>Ga0079224_100010232_pt1 | contig 12859 bp, 9 predicted proteins | sample Stecom2015_FD_80414 | JGI IMG/M metagenome (GOLD analysis project Ga0079224, IMG submission 80414) | Agricultural soil microbial communities from Utah to study Nitrogen management - Steer compost 2015 | ecosystem: Environmental > Terrestrial > Soil > Agricultural land | place: USA: Utah...
CGAGCCGAGCACCGCCGCGGAGCCGATCGCCCAGCACGGCGGAGCTACAACGGAAGTACGGTGTGGCCCGGCGCGACTCGAAGTCGCCCGCGACGATCGCCCCGGCAGCGCGGCTCGACGAAGCGCGGCCCTAGCCTGCGACCTCCCGCACGGAATCGGAAAGGATCGCCAGGAGCTCGTCCAGATCTTCGAGCGGGATGTTCAGAGGAGGCACGACGTACACGACGTTGCCGAGCGGCCGCAGATAGGCGCCCCGCGCTCGCGCGCGCTCGTACACCTCCCAGCCGCCTCGTTCGAGGTAGCCGCTCTCCCCCGCCAGATCCAACGCGCCCACCATGCCGAGGCTGCGCGCGTCCGCCACGCCACCCAGGGACGCCAGCTCCTCGAAGGTCCGGCGGATCCGCTCGGCGCGCTCGGGCAGCCCGTCCAGCACCCGCTCGTCGTCGTAGACCGCCAACACCTCCCGCGACATGGCGGCGCCCAGAGGGTTCCCGCAGAAGGTGTGGCCGTAATAGAACGCGCGCTCCGGGCCGCCGAGGAACCCCTCGAAGATCCGCTCCGTCGTGACGGTCACCGCGAAGGGCAGGAGCCCGCCGCTGACCCCCTTCGCGGAGCAGAGCACGTCCGGTGTGATCCCGGCGCGCTCGCAGGCCCAGAAGGTCCCCGTTCGTCCGTAACCGGTGAACACCTCGTCGGCGACGAGCAAGACGTCGTGTTGGGCGGTGAGCGCGCGGGCGCCCCTCAGGTACTCGGCATCGTAGATGCGCATCCCGCCGGCGCCTTGCACGAGGGGCTCGACGACCAGCGCGGCGATCTCGTCCGCACCCTCCGCGAGGACCGTGGACAGGGCCGTGAGCGCCCGATCGAGATCCTGCGCGGGAGACGGCAAGTGGGTGACGGGCATGGTGAGCGCCGCGAAGGGACGTCGAAACGCCTCCACGCCGCCGAGGGCGGTGGCGCCCAGGGTCTCTCCGTGGAACGCGCCCTCGAGAGACAGAAAGCGCGTGCGCCGGGGGCGACCGTTTTGCTGCCAGTACTGGGCGCAGAGCTTCACCGCCGACTCCACGGCGGTCGACCCGTTGTCCGTGAAGAAGACGTGGTGGAGCCCCGCGGGACAGCGTTCCGCGATCGCCTCCGCGAACCGCGCCGCGGGCTCGTGGGTCACGCCGGCCAGAGACGTGTGGCACAGCCGCTCCGCCTGCTCGCGCAGGGCGCGGACGAGGCGCGGGTGGTTGTGCCCGAGCAGCGCCGTCCACCAGGAGGCGTTCCCGTCCACGTAGCTCTTGCCGTCGGCGTCGAACAGGCGAGACCCCTCCGCCCGCTCGATCACGAGGGGATCGCCGCCCCGCAGGTAGTCCTGCATCGGCGTATAGGGGTGCCACACGTAGCGCTTGTCGAGGGCGATCAGGTGATTGCGTCGATCAGCCAAGGTGCTCCTCGTTGACGGTCAGCTCGACCGGGATCTTCGGTTCGTGGGCGCTCAGGCCCACCGGAGCGCCCCGCGGGATACGTAGCCGGGCGGTGGTCCCGGTGCCAGGGTGGCTCGAGAGGCAGAGGTCTCCCCCGTGCGCCTCGACGAAGCGCTGCACGATGGGCAAGCCGAGCCCCGTGCCGCTCGGCCGCGTCGTGAAGAACGGGTGCAGGGCCCGCTGGAGCACCGGGGTGTCCATCCCGTGCCCGTGGTCGACCACCTCGATGACGGTGGCGTCGCGCCCATCCTCGAAGGTGCCCTGGTGGACCTTGATGCCCACCACCCCACCGGGAGGCATGGACTGGCAGGCGTTCCCCACCAGGTTGTCGAGCACCACCCGGAAGAGGGTCGGGTCGACCCAGATCGTCTCGACGGTGGGGTCGTCGGGGATCTCCGCGACGACCTCGTGGCCCGGCGGCGCGTTCTTGCGCACGTCCTCGCAGAGCTCCAGGAGCGAGACCGCCGAGCGCCGCGCGGACACCGGCCGCGCGAAGCGCAGCAGCTCCTCCACGAGCCGGTTCAGCCGCTCCGTCTCCTCCTCGATGATCGAGAGCAGCGTCTCGCGATCCTCCGCGTTCAGCGTGCCGCGCCGAAGCCCGGCGTTGGCGTTGACGATCACGGCGAGGGGGTTTCGCACCTCGTGAGCGATCGACGCGGCGAGCTCACCGACCGCGGCCAGCTGCTCCTTGCGCACCAGCTCGCTCTGCACCTTCTCGAGCTCCGCGTGGGACCGCCGGAGCTCCTCCGTGCGGGCGCGCAGGCTCGACGCGGCCTCCGCCAGACGCCCCTCCGCGCCCCGATAGTGGAGCAGCAGCGTCGCCGCCATCGCCACCACGTAGACCCACAGCACGTGGGGGGAGACGAACTCGCTGGCCCGGCGCGCGGGCGTGTGGAGCACGAAGACGTCGTGCACACAGGCGGCCGCCACCAGGCCCACGGCGACGAGCAGGAGCACCGCCTCGAGCTTGCCCCGCCGGTAGGTGTCGAGCAGGAGCAGAGCGCTGAGGACCGCCCCGGTCAGGACGAAGGTGCTGAACGCGGTGCCGAGGTTCGGGTGGAGCCGCATCAGGAGCACGTTCGGCTCCTCCGGCGAGGCGCTCACGCCCCAGGAGGCGCTCCAGGTCCAGGCCAGCATCCCGAGAGCCACGGCGACGAGGGGCCAGACGTACCAGGGCCTGCCGCGGCTGCTGTAGCGCAACGCGAACTGCAGCTGGAAAGCGACCGCGAGGATGGCCCCGGTCATCGCGACCCGGTTACCGAGCAGGTGGGGCGGCGGTCCTTGGGGTTGGAAGGCGAGCGCGAGCCCCGCGCTCATCACGGCCAGGGCGAAGAGGAGCAACCCGAAGAGCAGGTACTCGCGCTCCTGGCGCGCCCAGAGGTGGGCAAGCAGGAAGAACAAGGCCACGGAGCTGTAGGCGACCGCCCACGCAGCCAGCGCCCCCGACAAGAAATCGAGGTTCATGGCTCCTCCGGCGGCGTCGCGTCCCGGTTCACGGTGATGGTTCGCGCGACCACGTCCCAGGGTCCTTCGTCCGCGGGCGCGGCCGCGCCACGGGGCGCGATCCGGCGGACCTCGATGTGGTGATCGCCGCTGCCGAGGCGCAGGACCGCCAGGGGCTCCCCGCGAGTCGTCCCCGCCAGGGAGCCGTCGGGGCCCTCCACCAGGGCCCGGAGGATGACGCCGTGATCGATCGGACCGCCACCGACCGACCGCCGAAAGGGAGCGAGCGCGAAGGCATCGATCCGCACCGCGTCCGCGGCGCGCGGCCCGTTGTAGGTGCCCCACGGGGCGACGAGCACGATACCGGCGCGGGGAGGCACGTCGGGAACGCCGGCCGCGTCGTCGGCGCCTTCGTGCACCCAGAACCAGGTCGCGGCGACGGCGCGGCCTTCGGGCTCGTCCCGTAGAACCACGAGGCGGTGGGGGCCCGGCGCGAGCTCCTCGTCCTCGAGCAGCAGATCACCGAGGACGACGCGCTCTCGCAACGGGCGAAACGCGTGTCCGTCGAGGGCGACGTGCAGCTTCTCACGGGGCCCCTCGACGACCACCTCGCGCTCACTCGCCTCGGCGAGGGGCACGGGCTGGGTGGGCCCGGGTGAGGTGATCCGGAAGTTCGCCGGCACGTAGGTCGGGGCGTCGAGGGGGCGGAGCGTCCACCCCGTCGGCGGCTCCGGAGCGGGAGCGGGCGCAGGGGGGTGCTCCACCGTCGCGACGGGTGCAGGCACCGCCTCGCCCCGATCGGTCACCGATCGCGACGAACACCCGACCTGCCCCAGTCCAATCACGAGAGCGAGGAGAGCAGGCGTCAGGGTGGAGGCCGTACACCACACGTCGCGCACGCTAGCGGAGGCGGCCCGGGTCCGGAAGGCAGCCCGTCGGTGGCTAGCTCGCCCGCCGGACACCTGCGGGCCAGTGACCCCGCGCCGCCCCAGCGGAGCCTCCCCAGGGCCGGCAGGGGCCCCTCCACGGGCGCGCCCGGCGACGTCCGGCCGCTGGCCCGCTGGGGCCCCGCCGCTGCGGCGGAGATCGGCCCTGGTGCTAGAGCCGAGGGTCTCGATCTGCTAGCTGAACCGCCGATGAGTTACGTCGTGCTCGCCCGCAAGTGGCGCCCGATGCGCTTCGAGGACCTGGTCGGCCAGGACCACGTGGCGCGCACCCTGGGCAACGCCATCGAGTCGGGACGCGTGGCGCACGCGTTCCTCTTCACGGGGGTGCGCGGGGTCGGCAAGACGACGAGCGCACGCATCCTCGCCAAGGCCCTCAACTGCATGGGGAAGCCGGGCTCCGTCCCGGCCGGGGAGGATCCGGGGCCCACGGTGACCCCCTGCCTGGAGTGTCCCGCGTGCCAGGAGATCGCCCTGGGCACCGACATGGACGTGCGGGAGATCGACGGCGCGAGCTACAACGGCGTCGACGAGGTCCGCAAGCTCCAGGACAGCTTGCCGTACCGGCCGACCCGCGACCGCTTCAAGATCTTCATCGTCGACGAGGTCCACATGCTCTCGGCGGCCGCCTGGAACGCGTTCTTGAAGACGCTCGAGGAGCCGCCCCCCCACGTGAAGTTCATCTTCGCGACGACGGAGGTGCACAAGGTCCCCGTCACGATCCTCAGCCGCGTGCAGCGCTTCGATTTCAAGATGATCTCGACGCGCGCCATCGCCGAGCGCCTCCGCTACGTGCTCTCCCAGGAGGGCATCGAGGCGGACGACGCCGGGGTGAACATCATCGCCCGGGAGGCGGCGGGCAGCATGCGCGACGCGATGAGCCTGCTCGATCAGGTGATCGCCTTCTGCGGCTCCAAGCTCACCGCCGACGACGTCGCGCACACTCTGGGCGTCGCGAGCCGACAGGCGCTGCACGATCTCACCGATGGGTTGGTCCGCGGGGACGCCGCGCGCTGCCTGGAGGTGGTGGACAGCGTGGCGGAGCAGGGCTTCGACATCCCCCACGTGGCGCGCGATCTCCTCGCGCTCCTGCGGGATCTCGTCGTCGTGAAGGTGGTCCCGGATCCGGGCCGCCTGCTCGATCTCGCCGACGAGGAGCGGACGCACGTGGCCGAGCTCGCCCAGGGAGCGGACCCGGACGACCTCCTGCGGCTGCACCAGGGGTTCTCGCGGGGCTACGACGAGGTAGTGCGCAGCGCAGAACCCCGGGCGTCCCTCGAGATGCTCCTCGTGCGCCTCGCCCGCAGGCCCCCTCTGATCCCCCTCGATGATTTGATCGGGCGCCTCGGTCAGCTGGAGCGTCGCCTGGCCCAGGGGGGCGCTCGTCCCCGCGGCCGTGAAGGGGAGAGCCGCTCGGCCAGCTCGTCGCGGACCACCCCGTCCCGCGACGAGCCTCCATCGGGACCCGGCGCCGCGTCGCACCAGACCTCCACCGACCCCGGCGCTGCCTTCACCGGCGCCCACCGCGGAGGCGCCACGAGGTCGGTCGACCCGGCCGCGCGACGGCCCATGGAGCGCGACGCCGTCGCCCAGGCCTCCGCCCCGCGTCGAACGTCGACGCAGCCGCCGGCGCCGCTCCCCCAAGGCCAGCCCCACGCCCACGCGGCGCGGACCGTCGCCGGGCAGACCGCTTCCGGGCAGGCCGCTTCCGGGCAGGCCGCGGCGCTCCCCGACGCGGTCGCCCCCTTCGACGACGCTTTCCAGCTCCCCGACTCGGGGGCACGCTCCATCTCCTCCCCGGCCTCGGACACCCACGCGCTGCCCGCCGCCCGCGCCGCCATGCGCCGCCCTCCCCTCGAACCCGAGGAAGAGGCGCGGCTCCTCCGCCTCCGCGACATCGTCGAGCAGGTCCGCGCGAGCGACATCGAGCTGGCCGCCTACTTCGAGCAGACGGTGCCCCTGATCGTCGAGCCCGGTCGCCTGGACCTCGCCATCGAGCCCGGCTTCGTCTTCCGGAGCGCGGTGACGACGCCGGAGGCCCGCGCCAAGCTCGAGGCAGCGGCGACCGTCGTGCTCGGCGCGCCCACGGAGCTGCGCCTCGTCGAAGACGAGGAGGCCGCGGCGCCCCACAGGACCTTGAGCGCGCTGCGCGAGCGAGAGCGCGAAGCCCGTCGCCTCGAGGCGATCAACCGCGCACGATCCCACCCGCGCGTCGTCGACGCGATCGAGGTGCTCGGCGCTCGGCTCAAGGAAGTGAAGCTCGCCGAAGGCTGATGACGGAGACCGCCCCATGTTACCCGAGCCCCTCCGCCGCGTCGTCCAGATGTTCGCCCGCCTCCCTGGCGTCGGCGAGAAGACCGCTCAGCGCTTCGCGCTGCAGCTGATGAGCGACGAATCCCTCGCCAGCGAGCTGAGCCGTGAGCTCGCCGCGCTGGTGCAGAACGTCAGGCCCTGCGAGCACTGCGGCAACATCGCCGAGGTGGACGCGACCGGCGCCGCCGTGTGTGGGATTTGCTCCGATCCCCGGCGGGATGGCCGCCTGCTGTGCGTGGTGGCGCGGGTGCAGGATCTGATCGCCATCGAGCGCTGCGGGGTGATGCGCGGCCGGTACTTCGTGCTCGGCAAGCTCCTCTCGCCCCTCGACGGCATCGGCCCCGACGAGCTCCCGCTCCCCGCCCTGGACGCCAAGCTCCGGGCAGACGGCGTGGAGGAGGTCATCCTCGCCACGCCCCCCTCCGTGGACGGCGAGGCCACGGCGCTGCTCTTGGGCCGAGAGCTCGCCCACCGCGGCATCCGCGTGAGCCGCATCGCCAGCGGCGTCCCCCACGGGGGCGACCTGGAGTTCGCCGATCAGATCACCCTGGGGCGCGCCATCGAGGGCCGCCGCAACGTGGACAGCGTGGGCTGAGGGGCAGCCACGCCCCTCGAACCTGGCAACGACGCGCGCCCGCCCCAGCAATCCGAGGAACCGACTCATGACCAAAGACACGACAGCCTTCGATCCCCAGACTCCGAGCGCAGAGGCGCTCTCCGCGGCCGAGCGAGCGGGCGCCCGCGTGGACGAGCTCATCCACGCCTGGCGCGAAGCCGGCAACGCCGCGGCCATCGTCGAGGTGGCGGAGGCTGGGACCGGCGCGGCGCGCAAGGCGGCGCGGCGCGCCCTGAACGTGCTCCGCTCCCGGGGCGTCCCCCTCCCCGAGCGTCGCAAGGTGGCGCAGGTCACCATCGAGGACGAGACGCAGCTCGAGGCCTGGATGGCGCCCCCGGACGGCGCCTTGAACCTCGTGCTCGTGGTGGCGCGCTGGCCGAAGGCGCGGCGCGGCCGCGTGGTGTTCGCGCACGTGAACGACGCCGCGGGGCTCCTCCAGCTGCAGCTCGCCGAGATCGCCCAGTCGGGCCTCAAGGCGGAGGTGAAGCGCCTGTTCGGAGACCGCTCGCGCCTGGTGAAGGTCCCCGTCGAGTGGGCGCGCGCGCGCATCGCGGCGGCCCGCGCGAAGAACGCGGAGACCAAGGTGCCGCTCCCCCTGGGCCTGACCAGCGCCGCCGATCTGCTCGAGCCCGTGCCGAGCGACGTGAGCCACCCCTTCGACGAAGAGGGCCTCGACCTCGCTGACGAGGACGCCAAGTCCGTGGCCGAGGGCTCGGCCCTGCTCCACCAGCTCCCGGAGTTCGGTCCCTGGTTGCCGAGCCGCCAGGCCGCCCAGGAGATGCTCTTCGAGATCGGAAAGGACCTGGAGCCCGGCGCGCAGCCAGACGAGGCCGAGATGCGCGAGCGGGTGCAGGCCGCCATCCGCAGCGCGACGGATCGTTACTTCTCGCCTCAGATCCGTGAGCGGCTCGTGACCGCGATGAAGGACAGCGCCCTCAGCGTCCTGGCCCGGGAAGGCGAAGTGAAGACCCTCGAGGTGGTCGCGGCGATCAAGGCGATCCAGAACTGTGGCTTGATCACCGATCCCCCCCACGAGGTGCCCTTCCTCCGCGCCTTCTTCGAGAAGGCGCTGCAGGTGTTGATGGCTCAGAACCAGGGGCAGCTGCGTGTCCCCGTGCGCGCGCCGTCCGCCGACGCCGCCAGCGCCGACCAGCCGGGCGCGGAGGCGCAGCCTGCCGCCGAGGGAGCGCCGCCCGCGAGCCCCTGAGCCACGCCCGCCCGGCCCCGCGTCACCCGACCGGCCCGCAGTACGCTGCGCTGCACGCCCCCACCTCTCCGCGAGGCGGGGGCGACTCAGCCTGGCTCTTGCCCGGCGCGGGGAGCGCGGACGCGCTTTCGGAACGCCTCCAACAACCTCAGCGTGAGCGGCCCAGGCGCGCCCGCCCCCACGGGAGCGCCGTCGATGCGCACCACCGGCAGGATCTCACGGATGCTCGAGGACACGAACACCTCTTCGCAGCGCGACAGCGCCTCGCGGGCCACGGTCTCGAAGCGCACCTCCACCCCGAGCTCCCGCGCGACCTCGAGGATCGTGCGTCGGGTGATGCCCGGCAGGATCCCTTCCCGCTCCGAAGGGGTCAGCAGCACGCCCTCCCGCACCACGAACACGTTCGAGGTCGCCCCCTCCACCACCTGGCCCGCGCTGTCGACGATGAGGGCCTCCGCCGCGGCGTGCTCCCTGGCCTCGCGCATGGCGAGCACGGCCACGAGGTAGTTCCCCACCTTCGCGCCAGCGGCGGGCGTCGCGTCGCCGACGCGCTGGGTGGCGAAGGTGATGACCCCGATGCCCTGGGTGTACGCCTCGGGCGGAGGCGGCGTGAGCGGCGCGACGATCATCACCCGCAGAGGCTGGACGGCGCTCCCGGGATCCAACCCCAGCGCCCCGATGCCCCGCGTCAGCATGAGCCGCACGTAACACTCCCCGACGCCCGGCCGAGAGACGGCGCTCGCCACGGCCGCCTCCACTTCCTGGCGGAGCTGGTCCAGGGGAACGGGCAGCTCGATGTGCACGAGCCGGGCGCTGCGCGCCAGGCGCTCCAGGTGCTCGGCGAGGGCGAACGCCCGGCCATCGTAGGTGCGCAGGGTCTCGAAGACGGAGTCCCCGTAGAGGAACCCTCGATCGAACACGCTCACCCGCGCCTCGGACGGTTCCACCGCCACTCCATCGATCCACACCCACGGTCCACGGACGCTCTCCGGCGTGGGGAGCGGTGGACGAACGTCGACGGCGACGCCGAGCTCCTCGCGGCGCTCCTGGGCGCGCTCCTCGAGCGAGGACGCGGCGCCCTGCCCCGGCGACCGTGACGCGACCGCACCGAACACCTCGGGGGACTTGATCGTGGACATCTCCCTCCGTGTATAGCGCGCCGCGCCGTTCCACGGGGAACGGCTCGATCCGGGCAGCCTGGACGCGTTGACTGGACCCGAGCCACGCGCCACCCTCGACTCTGCTTTGTCCGAGCTCCCTCGCCCCGATGCGCCTCCGCTCGTCGGAGAGGCCCGTCCGCGTCGCTGCGGTCGCGGCCGTAAGCCCGCTCGCGCCTGGAGCCGGCTGGGATGGAGCCGGCTGGGATGGAGCCGGCTGGGGTGGGGCTGCGTCGGCCTGGCCCTGGCCACGCTGGGCGGCTGCGAGGCGCGACCGGAGCTGACCCCTTCCCGGACGACCTGCGATCCGCCCGCGGCCCGTCGGGCACCGCTCCGGCTGCTGACCCGGAGCGAGTACGACAACACGATCCGCGACCTGCTGGGTGACGACTCCGCCCCCAGCCGGGCGTTTCCCCCTGAGCCCAACGTCGGCGGGTTCGACAACAACGCCGAGTCGCACCTCGCGAACCCGCTGCTGGTGGAGCAGCTGACGAGCGCCGCCCGAGAACTGTCTCAGCGCGCCGTTCGAGATCACCTCGACACCCTCGCCCCCTGCCCGAACGCCGCCGACGCGGACGACTGCGTCGACGATTTCCTCGGCCGCTTCGGCAAGCGCGCCTTCCGCCGCCCCCTCACCGCCTCCGAGCGGACGTCGTTCCTCACTCTCTACCGGAAGGCCGCGCCGACCCTCGGCTACGAGGCGGCCATCGGGCTCTTGATCGAGGCCTTCCTCCAGTCCCCGCAGTTCCTCTACCGGGTCGAGGCCCCCCTCCAGGCCGACGTCGCGAGCGCCGAGGCTCCTCTCCCGCTGGGCCCCTACGAGCTCGCGTCACGCCTCGCCTACTTCCTTTGGGGTTCAATGCCCGACGACGAGCTCCTCGCCGCCGCGGAGGAGGGCCGGCTCGGCACCGCGGACGAGCTCGAAGCACAGGCGCGACGGCTGCTCGCGGATCCGCGCGCCCGCGCCCAGGTGAGCCGGTTCCACGAGCGCTGGCTCGGCCTGTCCCGCTTCGAGACCGTCGTCCGCGACACCGACGACGTGCCTAGCGAGCGGGTGAACGAGTCGTGGCGGCGCTCCTTGCTCGCCTTCGTGGACGACGTGTTCTGGTCCGAGGACGGCACCCTCGCGGATCTGTTCACGTCCCCCGTGGTGTTCGTCGACGACACCCTCGCGGAGCTCTACGGCCTCTCCGCCGACGAAGGCTCCGAGCTGCTCCCGGTCACCCTGGAAGATGCGCGCGCGGGGCTCCTCACCCAACCGGGTCTGATGGCGATGCTCGCTCACCCGAACCAGTCCTCTCCGATCCATCGCGGGGTCTTCGTGCGCGAGCACATCCTCTGTCGGCCCGTGCCGGCGCCGCCCCCCAGCGTGAACAACACCCCGCCGGATCCCGATCCGAACGCCACGACCCGCGAGCGCTTCGCGGTGCACACCAAGGATCCCGCCTGCGCCACCTGCCATCAGCTGATCGATCCCCTCGGCTTCGGCTTCGAGCAGTTCGACGAGCTCGGTCGCTACCGGGACGAGGAGAACGGCCACCCCGTCGACGCCTCGGGCGAGGTGCGTCACGCGCCGGATCCGAACCTCGACGGTCCCTTCCACGGCGCCGCCGAGCTGGGGCGACGCCTCGCCGATAGCTCCGCGCCAGGCCAGTGTCTCTCCCGCTACTGGTACCGTTTCGCCCTCGGTCGCATGGACTCCGCGGAGGACGCCTGCACGACCGAGGGCATCGCCCAGTCCCTGGAGCGGGCGGGCGGGCGCCTCGAAGAGATCCTCATCGCGCTCGTGCGCAGCGACGCGTTCCGCCAGCGCGCCCCTTGGATCGACGAGCTGGAGGCAGGCCCATGACCCACCCCCTTCGCCGAACACGCGCCCTCCCCTTCTCCCGGCGGAGCTTCCTCCGCGGCGCTTGCCTCCACGCCGCTGGCGGCGCCCTGGTCGCCTTGCCCCTGATGGACTCCCTGCGCGCCGAAGATCGAGCGGCGCCCCCGCCGAAGCGGCTCGTGCTCCTCTACAACCCGAACGGCACGGTCGAGAAGGACTGGTGGCCCGAAGCGGGCGCGAGCGAGTCGGACTTCACTCTTGGGCGCATCCACGCCCCCCTCGCCCGTCACCGGGAGCGCTTGCTGATCTTTCGCGGAGTCCACAGTCACGTCGCCCAGCGCAGCGACAACAACGGCGGCCCCCATCAGCGAGGCATCGGGGCGTTGTTCACGGGGCAGATGCTCCAGACGGGCGATTTCGTGGATGGCTGTGGCTCCCGCGCGGGCTGGGCGGACGGCGTCAGCATCGATCAGGCCGTGGCCGACGTGATCGGCCTCGACACGCCCTTCAAGAGCCTCGAGCTCGGCATCCGCGCCAGCGACAACGACGTGCAGGGGCGCATCGCCTACGCCGGTCCCGGCAAACCGCTGCCGCCCATGAACGATCCGAAGCAGGTGTTCCGCCGGCTCTTCGCCCTCGCCACGGAGCCCCCCAGCGATCCCATCGACCCGAGCGATCCCCTGGACGCCCGCCACAGCGTGCTCGACACCGTGCGCGAGCAGTTCGCGCTGCTGCGTCCCCAGCTGTCGCAGGAGGATCGAAGCAAGCTCGACGCCCACCTCGAGCTCGTGCGAGACCTCGAGCGGCGCCTCGCCGCCGGGCGCCCGGACCGCTGTGTGCCCCCCGCAGAGCCTCCCTCCCTGGAGCCCGGGAGCGAACTCGACATGCCCCGGGTGAGCCGCGCCCACCTGGATCTGCTGGCGGTGGCGTTCGCGTGCGATCTGACGCGGGTCGCGAGCCTGCAGTACTCCACCGGCTTCAACCGCATCCGCTACCCGTGGGTCGACAGCCTCGGCGAAGGCCACTCCCTCAGCCACTCGGGCCCGAGCAACACGGCGGCCTGGGAGGAGCTCACGCGCCGCGCGATCTGGCACGCCGAAGAGCTCGCCTACTTCCTCGATCGCCTGGCGGCGATCCCCGAAGGGGACGGCAGCGTGCTCGACAACACCTTGGTGCTCTGGGGCAACGAGGTCTGCCAGGGCAACACGCACTCCCTCGACAACATCCCCTACCTGCTCGTCGGCGACGCCGGCGGCGCCCTGCGCTCCGGGCGTTACCTCCAGTACGACGACGCCAGCAACTGCGATCTCCTGCTCTCGGTGCTCCACGCACTGGGCATCGAAGCCGAGACCTTCGGCCACCCCGATCACTGCACCGGCCCCCTGAGCGGCCTCCTCGCGTGACCCCCCGTGACCACTGCGCAGACGCGGCACCTCTGCCCCTCGCGCACAAGCCACCCGCGCACAAGCCACCCGCGCACAAGCCACCCGATGCGTCCGCGGACCTCCACCGGGGGGGATCTCGACGCTGCACACCCCGCCCGGTCGCTCCCGCGAGCCAGCCCCGCTCCACCTCGCTCGCGCCCCCTGCCCGACGCAGATCTACCCGTAAACTACAATCATAACACACTCCACCCCAACGCGCCCGATCCGCACGCTCCCCCCCTCCGGCACGCTCACCCCGTCTCGTCCAGCCGTCCCTCCGTGGGCCCGAGCCGCTCTCGGCCGTGATAGCGTCCGCCCATGCGAGTCCACGTCGCGCTCGGCGTCACCGATCTGCCATCCGCGGTCGACGACTACACCCGCTTGCTCGGGCGGGAGCCAGAGCTCGTCATCCCCGACGCCTACGCACTGTTTCGCACTCGCGAGCTGAACCTGTCCCTGCG
>Ga0079224_100010233_pt1 | contig 12858 bp, 15 predicted proteins | sample Stecom2015_FD_80414 | JGI IMG/M metagenome (GOLD analysis project Ga0079224, IMG submission 80414) | Agricultural soil microbial communities from Utah to study Nitrogen management - Steer compost 2015 | ecosystem: Environmental > Terrestrial > Soil > Agricultural land | place: USA: Utah...
GTGTGTCCGGACATCATTCTTGCTCCCATAGGGTAAGCAGCACCATACTCAGCCGCAGCTTCCGCATCCGTTTTTCTTACTTCTGGGTGGTTTCCAAGTCCAAGGTAATCGTTTATGCTCCAGTTAATAACTTCCTTACCATGAAACATCATCCTGTTTGCCAAAGGACCTTCCAGTTTAGGGAATACATAATAACCTTCGGCCTGAGAAGCCCATTTACCTAAAGGGCCCTTATTTTTTTGTATTCTGTCAAATAAATCTTTTACCATGTCTTGAGAATTTGTGTTTTAAAAAACGCGTCAAAAGTAATTATTATATTGTTTCCGTCATAATTATTTTCAACAATACATGTAACAAATATAAGGCTAATAGTACTTATATGTTAAATAACATTCTATATTTGAATTTTAGAAATCAATTATAACCAAAACAAATCAATTATTATGGACACTCAAAAAGTAGACCTGTTTATGATGATAAACGGGAAATATTTTAAAGCAGAACATTTAAACTATATCAGAGAAAAGCTGCTTGGTATAGACGAAACAAAATGGAACAGAATCATGGCTCTTGACTTTAAAGACCCTAACTCTATCATGCTTGTTTCATTAATAGGGCCCGGCGCTCTGGGCGTAGATCGATTTTTAATTGGAGAGACAGGCACTGGGGTTGCTAAACTACTTACCTGTGGAGGCCTTGGAATTTGGACTATTATTGACTGGTTTATTATTATGGATTTAACCAGAGATAAAAACATGGAAAAACTACAGGCATACCTGTAAAGTTATGAGCAGGAATAAGCTATACCTGGTTTTAATTCTCTTAATCACCGCAGGATATTGCTGGTTAGGATGGTCACTAACACAAACCACTCATAATATCAACTTTACCCCCTGTCCAATTAAAAATATAACAGGTATAGCTTGCCCATCCTGCGGAAGCACCCGTAGCGTATCTCAAATAATACAGGGTAACTTCGCAGATGCATTTATGCTCAACCCTTTCGGCTACATTATAGCTCTGGCTATGCTAATAGGCCCAATATGGTTATTATTTGATCTTATTTCAAAAAAAGACACCTTGCACAGAGGATATCATAAGTTTGAGCAAACACTAAAAATAAAATGGATAGCTATTGTTTTAATACTACTAACTTTAGCCAACTGGGCTTGGAATATTTATAAAGGGCTATGAATAAACGCGAAACATACAAGGTTATACACCAAAACGAATATGAACAGGCAGCAAATAGCTACCTAATGACTGTGGTTGGCGTTATTGCAGGGTTACCCCTTCCTATTATAAACCTTATAGCTTCTTTTTGTTATTATCTGGCCAAGCGTAAATCTTCCTATTTTATCCGCTGGCACTCTATACAGGCAATACTGGCACAGCTAGTACTTGTCCCTTTTAATAGTATTGCATGGGCATGGACCCTGGGTATCTTTTTAAAGTCGAGTCGATTAATTGCAGAGTACGGTCATGACGGTCGACATCACATATGGCCTTTATTTGAAGGTATAACTACACCATACCTCATTTACATGTTATTTATAGTTCTTTTTAATATCTTTGAATTCTTTGCCATAATCTACACTTCGATTAAAGTAAAAAAAGGAGAAAACGTACGCTGGTTTTTAATTGCCGGCATTACCGACCGCCTTTGTTCAAAAGAAAAAAGAGACATTTATAATATATAATACATGAAACTTGTTTTTGCTTCAAACAATAAGAATAAAATAGAAGAAATAAAACACCAGCTACCGGCAGATATAGAACTGTTAAGCCTTGAAGACATAGGCTGTACTGAAGATATCCCCGAAACAGCCGACACCATTGAAGGCAACGCCATACTGAAAGCCGACTATGTAACCCAAAAATATGGGTACAACTGTTTTGCGGATGATACAGGACTTGAAGTTGAAGCACTTAACGGCGAACCCGGAGTATATTCGGCTCGATATGCCGGAGAACAAAAGGATGCTAACGATAACATGGATAAACTACTTTTAAACCTTGAAGGAAAAAGCAACCGTAATGCCATGTTCAAAACCGTAATCACCTTAAACCTTAACGAAGAGCAACACTTGTTTACCGGAATCGTAAACGGTGTAATAACTACAAACAAGGCAGGAGACAAAGGTTTTGGCTACGATCCTATATTCAAACCTGAAGGTTTAGACCTTACTTTTGCCCAAATTTCTATGGACGAAAAAGCCAAACTTAGCCATCGTGGCAGGGCTGTACAGCAGCTAATTGCTTTTTTAAAAAAGTAACTTACTGATTTTCAATTTATTTAATTAAAACAAATCTGTTAAAGCTATTAGTTTATCTCGCTAATAAACAGTACCTTTGCAGCTATTTTAAAATTATATATGAATAAATTTGAACAATTAGGATTGAATGAATCGCTGCTGAGGGCGATAAACGATCTAGGATTTGAAAATCCGTCAGAGGTGCAGGAAAAGGCGATTCCCCTATTATTGGAAAAAGACACAGACATCGTTGCATTAGCACAAACAGGTACAGGTAAAACTGCTGCCTTTGGTTTCCCGCTAATACAGAAGATTGATGCTGAAAACAAAAATACTCAGGCTTTAATATTATCTCCTACACGTGAACTTTGTTTGCAAATCACTAACGAGATAAAGTTATATTCTAAATACGTTAAAGGACTAAACACTGTTGCTGTATATGGCGGTGCCAGTATTACAGAACAGGCTAAGGAAATTAGGAGAGGTGCTCAAATTATTGTAGCTACCCCGGGTAGAATGCAGGACATGATTAACCGTGGCCTGGTAAACATATCTAAAATTGATTACTGTGTACTTGATGAAGCAGATGAAATGCTTAACATGGGATTCTATGACGATATCGTTTCTATTCTTTCTACATCTCCTACAGACAAAAGCACTTGGCTTTTCTCGGCTACCATGCCACAGGAAGTAGCACGTATTGCACGTGAGTTTATGAGAAAACCACTTGAAATTACAGTAGGTCACAAAAACTCGGGTTCATCTACAGTATCACACGAATTTTACCTTGTAAATGCCCGTGATCGTTATGAGGCCCTAAAACGACTTGCAGATGCTAACCCTGATATTTTCTCGGTTGTATTCTGTCGTACAAAAAGGGATACTCAGGCTGTAGCCGAAAAACTTATCGAAAACGGATATAACGCTGCTGCACTTCACGGAGACCTTTCTCAGGCTCAACGTGATGCAGTAATGAAATCATTTAGAAACAGGCAAATACAAATGCTTGTTGCTACTGATGTAGCTGCAAGGGGTATTGACGTAGACAACGTAACTCACGTTATCAACTACCAGTTACCGGATGATATAGAAACTTACAACCACCGTAGTGGTCGTACAGGGCGTGCAGGTAAACTGGGTACATCTATCGTTATTATCACTAAAAGCGAACTTCGTAAGATATCGGCTATTGAAAGAACTATCAAACAGAAGTTTGAAGAAAAATCTATCCCGTCGGGTATCGAGATTTGCGAAATACAGCTATTCCACTTAGCAAACAGAATTAAAGATGTTGAGATAGACCACGAAATAGACCCTTACCTTCCTGCTATTTATGAGGTAATGAAAGACCTTACTAAAGAGGAACTTATCAAGAAAATGGTATCGGTAGAGTTTAACAGGTTTATCAACTATTATAAAAAGAATAAAGACCTATCTACTCAAAAAGGTGGTGATAATCGTGACTTTACTCCAACAGGAGGTGCAGTTCGTTACTTTATCAACATAGGTTCACGTGACGATTTCGACTGGATGAGCCTTAAAGATTTCCTTCGTGACACACTTGGTTTAGGTCGTGATGATATCTTTAAAGTAGATGTTAAGGAAGGTTTCTCTTTCTTTAATACAGAAGCAGAGCATGCCGAAACAGTTCTTGACACCTTTAACAGTATGCATCTTGAAGGCCGTAAGATAAATGTTGAGATCTCTAAAAATGATGGCGGAGGAAGACGCAGAGACCACAACGGAAGAAACAGCGGTGGCGGAAGCAACTTTAAGCGTAACTCACCTAGAGGCGGCGGAGACAGCAGAGATGGCAGAAACTCAAGAAGAGACGGATCAGCTCCCAGGAGAAAAGACGGCAAAAGCGCCCCAAGAGACAGAAAGCCGAGAAGAAGCAATTAATTTTTTTTAATATAATTGTATACTAACTACAAAATATCGCGTTTGTTTATTACTTTTACTTTACTAAAGCAAACAATGAGATATTTTGTAGTTATTTTATTTTTATTACTATCGTTCCCTTCTTTCGCACAAACCGAGAAGCAGGAAGATACCACCAGTGTAAGCGGTACTATAGTAAATGAGAGTAACCTGTTGCCTATTGAAAACGCAACGGTTATCAATATTAATACCGTTAAAGGTACAGTTACTGACAAACAAGGTCATTTTAATATAGCTGCAAAAACTAACGATACTCTGCATATTACCCTTATAGGCTACCAGCCTATTAAAGTACGTGTTACAAACGACTGGATTAAAAACACTACCTCAACAAAAATACCACTAACGGAAAAGGCTTACGCACTGGAAGAAGTGGTTATTAACCAACATAACCTTACCGGTTATTTACAGGTAGACTCTAAGCTTGTACCTGTTAAACAAAACTACCGTTACAGTATATCAGGACTAAACTATGGCTACGAGGGCGGACATACCTCCCCTAACGCCTTTAAAAAGATTATAAACTCTGTTTTCAACCCTGCCGACCTTCTTCATAACATATTTGGTAAAAAACCTAATGAAATGAAAAGGCTTAAGCAAATGAAAAAGGACGATACCGTTAGGAATTTGCTTGCCTCAAAATTTGACAGGGAAACACTGGCTGCCCTTTTAGGAGTAACAAAAGAAGATATTTCCGAAATACTGGAACAATGCAACTATTCCGAAGAGTTTATACGAACAGCAAACGACCTCCAGATAATGGATGCTATTAGCGGCTGTTACGAAGAGTATAAAGCCATTAACAGGAAATAATATTATTCCTGCTCCAAGTATTTTTGGGTAATAAAATCAATATCCTTTATTGATTTCCTGCTCCAGTCAATCCTTTTATCTAATATCTCATCATCAGTAAGTTTCCAGTTGATATCAGATTTTCTTAACCTGTTGGTTATATCCTGAATTACAATTGCTGCCGAAGACGATATATTAAGGCTTTCGGTAAAACCTACCATAGGTATTTTTAAAAATCCGTCGGCTTTCTGCATTACTTCTTCAGATAATCCGTTTTTCTCAGTACCAAAAAATATAGCTGCAGGCTGTGTAATATCAAACTCATCCAACATACAGGAGTTTTCATGAGGCGTGGTAGCTATAATCCGGTACCCCTTAGCTTTCAGGTTATCAATACACTCGGTCGCCGTAGCATAACGGTTAACATCTACCCATTTTTGTGCACCAAGAGCAATTTCCTTGTCTATACGTTTACCATACTTCTCCTCTATCACATTTAGCTCCTGCACACCAAAAACCTCACAGGTACGCATTACCGCACTGGTGTTGTGTAACTGAAAAATATCTTCAATAGCAACCATAAAATGTTTGGTACGCGTTTTCAATATATTTAAAAACGTTTCTTTACGGTTTTCAGTAATAAACTCTTCTAAGTAATTAAGATAGTGGATATCTGAGGTATTTTTCATTATTTAGGTTAAATGTTAAAAATCTTTTAGTATTTTAGAAGTGCCAAATCCAAGAAATTATATATGACACAGGAAGAATTACTCGAGCAAATCTACAAAAAAGACAGCAAAGCATTCACGCTACTGTATGACATGTATTCCAAAAGCCTTTTTGGAGTTATATACAACCTTTTAAAAGACAAAGAAGAATCAGAGGATGTTTTACAGGACGTTTTTGTAAAAATCTGGAAAAATATCGATTCTTACAACGAAAGTAAAGGCCGTTTTTTTACCTGGATTCTTAATATAGCACGTAACGCAGCTATAGATAAATTAAGATCTAAGGGACATAATAACAGTTTAAAAAACCTCTCTGTCGACAATTTCGTAAATATTTTAGACCACAATACCTCGGTGACCAATAAAATTGACGCTATAGGTATCCGTGAGTTTGTAAAGAAACTAAAACCGGTGTGTGTACGCATTATCGACCTGCTTTTCTTTAGGGGATACACCCAACAGGAAGCTTCGGAAGAACTTGCCATTCCACTAGGCACGGTTAAAACACAAAACAGAAATTGTATTAGAGATTTAAGAACTATATTAGAGGTATAATGAACACAGAGTATATTGAATCAGGAATTTTAGAACTGTATGTCTTCGGGTTACTTTCGGAAGAAGAAAACCTGAAGGTAAAAGAGATGGCAGACAGCAATGAAGATGTAAGAGCAGAGATACTGTCTATAGAAAAAGCCGTTATTGATCTTTCATACAGTGTATCGCCCTATCTATCGGCAGAGGTGTATAATAAAATACGCCAGCAGCTTATTGAGAAACACGAAGGTGTTGTACAAATGCCACGAAAAAGCACTGGGTCTTACCTTGGGTGGGCTGCTGCTATTATACTGTTATTCGGACTTGGCTTCCAGTATTACCAGTACAATCAGGCTACAGAGGAAGTTCAGGCTACAAGAACAGAGCGTGATAAGTTTGAACAGATGCTTGCTAACGTAAGTGAAGAGAATACACAAAACGAAAAGGCACTTGCCATTATTCGTGACAAAAACAATAATGTAGTTTCTCTTGCAGGGCAAACCGCTGCCCCGGAAGCTTATGCTAAAGTATATTTAAACAACGAAGACAATAAGATTTATGTGGATATAGCCGGTTTACCGGAGCCTCCTAAAGACAAAGTATACCAGGTTTGGGCACTTAAATTGAAACCTCAACTTGACCCAACAAGTATTGGTGTTCTTGACGATAGCCAGAGAACTCAAAATAAAGGTATATTTGCTGTAGATAACTTTGAAGGTGCCGAGGCATTCGGTATTACACTTGAGCCTGCCGGTGGTAGCCCTTCACCTACACTTGAACAATTATATACTTTAGGGGAAGTAAAATCATAAATGAAAAAAAAACTTGTTGTACTATCGGGTGCCGGTGTTAGTGCCGAAAGCGGAATAAAAACGTTTCGTGATGCAGGCGGCCTTTGGGAGGGTCATAATGTAATGGAAGTGGCTTCTCCCGAAGGCTGGCTCAAAAACCCTGCGCTGGTACTCGATTTTTACAACAAACGCAGGCAACAGCTTTTTAAGGTTGTCCCAAATAAGGCACATACCATAATTGCCGAACTTGAAAATCACTTTGATGTTACCGTTATTACCCAAAACGTAGACGACCTGCACGAACGTGCCGGAAGTACTAACGTTTTGCACCTGCATGGCGAACTCCTTAAAGCCCGCAGTGTAAATAACGAATTTGATATTGTTGAGTGTACCGGCGATATTAATGAAGGTGACCTGCATACCGACGGGCATCAGTTACGCCCGCACATAGTTTGGTTTGGAGAGGCAGTCCCTGCGATACCCGAAGCTATTAACATAGTAGAAAAAGCCGATTACCTGATTATAATAGGTACCTCTTTACAGGTGTACCCTGCCGCAGGACTTATAGATTACGCGAAACAAACCATCCCTATTTATTACATAGATCCTAATCCCGGTAGTATTCCAAGTATGCATTATTACATTGAAAACATACAACTCACAGGATCTGAAGGAATGGAACTGGTTTATGAAAAGTTAAAAGCTATATAACCTACTCTTCCAGATACTTATTTATCACTTTGATAAGCTTACGACTATACCCCGGAGCATGGGCACTTACCAGCTTTCCTTTTTTATCAATCACCATATAGCGTGGTATAGACATTATTTTATGCCCTTCCAGCACGTTAGTATCTTTAGCCTGATAAATTAAAAGGTTAATATCGTTTACTATGCCTTCGGTTTCCATAGCTTTTACCCACTTATCATTTTCAGCATCCATAGAAATAAAAACATAAACCACATCTTTACCTTTAAGTTTTTCTTTAAACGAAGGCAGTTTTCTCATTTCACTACGACAGGGTTTACACCAGCTGGCCCAAAAATCTATCAGGATAACTTTTCCTTTATTTTCCTGCACAATCTCATCCAGTGATTTATTGGTTTGGCAAAAAGCAGTAAGCGAAGTAAAAATCAGTAAAAGAACAAACAACTTTTTCATAGTAAGGTAGTTTTATGGTTAATTTCAAAACTGAAAGGTATCCGTTTTAGTATAAAAACAACCTATTTAATTGTTTTTGTACCTTCTTTAATTGCCTGTAAAAGTTTATCTTTGCGGCTATACGTATTTTTAAACAACAAACAATGCAAAGTTTATCTGAACTGAATGCCATTTCCCCAATAGACGGGAGATATAGGAGTAAAACCGTATCGTTATCAGGATATTTTTCTGAAGAAGCACTTATAAAATACAGGGTGCTTGTAGAAATTGAGTATTTCATAGCATTATGCGAATTGCCACTACCTCAGCTACAGGGTGTAGACAAAGCTGTGTTTGAGCCGCTTCGTGACCTTTACAGAAACTTCTCGGCACAGGATGCACTACAGGTAAAAGAAATAGAAAAAACAACCAACCACGATGTAAAAGCGGTTGAGTACTTTATAAAATCGGCTTTTGATAAGCTTGGGCTTGAGCAGTACAAAGAGTTTATTCACTTTGGTTTAACTTCTCAGGATATTAACAACACTGCAATCCCTCTTTCAACTAAAGAGGCTTTTGAAGATGTGTATATGCCAATGCTTATTAAAGTAATCTCTAAACTTAAGGAGCTTACTAAAGAGTGGGCAGATGTACCTATGCTTGCCCGTACTCACGGACAACCGGCATCTCCTACCCGTTTAGGTAAAGAGATACACGTTTTTGTAGAAAGGCTTGAAGAGCAGTTACGCTTACTTTTCAACGTGCCTTTTGCTGCCAAGTTTGGTGGGGCTACAGGTAACTTTAATGCTCACTTTGTTGCCTATCCGAAAAACGACTGGAGAAAATTCGGACTTGATTTTGTTGAAGGAACACTTGGGTTAAAGCACTCTTTCCCAACTACACAAATTGAACACTACGATCACTTTGCTGCATTTTTTGATGCTTTAAAACGTATCAATAACATCATTATAGACCTTGACAGAGACATCTGGACTTATGTGTCTATGGATTACTTTAAGCAAAAAATCAAAGCCGGAGAGGTTGGCTCTTCTGCAATGCCACACAAAGTAAACCCTATTGATTTTGAAAACTCTGAAGGTAACTTAGGTATCGCTAATGCTATATTTGAGCACCTTTCTGCTAAACTACCTATATCAAGACTGCAAAGAGACCTTACTGACAGTACTGTACTAAGAAACATAGGTGTACCTGTAGGACACACCCTTATTGCATTTGAGGCTACTCTTAAAGGACTTAACAAACTGCTTTTAAATGCGGATAAGTTTGAGCAGGACCTTGAGAAAAACTGGGCTGTTGTGGCAGAGGCTATCCAAACGATATTACGCCGTGAAGGCTACCCTAATCCTTATGAAGCACTTAAAGAGCTTACAAGAACAAACCATGTTATCAATAAAGATTCTATACATGCCTTTATAGGAACACTTAACGTTTCAGACAGCGTTAAAGCGGAGTTAATGAATATTACTCCTTCCAATTATTTAGGTATATTACCATAAATAAGAATATAATGTATGCCCAACAAGATACTCATTCTATTTGCACACCCGCTGTTCGAGAAATCGAATGTGAATGACGTACTTGTAAAACACATTCCGGATAGTCCTAATATCACGTTTCACGACCTGTACCAGGAGTATCCGGAATTTGATGTTGATATGCAGCGTGAACAGGAACTGCTTTTACTACACGACATCATTATATGGCATCACCCTATGTATTGGTACAGCTGCCCTCCCCTTTTAAAACAATGGATAGACATTGTACTGGAACACGGCTGGGCTTATGGTAAGGAAGGTAAAGCCCTAAAAGGCAAACTGCTGTTACAAACCATTACAACCGGCGGACGTAAAGAAAACTACAGCTCTACAGGGCGCGACCGCTTCACAATACAACAACTTTTAGAACCCTTTAATCAAACTGCAAAAGTTTGTAATATGACCTACCTACCTCCGTTTGTAGTTCATGGCGCACACTCCATGACTTCGGAAGGATATATAGAGAACGGAAAACTCTACAGGCAAATTCTGGAATATCTGGAAAACAAAACTATTACACCTGAAGATCTATCCGGCTACCAGTATTTTAACGATTGGGTTAAAACTAAATTAGGCTAAAAAAGTATGGAAACCGGATTATTTTTTGAGTCAATTATATATTTGGCTGCTGCTGTTATATGTGTACCCATAGCTAAAAAGCTTGGGCTTAGTTCTATATTAGGCTATCTGTTTGCAGGTATTTTAATAGGTCCGTTTGTTCTGGGGCTTATCGGACAGCAGGGAGAAGATATTATGCACTTTGCCGAATTTGGTGTAGTTATGATGCTGTTTCTTATCGGACTTGAGCTTGACCCATACATATTTTGGCGGATGCGGCGTTTTATTGTCGGTATGGGATCACTACAGGTTTTAGGAACCTGTATCATACTGTTTCTGTCGTGTATACTGGTTTTAAAATGGGAATGGGAAGCCTCACTAACTATAGCTTTAGCCCTAACCCTGTCGTCTACTGCTATTGTATTACAAACCCTTAAAGAAAAAGGACTGTCACAAACCTCAATGGGGCGTTCGGCATTTGCAGTACTTTTATTTCAGGATATAGCCGTAATCCCTATACTTGCCATATTACCACTGTTAGCTGACGGTGAAATACAAAATAAAGGTATAAACGAATCCCTTATTTCCGACTTACAGGGATGGCTGCAAACCCTTATCGTAATAGGCACTATCGCCCTTATATACTTTGCAGGCCGATTTATAATTGTACCCCTGCTGCATGTAGTAGCAGCAACAAGATTACAGGAACTCTTTACCGGGGCTGCATTATTACTGGTGCTTTCGGTTTCATACATAATGCAGATGGTAGGGCTTAGCCCCGCTTTAGGTGCATTTATGGCAGGTGTCGTATTGGCCAACAGTGAGTTTAGGCATGAGCTCGAAGGCGATATTGCTCCCTTTAAAGGACTCCTCTTAGGGCTTTTCTTTATTGGCGTAGGTGCTTCCATCAACTTTAGCCTTATCATGGTAGACCCGGTGTTTATCATTGTTTTCTGTACTCTGTTTAATGTTATTAAATTCCTTGTATTACTGGGAATAGGTAAACTCTATAAGAAGAGCTCTGACCAAAACCTGCTCTTCGGTTTTGCACTGAGCCAGGGAGGAGAATTCGGTTTTGTAATATTGGGATTTGCCACTCAGCTTAACCTTATGCCTACCTATCTTGCCAGCCAGATGATGGCTATTATAGCACTTAGTATGATAGGTACACCAATACTGCTTTTCATAAACGAAAAATGGATAGATCCTTACTTTGGCGTTAAAGAAAAAGGTTCGGGCAATAAGTATGATGATATAGAAGACGAAAACAACGATGTTATTATAGCCGGATTCGGAAACTTTGGTAGTACCATAGGGCGTTTACTAAAAACAAACGGCATAGGCACAACGGTATTGGACATGGATTCTGAAAGGGTTGATTCCCTACGTAAAATGGGCTTCAAGGTATATTATGGAGATGCCTCAAGACTGGAGTTACTTAAAGCTGCCGGATGCGAAAATGCCAAACTGTTTATTGCTGCTATAGATAACCCCACTGTAAACCTTACCGTGGTAGAAATGATACGCAAGCATTTCCCTCACCTAAAAGTACTGGCAAGGGCCCGCAACCGAAGTAATGCGTTTGAACTGGTAGATATGGGTATCAATCAGTTTTATCGTGAAAACCTGTATAGTGCCGTGCACTTGGGTGTAGATGCTTTGGTAGAACTTGGACATCGCCGTTATACCGCTACCAGGCAGGGACAACGATTTATTAAATATGATGAGCAGGCAGTATTACGTCTTTCGCAGAAACGACATGATAAAAAGGCTTTCCTTATGACTGCCAAAGAAGAGATTGAAATGCAGGAACAACTGCTTAAAAATGATTTATACGCCCAACTGGGAGCTAACGACCACGCCTGGGAAAGTGAGGACCTGAGAAAAGAAAACCTGGAGAACAGCAACGGAGATAAAAAATAACCCTTACAAAGGGATAAAAACAAAAAGGCAGAAGTTACTAACTTCTGCCTTTTTTATGCTTTAGTCTCTTTCGACCTAAAATTATCTTGAATAGTTAGGAGCCTCTTTAGTAATGGTTACATTGTGAGGATGGCTCTCAGATATACCGCTTGAAGTTAAACGTACAAAACGGCTGTTTTCCTGTAGTGTTGGGATATCCTTAGCACCACAGTATCCCATACCTGCACGCAGACCTCCGATAAACTGAAGCATACTTTCAAAAAGCTCTCCTTTGTATGGCACACGGCCTACAATTCCTTCCGGTACAAGTTTCTTAACATCATCTTCTACATCCTGGAAATAACGGTCTTTAGAACCTTCTTTCATAGCCTCTACAGATCCCATACCACGGTAAGATTTAAACTTCCTGCCTTCAAATATGATAGTTTCTCCCGGAGACTCTTTAGTACCTGCAAGTAATGAACCAAGCATTACACAGTCGGCACCCGCTGCAATCGCTTTAGGAATATCACCAGTGTAAATTATACCACCATCTACAATTACAGGAACACCTGTACATCTCAAAGCTGCAGATACTTCATATAATTAAATGAACAGAGTAAAACAAATACCTCAAACTACAAGTTAAGGATAATTAGA
>Ga0079224_100010234_pt1 | contig 12858 bp, 13 predicted proteins | sample Stecom2015_FD_80414 | JGI IMG/M metagenome (GOLD analysis project Ga0079224, IMG submission 80414) | Agricultural soil microbial communities from Utah to study Nitrogen management - Steer compost 2015 | ecosystem: Environmental > Terrestrial > Soil > Agricultural land | place: USA: Utah...
GGTGATGCGCCCGCCCAGCGCAGCCTCCCAGGGGGCAACTGGCACGGTGATATTCAGGTCATGCCCGACCACATCGAATAGAGGATGGGGCACCAGGCGGATCTTCAGATAGAGATCACCCGCGGGGCCGTCGCCGAAACCGGGAGCGCCCTGACCCTTGAGCCGGATGCGTTCGCCATCGCCCGTTCCGGGCGGGATTTTCACCTTCAGGGTCTTGCGGATGTCGGCCAGGCGCCCGGTCTCACTGTAGTGAGGCAGATTGTACTCTATGGTACGGGATTCGCCGGAAAGCGTGTCTTCAAGAAATAGTGCCAGCTCCACTTCGATGTCGCGTCCACGGCTGGAAGTGAAGTCATCGTTGTAGAACTGGCTGCCGCCGCGTCCCTGCCGGAATCTGCCGCCGCCAAAAATGCTTTCAAAGAACTCGGAGAAATCCCCATGGCCGTCGAACTGGCTGCCGCCGCCCGCTTGCGACTGCCAGCCAGGAGGCGGTTCAAAGGAGCGGCTGCTGCCGCCGTACTTGCGCAACTGGTCGTACTCCGCCCGCTTGGTCTCATCGGAGAGCACTTCATAGGCTTCAGCGACTTCCTTGAAGCGCTTCTCTGCCTCGTGCTCCGTGCTGACGTCCGGATGATATTTGCGGGCCAGACGACGATAGGCGGTCTTGACCGCCTTCGCGTCTGCCTCAGGCTCAATGCCCAGGATCTTGTAGTAGTCTTTGAACTCCATTGCGGACTACAGCGCAAAACAGTAGAAATATCCGTTGCCGCCGGTGGCGATCAGGTCTTCCTGACTGCAGCTGCGGGACGAGTGTGCGCTATTCCATGACGTCGGATTGGCGCCGCCGCCCTGACGGTCGAAGTGACCGACCACTGCAGTGCCTTCGCTGTTGCTGGTCCAGTTGCTGCAGGTCTGATCGGTGCCGGGCGGAAATGCCGTACCGTCGGCCTGGGAGCCGGTCAGGATGTCATGCTGGTTGGGTGTGTCGCCGCGGCCATTGATCATGTCGCCGGCCTCGCTCAGGGAGTTCTCCTTGCCGGTGTTGGCCTCTTCGCTGTGTAACTGGTCCAGATCTTCGGCAATCAGCACGCCTCTGGCGTTATACCAGGGGCCGGTGCCGATGCGGTCACGCGCATTGATGGCGGGTTGACCGTTGGCGGCCTGGGTGCTCAGATAGGCGCGCCAGGTTTTTCCGCCTGCCCCGACTGCTGTGGCAAGTGTCTGGCAATGTGCATCAGCGCCTTCGAGACCTCCCAGGTTGGCACCGTCACCAGATCCTACGCTGGTGATGAAAAAACTCATCTCGTTATCCTGCGAGTGGATGGCAGCCCCGAAGCCGGTGACCGCCAGCACGGATGCCGCCAGAATTAATTTTTTCATTATTGTCTCCTTGGGAGAGGCTCCCTTGCGTATTTCCCCCGGTTAATGTTTGATGAGCATTGCCTTCCTGAACAGGGGATGCAGGCAAGTGTGCAAGGCGCTGGAAAAGGAGTCAATCAGGACATTGCCGATCGCGGGGAATGTCACAGGAATTATGCGCATGCCGTTCATGAACAGACATTTCGGTCTCACGCTCTCCCATCTGGTCCTGCAGGCCTTCTGCTGGCTGTTGTCGTGCGGCATTGCGATGGCGATGGAAGAGGTCGAGCCGGAAGCGCTACAGGAGCAACAGCAGCCCACCGCGCTCGAGCAGAGCCAGGAGTTGCAGCGCTTCGAAGAGCGTATCGCCATGCTGGAAAGCGCTGCAGGACCCTATGATGCCAGTCTGATCGAGGCGTTGGGAGACATGGCGCGGTACTACCTGGAGGTCGGTCAGCCCCAGGAGGCGGCCGAGCTCTATGAGCGCGTGCTCAATATCACCCGCATCACGGACGGGCTCTACAGCCAGAGACAGCTACCGGTGCTGGAAGCGCTGACAGAGGCCCATCGCGCGGCCGGCAACTGGCAGTTGACGGACGACAGGGAATATCTGGCCTTTCATTTGAAGTCACGGTTCTATCCTCCTGGCTCGCAGGCCTATGCAGACGCCGTGATGACGCTGGCCAGATGGAAGCTGCAGGCCTTGCAGGGCAATCTTCTGCAAGGCTCCGGCAATGCTGCCCTGAGGGATCTCGACGAGCTTCATAACGCCTATCTTGCTGCCCTCACCCCGCTGGATCCGCAGATGGTCGAGGAGTACCAGCCGGTAGATGCGTCCACCCGCCTGTCACTTCTCTTTGGCAAGGCCCAGGCTGAATTCAGCGTTGGAGCCTATGTGGCCAACAGCGTGCCTGCCTACCTGCGCTTTCCCGTCGACCGTTATGTCTCCGAGTACGTCTGCCGGGACGTGGCAGGGGCCGACGGGCAGGTGCGGCGCAGCTGCGGCACGGTGCGAGTGGAGAATCCGCGGTACTACGAGTATGAGCGCGAGAAAGCGCGCTATCGCGACAGCATCCGCCGCTCCCTTCTCGCGCTGGGAGATTCGGTTGACGCCCTCCGCCTGCTGGTGGAGCAGGAGCCCGATCTGGCCGGAACGGACCAGGTACCGGCCACTGTGCGGCTGGAAGAGGCAGAAAAAATGGCCCAGGAGCTCCAGCGGGGATACCGGCGCAGCGCGGTGTGGTAGGGATCCGGGTTGTGCCCGGAAATTGTGGACCAGCGGCTATCGCGTCTATAATCGGCGCCCTGTTTCATCTGCTTTTCCTATGTCAGGGGGGCGGATCCTCGAGGGAGTAGTCAACTGGAAGCTCTACTGATTTCCACGGGTGTTGTGGCACTGGCCGAGATCGGCGATAAAACCCAGCTGCTGGCCTTCCTGCTGGCCGCCAGATGTCGCAAGCCCTGGCCGATCATCCTCGGCATCCTGGTAGCCACGCTGGTGAACCATGGACTCGCGGGAGCCGTGGGCGCCTGGGTGACCTCTCTGCTGGCGCCTGAGACGCTGCGCTGGATACTGATTCTCTCCTTCGTTGCCATGGCCGTGTGGATACTGATCCCCGACAAGCTGGACGAGGTACAGACCAACCTCAGCGGCGCGGGCGTATTCCTCACCACCTTGGTCACCTTCTTTCTGGCCGAGATGGGCGACAAGACCCAGGTCGCCACAGTGGCGCTGGCGGCGCATTATCAGGGGCTGGTCATGGTAGTGCTGGGTACGACGATCGGGATGATGCTGGCCAACGCGCCGGCTGTGCTACTGGGAGATCGCATTGCCGACAGGATGCCCGCGCGGCTGGTGCATGTGATCGCGGCCTGCGTCTTCCTGGTGTTGGCGGCGGCGCTGTTGCTGAATCTTGATGGCACTGGCGGGGCAGGCTGACCCGTCGGGTGAAGGCATGTGGCTGATGGCCTGAAGCACGCGCCAGTTGGATCAGTTGGAAGCGTGCAGCGGCGCCTCGAGATGCGCGTGCTGGTTGCGACCATGGTCTGTGATGCGGTCGTATTCCAGCTCCTTTTCCTTGTAATGCTTGTAGATGTCAGCCGCGATCGCAATCGCCTGCTGCTCCAGCTCCGCACAGCTCCCGCTATGGCTCATTCCCACCAGTTGCCGGTCGATTTCCCGCGCGGCTTCAATCGCCAGGTTGCCGTGGCCGATTTCGTGCGCGTGCAGGATGTCGTAGCTTTCCGCGAAGCGGGCACTCAGCTCCTCGTCGGGCTGCGACAGCTCCAGTTGGGGCAGGGTGTAGCGCAGGCCCAGGCTCGCGTCAATCCGGCTGACCGTGCAGCCAGTGGATGAGGGCATCATGATGGGCCGCCATTGCAGATTGATGCGGGTGTGCCCATGAGCAACTCTGCCACCCATGCGGATGGGGGAGTTGGCATCCAGCTCTGTTTTGAGATCCTCGTACGATTGGGGGGAGACGGTATAGAAACGATAGTCCACCCGGACTTCGGGCTGGGCATGCACGGATGCCGCCGCAACCAGGGCAATGGATGCCAGAAGTTGATTCAGTGGCCGTTTGAGCTGCATCGGTCTTTCCTCCACTTTTCCTCACATTACACCGACTTACCCGAGATGGAAAGAAAGAACGGAAACAATGTGTCACATCAATATGGTGCAAATCGGGCAATAGTTGGCAGGATGCTGATTTAAGGGCTCTCCGCCCCGGGCGCTGCTTGCTGCACCTTGACCCCTGTGCAAAAATGGCGCGCATTCGCTGTGGGGTCGCAGCATCTCCCTTATTCCAAGGATGTTCTCAAGGTCCAGGAGGTTTTCATGAACAAAAGTCTGGCCATCATCGCTGCCATTGCCGTCATCGGCCTGATGTTTCTTGTCTATCTGGCGGCTACCTTTGAGAGTCCGGAAGGGGCCACACGTACTGTCCAGATCGAGGCACCGATTCCGCGTCCTCCAGAGCCCCCTGCCGAACCTGAACCACAACCCGAGCTGCTGCCTGTGACACGCGAGCCGGCCGTAACAGAGACGCCGGCCGAGCTGCCTGTGACCACGCCCGCCGCGGAGCCGGAGCCCGTACAGGAAGTCGTGGAGCTGCCGACCCTCAATGCCAGCCAGCCCTTTGTGATGGAGGAGATCCGCAATCTGGAGTCAGGAGAGCAGGTTTACGGCTATCTCACCGGCGATGATCTGATACGTAAGTTCGTGGTATTCGCACACAACGTACGGGAAGGTTCACTGCCACAGCTGGACTATCCTATCCGCAGGCTGCCCCAGAGCATGGCGGTGCGGGAACTGGACGAGAACCTGTATGAGATGCAGGAAGTCTCCTACCGCCGCTTCACGCCGCTGGTGGATGCTCTTGCCGCTGTCGACCCGGCCCAGGGCGTGGCCCTGTACGAAACTTTCAAGCCCCTGCTGGCCGACGCGTATGCGGAGATCGGCTATCGCAATCGCGATTTCGACGAGGTTGTCCTGGAGGCGATCGATGAGGTTCTGGAGGCCCGCACCGCCGAGGGGCCTTTCCAGCTGATCAAGCCGAAGGTTATGTACGTCTACGCTGATGCCGAGATCGAGGCCATGTCCCCCGTGGAGAAACAGCTGCTGCGAATGGGGCCTGAAAATGCCGAGAAGCTGAAGGCCACGCTGCGTCAGTACCGCGACCTGCTGGCCAGATAACCCCCCGCTGCCCATCAATGCGACCCGTTGGCGGGCGCCATGCGCTCCATGCTCTACAATTAGCCTGCTGTGCTGGGATTTCCCCGGCAAGCTGTCATAATCGGCGCCGATGAATTCCACCCCAGAACAGATCCTCAAGGAAGTGTTTGGCTATGAACAGTTCCGTGGGCCGCAGAGCGGCATCATCGATGAACTCATGGCCGGTCGCAACTGTCTCGTCCTCATGCCAACCGGCGGAGGCAAGTCACTGTGCTACCAGATTCCCGCGCTGCTGCGCCCCGGCATTGGTGTGGTCATTTCCCCGCTGATTGCCCTGATGGAAGATCAGGTGGATGCGCTGCGGCAACTTGGCGTGCGGGCCAGCTACCTGAACTCGTCGCTGACGCCCGAGGCACAGCGCGAAGTGCTGGGCTGGGTACGCAACGGCGAGATCGATCTGCTGTATGTGGCCCCCGAAAGACTGAATCAGGAGTTCACCCTGCAGTTACTTTCCTCTGTGGAGGTGGCGCTGTTCGCCATTGATGAGGCGCACTGCGTTTCCCAGTGGGGGCACGACTTCCGTTCCGACTACCTGTCGCTGTCGCTGTTGCAGGACCGCTTCCCCCAAGTGCCACGTATCGCACTTACTGCTACCGCGGACTCCAATACCCGTAGCGAAATTGCCAGACGGCTGGGTCTGGAGGATGCGAAGCACTTCGTCAGCGGTTTTGATCGCCCCAATATCCAGTATCGCATCACCCAGAAACAGAATCCGCGCCAGCAGATGCTGCGCTTCCTGCGGCATGAGCACGAGAACGACGCGGGTATCGTCTATTGCCTGTCCCGCAAGAAGGTTGACGATACGGCGGCCTGGCTGCAGCAGCAGGGGTTCGATGCAGTGCCTTACCATGCGGGGCTGAGTGCCGAACAGCGTCAGCGCCATCAGCAGCGGTTCCTGCGGGAGGATGGCGTGATCGTGGTGGCGACGATAGCGTTCGGCATGGGGATCGACAAACCGGATGTGCGCTTCATCGTGCATCTGGACCTGCCCCGCAGTCTGGAGGCCTACTACCAGGAAACCGGCCGGGCAGGGCGCGACGGGGAGCCGGCAACCGCCTGGATGGTCTATGGCCTGCAGGATGTCATCATGCTGCGGCAGATGATGGACTCCTCGCAGGGCAACGAGCAGTTCAAGCGCATCGAGCGGGCCAAGCTGGATGCCATGCTGGGCCTTTGTGAGATCACCACCTGCCGGCGCCAGGCGATGCTGCGCTACTTCGGCGAGGAGACGGGGCCGTTCTGCGGCAACTGCGACAGCTGTCTGTCGCCCGCGCCGACCTGGGACGGCACGCAGGCGGCGCAGAAAGCGCTGTCATGTGTCTATCGTACCGGTCAGCGCTTTGGAGTGAACTACCTTATCGATGTTCTGTGTGGTGCCGAGACAGACAAGATATTCCAGAATAACCATCATCACGTCTCTACCTACGGTATCGGTCGAGAGCTGGAGCCAAATGCCTGGCGCTCGGTGTTCAGACAACTGGTCGCGCGCGGTTACCTGAACGTGGATCATTCCACCTATGGGGGGCTTCACCTCAGTGAGAAGGCCAGGCCGATTCTTAGGGGAGAGGAGCAGATCCTGCTACGGATCGATGTGAAGGAAAGTGTCGCCCGTCCAGCCCGCAAATCGAAGGCTGCCCATGTGCTCGCCCCTGCCGACCAGGATTTGTGGGAGGCCCTGCGGCAATGTCGCAAGCGCCTGGCAGAAGAGAACAATGTGCCTCCTTATGTGATCTTTCAGGACGTTACGCTGCTGGACATGGTGCAGCAGCGTCCGACCGGTGCCCGCCAGTTGCTCCTGATCAATGGGGTAGGGCAGAGCAAGCTGGAGAAATACGGCAGCGAGTTCCTGGAGATCATCCGTGCCTTCGAGTCAATGCAGGCGACGCCTGAAGCGCGCGCAGATTTCTAAGCATTCCCTGAATCCTGTATAATCCGCCCTTTTTCAATTTGCGCCGGATTTACGGTCCGGAAGGCAGAGGTAAGGAAAATGTCCGATGTTGTGGTGGCGGCCCTGTACAGGTTCGCCCGTCTTCCCGATTTTACGTCCCTGCGAAAACCCCTGCTCCACCAAATGACCAGCCACGGTGTGCGCGGCACCATCCTGCTGGCGGCGGAAGGGGTCAATGGCACGATCGCCGGTTCCAGGGACGGCATTGATGCCGTCCTGGCATGGCTGCGCGCCGACCCACGGCTGGCGGCACTGGAAGCCAAGGAGTCGCTCGCCAGTGAAAACCCCTTCTACCGCACCAAGGTCAAGCTGAAGAAAGAGATTGTGACCATGGGGGTTGAGGACATCGATCCCAATCAGATAGTCGGTACCTACGTGAAGCCCAAGGATTGGAACGCGCTGATCTCGGACCCGGAGGTGACGGTGGTGGATACCCGCAACCACTATGAGGTGCAGATTGGCACCTTCCGCAACGCCATTGATCCCGGCACCAACACCTTCCGCGAGTTTCCACGGTTTGCCAGCGAGCACCTGGAGCCGGGCAGGCATCGCAAGATCGCCATGTTCTGCACCGGGGGCATCCGCTGCGAGAAGTCCACAGCCTACCTGAAGCAGCAAGGCTTCGACGAGGTGTACCATCTCGAGGGCGGCATCCTCAAGTATCTGGAAGAGGTGCCGGAAGAGGAGTCACTGTGGCAGGGCGAGTGCTTCGTGTTCGACAATCGGGTGACCGTCAACCACCAGTTGGAGAGGGGCAGCTACGATCAGTGCCATGCCTGTCGCATGCCAATCACTGCAGAAGACATGCAGTCTGATGACTATGTAAAAGGCGTCAGTTGCCCCCATTGCATCGAGCTGCACGATGAGGAGCAGCGTCAGCGCTATGCCGAGCGCGAACGGCAGATGCAGCTGGCCAAGGCGCGAGGGGAAAACCATATCGGTGAGTCCATGCCCGAAATCATCCTGCGTCGGCGCGAGGAAAAGAAGGCGCAGCGGCAGCGGCAGCAGCAGGAGTCTGCCGGGAGTGCGTCTGAGCTCTAACCTTTGTCCTGATGGACGGAAGTGACGGGTACTCATTGTCCGTCACTCCGGCTTCAGGTCGACCTCGTTGTCGGCAATCCAGGTAAAACGCTTCATCTGTTCTCCATCCACTTCCACATCGTCGTCGAACATGGCCAGCGGTCTGATCCACAGTCCGCGGTCGCCATAGAGCGTGCGGTAGACCACGTGCTCTTCTTCCGTCTCGTTGTGGCGGGCCACCCCGATCACCTGATAGAGCTTGTTCTTGTAGTGTCTGTAGACTCCGGTCTTGATGGACATTATGGATCCTCATGTGTTGCTCGGCGGCAAAGCGTCGATAATCAGGGTTGATTGTAGAATTCTTTGGCAGAATTGGCTGGGCGCATGATGGCTAATCGCAGTAGTATCTGCAGGTGCAGCAATGATAACTCCCGGTAATAGCAGACCTCGTGCATGGAGCCAAGAATGAAACGATTTTCCGCCACCACCCGCGCGCTTTCAGCGCTCATGACAGTGATGGTGCCACTGCTCATGACAGGTTGTCTCGGCACCGCCGAGCCCTCCAAGCAGGAACTGATCCTGGGGGCATGGGAGGCGAGCGCCCAGGGGCAGAGCTTCGTTCTGACCTATTCGGCCTCAGAGGTGTCCGTCGGCAGCTCTGGGATGAGCTTTCACTACGAATGGGTTGACAGCGACCACATCCGCCTCGACGCCCTTGGCCAGACAGTCGTCACGGAAGTGGAATTTACCAGTCCTGATGTCATGATCCAGCGCAGCAGTCAGGGTACCCAGACCCTACGCAGGGTCAACTGACCGGCTCTGGAAGGAAGGCTTTGGCGGATCAGTCGCGATCCCGTTCACGGTCGCGCCGATCCGGATCCCTGCGGTCCTCCAGGAAACGCAGTGCGGCGACGCGTTGTGGCGGCGTCAGCAGTTCGAAGACCTCGATGGTCTGATCGTGCGAGAGTTTCTGGTATGCGTGACTGGCCTGGCGCAGTTCCTCGAACGCCGCGGCGATGGCCGCACGATCCATGGGCTCCTCTACCATCAACTCGTTCACTTTGCGCTGTGCACGAAAAATTGCTCGGCGCAGCGGTCTGGATGAATCCCAGAACTCCTCGAGCTGCGGGAACAACTCGGCTTGGGTGTCCTCGCTCAGATTGTCCATGATCCAGGCCAGGTTGGGCGGGATGGGCCGGGCTTCCTTGGTCATGATGCGTGTTGTGATGCCGCCGATGACCAGCAGGTTAAGCGTCAGGGAAATCACCAGGACGATGGTCTTCATCCTCGAGCGACTGATCATTGCAGTGGCTCCGCATAATCGTTCAGGGACAGCATGAACATTTCATCCTCCCAGGAGGGCTGGGTGCCGTCTATGCCGAAGCTGAAATAATTGCCGAGGTAAAGGCCGCAGAGCAGGGGCAGGCAAGCCAGCAGGGCAGGGCGCCAGAACCAGGCCAGTACGCGTTCGGAGCGGGGGAGCAGCCACTCGAATACGCGATCAAGAAGCGTGCTTTCGCTGACAAGGGCAGTCTGCACCAGGACATGTTGTTGCAGTGACGTGAGTCCTTCGACCTGATATTCGTCCAGCAGGTCGTCCAGTGCACGGTAGCTGTTCACCAGCGCCTGAGCCTGGGGATTGTCGCGCAGGTATGCCAGGGCGGCCGCGCGCTCCTCGGCAGGCCAGCGTTCCGGCCGGCTGCCGTAAGCCTCAATGATCGCGTCAAATCGTTCAGATGCCATGTTCATGATTTCTGCGTCTCGCCTGTCTCTTCGTTGGTGCTCAACTGCGATCTCAGCTGGGCTTTCAATCCTCGCCGTGCGCGCGCCAGAATCGACTCCAGCGCGTCTACCGAGATCTCCATGATGTGGGCGATATCCCGATTGGAGAATCCATGGTAGTGGTTCAGGATAATCGCGCTGCGCTGACGCTCCGGAAGGTTCGAGAGTGCCTGGCGCAGTGCGTCCAGTCTTTCCTGTTGATCGGGCAACTCGGCCGGCGGTTCGCCGGCCTCATACTCGTCCACATACTCACTGGTGACCGCGGACTTGTCCTTGCGCAACAGATCGATACACAGGTTGTGGGCGATCCGGTGCAGCCACGTCGAAACTCCGGCCTTGTCGCTGCGCCAGCTATGGGCATGTGTCCACAAGCGTAGAAAGGTCTCCTGCGCGATATCCTCCGTGTCCCTGGTATTACCCAGCATCCGGTACGCGTAGCGGCTTATCGACTGCAAATGCCGGGCAACCACCGATTCGTATGCGCGAGCGTCGCCGGCCTCGATGGCTGCCATCAGCTCTTCATCATCTGCCATTGAGAACCATGCTCCGGAGACCTTTGTTTGAGTATAACAATCAACTCACCGCTATTTTGCTGGTCTTCGTGAAGATCTCAAGTGAGATGCCATAACCTGCCGCAATCCTGATCATTCTGTGCTTTTATCCTCTATACGCAGGCTTTTCATATATCCGTCGCGTCGTCAGGCAAAAAGCCTCCCGGGCGCTGCACGGGAGCCGGAAACCCAGCAGGGCCGGTGGTGGGCGAGGCGGTCGGCACTGTCTCGACACTATCTCGGCACTATCTCGCTCGGCACCATTTCTGCACTATCGACGAGGTCGGCGGCACTGGGGTATTCTCCGGTTCTGCCCTGGCTGTACAGACTGTGACATGAAAGAACCATACGCAGACGACCGCTTTATCCGCTCCGCCGGCCGCCAACTGGCGATCTATGCCGTCGGTGCGGGGGTACTCCTGGTGCTGCTGATGTTCCTGCTCAACCTGGCCGCCAGGCTGACCAGTTCGGGGTCGGTCGCCAACGGCGGCGTGGATGTTGAAAACAACGAGATCAGCATCTATCTGCGCGAAGAACCCCCGCAGATGAACAGCATGCTGACCTCCGATGCTGTCAGTGGCATGGTGCTGGGGCATGTGATGGAAGGGCTGCTGCGTTACGATGCGCAGGACCAGATCGTTGGCGGCATGGCAGAGCGTTGGGAGATCGAAGGCACCCGCGCGACTTTCTGGATTCGTGACAATGCCCGCTGGAGCAACGGCGACCCGGTCACTGCGCACGACTTCGAGTTTGCCTGGAAGACGGCACTGGACCCCGCCACTGCGTCGCAGTACGCGTTCATCCTCTACCCCATCAAGAATGCCGAGGGCTATAACACAGGTCAGCTGTCCAGGGACTCGGTGGGGGTTCGTGCCATCGATGAGCGCACGCTGGAGGTCGAGCTGGAACAGCCGATCGCCTACTTTGACAAGCTGGTCGCCTTCCCCACCTATTTTCCGGTGCAGCAGCGCTTCTACGAGGCCACGGCAGGACGCTACGGTGCGGATGCCGACGAGATGCTGTACACCGGCCCCTTCGTGCTCAGTAACTGGGTACACAGCTCCAGCCTGCGCATGGAGAAGAATCCGTACTACTGGGACAGCGATCGGATCCGGCTGGACGCCATCAATGCCGGCTACATCACCTCCGACTCCAACACGCTTCTCAACCTCTACAAGGATGGCCAGATCGTGATGGTGGACCTGACCGCCGAGATGCTGGAAGGGGCCATGCAGCAGCGCTGGCAACTGGAGCGCTTCATGGATGGGGGCGTGTTCTACATCGATTTCAACCATCGCCCGGAACGGCTGACCAGCAATCTCAATCTGCGCAAGGCTCTGAGTCTGGCTCAGGACAGTAGTGAGCTGGTCAACGAAGTCATCAAACTGCCCGGCTATCAGCCGGCGCTGAGCATCATTCCCAGCTGGATGCAGGGGGTGGAGCAGACCTTCCATGCCGAGCACCCGCCCCAGAGCTATCCGTATGATGTGGCACTGGCGAGGGAGCATCTGGAAAAAGCCAAGCAGGAACTGGGTCTGCAAACCCTGCCTCCGTTGGTATTGCTGGCGGACACTTCGCCGGTAGCCACAATCTCCGCGCAGTACTACCAGCAGGTGTTCAGGCGCAACCTGGGCCTGGAGATCATCATCGATGCCCAGGTGTTCGGCCAGCGCATCGCCAAGATGAATGCCGGGGACTTTGATCTCATCCTGAACGGCTGGGGCCCTGACTACAATGACCCGCTTACCTTCGCGGACCTGTATGCCTCATGGAACCTGAACAACCGCGGTCACTACCGCAACGCGGAGGTGGACGCCCTTATCCGGACAGCACAAACCTCGCTGGACCAGAAGGTGCGCATGGAGGCCTTTGCGCAGGTGCAGCAGATCATACATGAGGACGCAGCATTCATCGGCAACTACGAACGCGGCCGGGTATACGCCACAGATCCGCGGGTCAAGGGCATCCTGCGCCGGGTCTTCGGCGCCGAGAGCGACTTCACCAACGCCTGGATCGACACGGAGACTGAATAAGAGGCGATGTCAGCATAATGTGGCAATACACTCTCAAGCGGCTCCTGCAGGGCGGCATCACCGTCTGGTTCATCGCCACCGCCACTTTCGTCGCCATGCACAGCGTGCCGGGCGATCCGCTGTCCGGCCAGCGCGCCATGACCGAGGGAATCCGCGCCAACCTCGAGGCCCGTTACGGCCTCGACCGCCCCGTCACCGAGCAGTACTTCATCTACATGGGCAACCTGCTGCGTGGCGACTTCGGTATCTCCTTCACCCAGCAGAACCGCCAGGTCAATGACATCATCCGCGAGCACTTTCCCGTTTCTGCCACCCTGGGGGTGCTGGCGATTCTCTTCGCCGCGCTTGGCGGCGTGCTGTGGGGAGCCTTGACAGCGCTGTACCGCAACCGGCTGCCGGACACCATCATCATGTTCCTGGTGATTCTCGGTA
>Ga0079224_100010235_pt1 | contig 12856 bp, 11 predicted proteins | sample Stecom2015_FD_80414 | JGI IMG/M metagenome (GOLD analysis project Ga0079224, IMG submission 80414) | Agricultural soil microbial communities from Utah to study Nitrogen management - Steer compost 2015 | ecosystem: Environmental > Terrestrial > Soil > Agricultural land | place: USA: Utah...
ATAGTGGCATCCGCGCAGCTGGATATAACGCTCCACTACCGTTTGGGTAGGTGCATTTTTCTCCGGCCGATCTAATGTAGGATCCATCTGCAATCCGCAGATCAGGTAATCACACTGGCGCTTCGCTTCGGCGAGCATCATGATGTGCCCGATCGACATAGACGATTTCCAGGCGCCGCCGCAAATTGTCGAACCCATAGCCGTGTTATGGGGATTGCTCAGGAAAAGGGAGGCAAAACGCGTTTGAGGGGAGGCAAACTGGCAAGATGCGGGTACTTTATAAAACCGGAGAGGTTAAACCCTAATTTTATCGGGACGTTTAAGCGGAAAGCGGTCCGAAAGCGTGAAGCGGCAAAAGTAACGATAAAAACTACATTTTATGAAAATCAAGCAGTTCAGAAAAAGATTTACTGTATTCCCCGGTAGGCGGGTAGACAGGATGAATCAGGAAACCGATGATCGGTAGATCAAGGTTCCGCAGACCCACAAGTATAAACATATGAATAAAAACGATTATGAAAATTCAAATTAAAAATTTAATAACCTCAGCACTGTTCGGTGTGGCCGTGCTGGGTGCCGTAGCCTTGCAATCCTTTGATAAATTGCAAGCTGAGAACACATGGTATTTCAACAGCAATGATGCAAACGAAATTGACAATCCAGCCGCTTGGACGCAGTCAAATCCGGCAATCCCAGGCTGTTCGCCCTTGGCAACACAGTTGCCCTGCTAATTAAAAACTCCTGCCCATGTAGACGACCAAGTGGAATTGCAGGCATATTTCGACGAAATGTTTGAAAACAAAAGCGAAATAACCGCAGCCGCGTCGTCCCGGAGAAATGTGACCCCATAAACGGCCATCACTCCAGTATCAAGTACTCGTAAACGGTGAGGTTTACGAGTACCTGATTCCACTACTCCTGTGGGTTTTGCTGCATGCCGGAAATATCGATCACAAATTCTGGAATCGGCCGGGCATAGCGCAGATCGTTGGGCGACAAGGAAACCCGCTGGCCTTCCAGCTCGCGGTGTTGCACGATATCAGCCCCCTCCCGATTCAATCTTTTGATATCCATCCAGCGTATTCCCCGGAATAGCAAGTCTTTCCGACGCTCTTCCAAAATAGCAGCTAAAAGCCTATCATCGTCGACATCCAACACATAGCCCGGACGGTATCTTTTCGCCAACAGCTTCCCTAAATCCGCGCGAGCCTGTTGGTAATTTGCATCTCTAGCATAACATTCAGCCCGGTTTAATAACATTTCGTTGGTCGCTATCCCGCTGAACAGGGCATAGCCCCCTACCGCAAACCTACCCTTGAAAGTAACCGTTCCATCCTCTGCTACAGAAAAGAGCACTTCCCGCCGACGGTCGTCTTCGTCATACAGCGCAAACAGTTCCGGAGAAACCAACATCCGGGTATGGTTCAGAATCTGATCGATCTGAAAGAACGAACTGAAAATCACCTCCTCGTGATATTCGGGAATAGGAAACGAAAGGCCTTCGTCCAATACGTTAAAATCCAAAAGCTCATCACGGATGGCCAGCGCCTCATCGGCATAATAAAACGCCTCATCGTATTTTCGCATGGCCATAAAAGTTCTTGATAGCGCACCAAATGCCGCCGCTTTGCTTGGTCTGGTCAAGTGGTGAGGATAATCCGGCAATAACGAAGCCGAGGATTCAAAATCTTTGATAATGGCATCGTAGGTCTCCCCCATCGTTGACCGTACCGAAACCTTATTAAAATCCGTATCCATGCGCAACGGAAGGCCTAATTTACTATCCTTCATCCCCTCGTCGTACGCCTCCACCCATAGCAGAGCAGCCTGCAGCATGCTTTTACCCCTAAAAAACAGCGCTTCCCCCTTGATCTGGTCATAAACAACTGCATTTTTTTCATCCCTTTCGATATTTTCAAGCCCTACCAATACCGTATTGCAATAGTACACTAAATCGTATACCGTTTTCCAATCGTTGCTCAGGTTCTCCTGAAACAGCCCCTGTGCGCCCCAGATATAGGCACGCTTATGCGCCTCATCCGCCAAAGACTGCCAAGACTCGTCCGTTAAATAATAATCCGTTGTACCCACTTCCAGTAGCATCGGCTCTTTTCCAAAAATATTTGAGTTGGAAAGCATAGCCTGTAAATCCTCCAATGTGTGGGGTGTTGAAAGTGCAGCATTCGGTTTCTCGTCCAAAAAACCAGTACAGGAGACCAGTGCCGCAAACAGATAGGTCAACAATCCCATTTTTATCTTTTTATCCATCTTTAATAATTTAGTTTTACACCGAAAGAGAACCGCGCCGGCGTCGGATAGCTGCCAAGCCTATCCGGAAAGTCCGGGTCGATGCCGTGCCCGTTCTTCTGCCATAGCAGTCCAAGGTTTTCCATTGCCAGATAGAAACTAGCGTTTATGCTGCGCGCCGCATTGCCCATACCGATCGCTGTCTGATAGCCCAGCCGGATATACTGTAGCCTGATGTGCGATGCATCGTAGACCAAGGGACTGGCGTTCGAATAAAAAGCCTGTTCCGTACTCGTATAAGGATAGGTCAGCGCCGGGATGTCCGTATGTTGCTCATCCCCCGGTTGCTGCCAGCGGTCATCGAAATCACCATGGGTCCGGCTGTCATAAAAGAGCGAATAGTAGTTAATGCTCGATCTTCTCAGGAAATAGGAAAGCTTGAACAACAGCCGTACGTCAAGATCAAAATTACCATATGCGAACCGGTTGCCCAGTGTTCCAAACATTTTGGGCACCGCCGAACCATGAAAGACCAGATCACTTATATCCGTGTCCGTTCCTGTCAAGGCCACATAATCATCACTGGCCTCCCCTTGGAAATAACCTCGGGCTTTCCCCGTCTGTGGATCAAGGCCAGCCCATGCATACGCATACGTACCGTATACCGGCTTACCGGCTATAGCGGAGATCGTGGTCGAGTTTCCGACAAAGTCGCGCCCATAGGTGTTTGTCAAGAAATACTCCGTCACTTCGTCCCGATTGAAACTCCAGTTCAGGTTCGTGTCCCAAGCGAACCGGCCCACCAGATTTTTGCTGTTCAAGGTGATGTCTATTCCGCTGGTCTTCATCTTCGCCACATTTCTTGTTACACTGTAGCCCACACCCGTGGTATAGTCCATCGGCGCGGTACCGAAAAGGTCGTCTCCGATCTTGCGGTATAATTCCATATTGGCAGACAACCTCCCCTTCAGCGTAGCAAAATCCACACCTAGGTTATAGGTAGATACCGTCTCCCATTTCAGTTCCGGGTTGGCATGGTTGGTCACCCTCGCCATCCTATCACCCGTATAAAAAGACGTCCCCTCATAGGCCATCGTCGTCAACGCCACCATGCTGCTGTTTATATTTCCGCTTTTACCATAGGTCGCGCGCAGTTTAAACTCCGGAAACAGCGCCGTATTAAAAAAGCGCTCCTTCGCCAAATCCCAGGACAGCCCCACAGAGCCCAAGGGGTTCCAACTATCGTTCGCCGAAATACCGAAGAAATTGGAGGCATCCCGGCGCAGGCTCACCGTTGCCACGTACTTATATCGAAACGAATAGGAAGCGTTGGTGAACAGGGACACAAACCGCCGTTTGTGTAATGCAACCGCGTTCGCCCCCGGTATATAAGAGCGGGAGCGTGAAATAACATGCGGATAGGTCTGCGTCAGATCTACCGGCCTACTCGTGTACGTATCCTTGTTAAAACCGAACAGAACCTGGTTATAATTGGGCATATCCGTCGCGATGATCTCCCCACCGGCCAGCGCATCTACACGATGTTCGCCAAAGCGCCTATTGTAACCCAACTGCACCCGCGCATTATGCGTCGCCGTCTCAGAACGCGCGAGGTCTTTTATCCCACCCGGCGGCACGATATAACTTGGCAAGCCGTTTGACTGAAACTGCGTAAAGGCGTTGATCAGGTCGCGGGTATAATAACTCTGCTCATCATACAAATAATCCTTTGCGCGTTGCTCCCACATATAATTATACTTTGCGATCACGCTAAGCCCCGACCTATTGGTATAGGAGATGGTGGGGTTAATGTTGATCTCCTTCGTCGCGTCCAGCCTGTCCATAAAGCGGTAGTCTTCCAAGGGAACGAAAGTCCAGGCGAGCAGCCTTCCCGCGCTGACGTCTTCCACGGCAGACTTCCGCAACCTATACATCACCGCTCTCGGCGTGCCATCATCGTTTACCAGCCTTTCGTAAGGCGGCAGGTTACCGAAACTCGTGGTAATATTATTCACCCCGTTCTTTCCGCTGTTGTTTCGTTGGTTGCTCATGCGCAGGTTCAGGTCGATAGCAAGCCCTTTTGCCAGATCATACCGCTGGTTGGTACGGAAAGTCAGGCGTTTATTTTCATTGGCCAGCTCATCACGGCGCGTATCGTACCCACCCGAGATCACCCATCCGTAGTTCTCCTTTCCGCCCGAAGCCTGTATAAAGTTTTGTGAGAGCAGCGAACGGCCATACACATGCTTTTCGAAATCGGCCAGACCATCCATTCCGGCCAATACCGCCAACTCCCGATCCAGTTCATCACTACTCAGCCTTTCCTCCTTATGCGCCTGCAAGAGCTCCACCGCCTGGCTCAAAGCAGGGCGGGTCCTACCGTTGATAAACGAATTGTAGAAATTATGCCCAAAAAGAAAGCGCTCCACCTCGATAAAGCCCTTTGCATCCATCACATTTGCATAGCGTAGGTTGGGTGTGGGCGATATCCCCGTGTTCGACGAAAAGGAAATGCGCGTATGCTGGCCTTTTTTTGCCTTGGTCGTGGTGATGACGATCACGCCATTTCCCGCCTTTGCCCCCCAGATCGAACTGGCGGCAGCATCCCGTAGCACCGTCACCGTCTCGACATCCTCCGGATTGATGTTGTTGATGTCCCCATCATAGGGGAAATCGTCCAAGATGATCAGCGGTTCCTTTTGGCCCCGGATGGAGCTGAGCCCCCTTATGCGGATACCGGTAGACGCAATCGACGATGTTGCTTTGTCCAACATCAAGCCCGGCGTTACAGCGGGTAACCTGTCGAGCACATTCATTCCAGTCTGCCGGGAAAGCAGTTCCTTGTTGATATTCACGAACGAGCCCGTCTGCCGTTCTTTGGGAACCGCATCATAGCCGGTATGGAATACCTCCACCTGTTCCAGGTTCCTTGCAACGCTTGCAAGCAGCAACGTATACCGGGCGTTCGGTTCGATGGCCAATACCGTATCTATCGGTTCGTAGTTGATATGCCTTACCGATATATGCAGCGCAGCAGTTCCGATATCCGGCAAGCTTACGGTGCCGTCATCAGCTGTCGTGAATGCTCTTCCCTTTGTGTTATCGGTGACTGTTGCCCCTTTTATGTGCTCCGATGAGCGTTGGTCTTTTACTGTTATGAAAATGGTGCTTTGCCCCATCGAGAGCAGCGGCAGCCATATCAACAGTATAAAAAAGAAGCTGTTATTGGTTAGTTTCATTGTTCCTCCTTTCGATTAAAATATAGGGTAGTAAAATGGTTTTCTTTTCTAACGTGTATCCCAAGGCTGTAAGGGAATTCCTGATACCCTCTACATCCGTTCCTTCAACGGGCCGGTCCTTATGGCGGTATGAATCGGTGTAATCCAGTACCATCCATGTATTGCCCAGTTTATGCTGCACCGCTCTGGCCAGTGCCGTCCGCGCACCGTCGTTTTGCAGGGATTCGGCTGATATGACCAGCACTTCCTGCTTTCTGGGGCTTGGGGTAAGCTTTACCGGTACATAACGTTGGACGTCGCGAAGTAGCATATTAAAAAAGGAATTCTCCTGGCCGACCGGCACGGCAAATTCGTAGGTTAACCGGCCTTTACCCAGCTGCTCCTGCCCCTCGATAAAATCCGGGTTGAATTGAAGCCCGAATGTTTCTGCATAAAGCTTCCCCAATTCAAAGATCATGGTCTTTAGCGGAACGTTGGCAAAGGTCACCGAATAGACCCCGTTGCCGTTTCTCCTTTTCAGGTTGGCCCCGCCAAAAGCAGGATCATATCCCTCGTGGAAAAAAGAATAATGGTATCCTGCACCCTTGCCAAATCTATCTGCCAGAAAAAAAGGTTGGTTTTTTCCGTTTGTTGTATATTTATTTGCGACCGTCGATGACCTGTTATCTACGAGCGCCCGGATCAATGCGCCGTCCATTTCCAATTCATTGACCTGCGCAGCAACATCCCCATTCTGTTTTACGATGGCATAATGCGGGATAAAGGAATGGGGGAAATAGCTTCCCAGCACGCTATCTTCCAGAATGATCTCCATATCGATCCCCTTTGTCGTGGCATTGCTGCCGCGGAACGCGTGGACTTTAGCAAAACCATCGGTGGTCACATATAGTATTTTTTTGTTCTCCGCATTCATGTTTCTAAACAGGCTATCGACCTTCGGCATGTTGTGGATACATGCACTGCACCATGTTGCCCAAAAATCGAACAGCAACGTAGTTCCCCTATATCCGTCCAACGATTTTCTTATGGTGTCGCCGTTTATATAAAACAGGTGCTCCCGTGTCCAAAATTCATCCGGCACAGCATCCCCTATCTGCAAGGGCCTGATCTCTGCTGGCCCATCGGCAGCCCCGGGATGGCCCCGGGACTGCGCCAAGGCAGCTGAACTAAACAACATGAAACAAAAGAATCCCAAACAAAGGATTCTTTTGTTCTTCATTGCCTTAGAAAATAATTTCCTCAATGAAAACCAACTTTTCGGGCACAGCCCGCTTCCACTCCTAAAAGCATTCTTCATTTTTCTTTCATGGATTTAATAAACCTCAACGGAGTGAAAGAGCTCATTTCACTCGGTTTGATGGTTTAGGCGAGGCTGATTAGGCATCGCGGTTAAAAAAATAAGATGGAATAGGATACGTCTGATACGGACTCATACTGGTTCATAATCGGTTTTGCTCCGGCGCATCCCATAAACTGTTTAACAAACCGACCACGCTTTATTGACTCGCAATAAGGATAATGCCTTTATAATTGGGAAAACAGGAAAATGTTGCTAATTTTAAGGTGCGAATTTACAATCAGACTGGCCATTTTCCGAAGTCCTTTTTTACAGGCTTTTTTTAATGGTGGTCGGTAAGCAGACACGGGTATAGCTTATTTATAGCTATCACCCCGCGTCTGTTTCCTTTATAATTCGTATTAATCCGGCGATCGGATAATGTTTTTGAGAAGCAGTTTTCTGGCATAATGAGGGTTGTCCTCTCCATGAGAAAGTGGTGCTTTGTTATCGGTTTCTAACTCGTTTCTTTTCATTATGATGCTTTACGCGGTTAAGAAAAAAGAGTCTGGTGGTTTTCGTTGACGAGACTCGAACCAGAATAAACTGATTACAAGACAAATATACAATAATTAGGCTACAAAAAGTCTCATTTAAGACTTTTTGTGTTAAAAACAAGACAAATAGCTGTGAATCAGGTTAATAATTTACAAGTATTTAGAGATTTCATCTTTAACATATTTAAAAAACGTTATAAAAAAACAGCTGACTATCAAAGTCAACTTCAAACGATTTCTTCGCTTTTGTCTGAAAGCTCTCCTAAATTAGACGGACGAGTTTTTTATAACGTATTAACGTACCTCAACGAAGATATTGATATGATTTGCAAATCATTCTTCCGTCAACATAACGCACAAATTTTGGACAGCCTAAAAAAAACAGATAACAAATTTTTTAATTTAATATCACCTTACTTGAACAGCCAAAACCAAATTAGTGAAAGGTCCCAAATTAAAAGCAAAAGATTTAATAGACTTTTCTCAGGCGAGTTAAAGGAACTATATGCCGAGGAAATCTACGGTCTAGCAACAGCCTTCGGAGTAGAGCCTAGTCAGCTGTTCGAATATTTCTACGGTGATGGCGAACGACCGGTAGTAGGCATGTAAAAATTCAATAGCTTATGGATTTACAATTTATCGATACTACTCAGTGGCAGGAAACGCCGTGGCTCCACAGTGGAGGAACGCGCGAGAAACGCATCCTATTGGATAATGACGATAACTTTTGGTACTTTAAACGTTCGGAAAGAAAGACTGGCAGGAACGGAAATCCAGATAAATATTATAAAGACGAATTTTGGTCGGAAGTTATTGCTTATCAAATAGGGAAAACACTTGGGTTGAACATTTTACGATATGACGTAGCAGTGAGCAATGGACAAATAGGGTGCTTAAGTCCTTCTATGATCAATATAGGAAAAGAGCAGTTAGTGGAAGTTGGCCGTTATATGATCACATACAACCCTGACTTTGCTCCTGAAAACAATTCTACCCGCAATGAGTATACTTACAACCTCCTATCGCAGACACTGGAACATTTTCAACTAATACAATACAAAGAGATTATCCTCCAAACCTTAATATTTGATGCTTTAATTGGTAATTCAGATCGGCATCAAGAGAATTGGGCTTTCATATCCGATTCATTTAATCCAGATGAAGATATTGACATACAACCTATGCTTGCAAGAATAACAAAGGAGAAAGAATTCAGATATGACGATAACTTAATAAATAAAGAGTTTGAGCTTCGCAGACAAAAAATTCGTGATATAGCACCAATATATGACAGCGGGAGCTCGTTGGGTAGGGAGCTAACAGAAGAAAAAGTCAGAAAAATGCTTTCGGATAAACAAATGCTCGATGCCTATATTGCAAGAGGCACTTCCGAATTACATTGGAACACAAAACAAAAAGTGCCTCATATAAAACTAGTTGGCTTACTTAAAGAAATTGAACCTAAAGAACTGTTTGAAAGTGCATCACATTTTTTGGAGAAGTGGGATGACAATAAAATTTACGATATCATAACTGGGATCGACGACATCTTACCCGACGAACACCAGTTTTACAAAATATCGCCTGAACGAAAAGAATTGATATTTAAATTACTAACTTTGCGATTTGAACACATTACAAATATTCTCAATGACTGATTTCTCAAAAATATATCTTGCATGGCGTAAGGGACAGGGTTCCCGTAGGCATATTGTTGGACTTTTGGAAAAAGGTATTGATAATAATGTAACATTTCAATACCTTCCTGAAACGAGAGATTTAGTGAAATCCGCGGGCTTTATCCCTTATTTTGAATTCCAAAGCTTAGAGAAAGTCTACGAAAGCAATGTCCTCCAAATTTTTTCTCATCGATTAATTAAATCTGAGCGTCCAGACATAAGTAGCTTTTACGAGTTTTGGGACGTAGATCCATCTAAAGCTCACGATCGCTTTTATTTATTGGGGAAAACACAAGGGTTAACCGCCAGCGACAACTTTGAATTTCTTGCAGATTATATATATCATCCAGAGGTACATTTTTTAACCGACCTTTCGGGGCTTTCATATACGCATCTGCCGAAGGATACTGTTAAAAAAGGAGACTTTCTTCAATACGAATTTGAACGAGACAATGAATTTGATAGGGAAGCGGTGAAAATATTTTATGAGGGAAGAGACATCGGATATATCAAAAAAATCCATTGCAGGGTCTTTCATCAAGCTCCCGAACAATCGTTAAACGTACAGGTCAAAGCCGTGGAGCAGAATGGTGTCATGAGAAAAATATTTGTAAAGGTATCGGTGAAATAGCATTTACCCCCATTTTGTCCTTATACATCGTCCCGTCGAGCATGTACATAGCCGCTATGTACAGTGACATAATCATTAAGTCAATGTAGTTGTCGGCTTTGTACAGTGTCAAAACGCACTTGTTGCCTGACATATCGGCGATGTCCTTTGAATGGTCGATGACCGCACGGTACTTGTAGGAGAAGTCACGTACGTGGACGACGTAGTCCTTGTAGTTGACGGCAAAGTCAGCGGACATAACCAACAACTCCCTTGACATGTCGGCTTTGTTCCGGCACAAAGCAACAATGTCTAGTATCAGCATCCATATGTCACGTGCGGGCATGCATATGTACATGTACATTATAACGTAATACCTAACTCCTATCTACCCCTTCTCCGCTAAAAGCGCCTTCACATTCTCATCCCGTTCCTTTTTCGCGGCTTCCTTTTCAGCAACGATCCGCCGAAGCCCAGAACTCGAAAAACGGTGATCCCGGCTATTGAAGTACAGCTCGATGCCTTTTTCCTCACAGTATCTGCGTCCGGTGAAATCCTTGTTGGCATACTCATCCCCTACGATGCGTACATCCAGTTTAAAAGAACGGAGGATATCCTCTAAGTCCTGCTCGGTAGAGTAAGGCACAATCTCATCCACATATTCGCATCCGCGCAACTGTATATAACGCTCCACCACCGTTTGGGTAGGCGCGTTTTTCTCTGGCCGATCTAATGTAGGATCCATCTGCAAGCCGCAGATCAGGTAATCACACTGGCGCTTGGCTTCCGCGAGCATCATGATGTGCCCGGCGTGCAATAGGTCGAAGGTTGAAAACGTAATCCCGACGCGTGGTCCCGGGTTGTAATCTTCTCTTTTTTTGGTGACTTTCTTTTCCATTTCTTTAAGTTGGTTTTTCAAGGTGAAGCTATCCAATTTTTTTATCATCCATGTGTAGGAAATATTAAAAAATCATGATGATTTCATCTCGTGTTATTGTGTGTTGGTAATTCTAAATCCATCTATTTCTGTCGAAAGAACTTCCGTAATGATACCTGCCCTCCGACACTATTGTTAAATAGCGCACCTTGATCCACGGCTAAACGTATTCCAAAAAAGAAATCATTTGGTAATTCACGCTCGGCCTCGACGAATCCAGAAAACTGCGAAACAGGCACAAACTTTTCTTCATGAGGCTCATGCCATCTTCCACCTGTAGATTTCCCGTGAATGCTGGTCGCAAAAGTTCCATAATGTTTTGCAAATGTGAGTTTGCTAGACAAATTCCAATTATATACCTGTCCTCTTACTCCTAAATGCCCCGCTACTACACGGTTACTGATAAAATAATCTATCGGATCATTTGCTTGTCCCTCTTTAACCGTATGTGCCGGCACAATCAACGGTGATCCCATACCTTGTTTCTTATAGGACCAACCGTTTGTATAATAGTAGTTATTGTAGTAATCTTCGTCTCCGGAAGCAGTGGGGGTAGACCAAGGATAACCTGCCTGGTCTTTCGAATAGAAAAATTCGAAGAGTAACTTCTGCCAATCCCAATTTTTATTGGTCGTATTGTATCGCTTATTGGTTAAGGTAATCCCGTTCAGACCATCGGCAATGTTGGCTAATTTGGATATCGCACCAACGTCATAAATGTTTTGTCGATATGCCATAAGCTGTATCCGATCCCAGTCGTAGGTAAAACCGAGATCAATAGAGCCTTGCTGATTCCCAAGTTTTGATCGTGGAATAGGAATATCACCCCCGCCATAAGCCTTCCCCCATAACACGTACCACAACGTCTCGAAATTATTTAGCGTATAATTGGCACCGTATACCTTCTTTTCGCTTCCCCATTGCACCTGATGGTTAATCCCTCCATACAAATTCAACCGCCAATTACGCTTTCCGAGACGTCCATATAAAGATTTTTGATGCAACAAAGTGGGTAAAACATGTTGGTCATAGGCTAAAAATTGACTTGTATCGATAGGCATTTTTCCCATATATCCATTGGCGAAATTCCCCTTAAAGGAAAAGAGCCCATCAAACCAAGGCAAGCGATAGTATTCCGGTATACGGATGTCTAACATAGGTACGCCTAAGGCATTTCCCGAAACAGCAAAGTTTCCGGAACTTAATAAGGTATCCCCGTTTAAGCCCATCACATCTTTCGTTCGGCCAAGCTTTGCTTCGAACATCGCGTAACGTGCTTTTACATGCGCGTCAATCAATTGGACTTGCGTTGTTCTACCTACATTCGTACGTGCTTCCAAACCATATCCCCAATCCCATAATGATGAACTTTTGTTTTGGCTTCGATCCCATTCTCCCTGCAGGGCATAGTTTTTTGCTGCACGCACCAATAATCCTCCCGAAGCACCATCCAACGGAATAGAACCATATTGGTTGGATCGCATCCAAAAAGGGACGACGTCGTTGCTAGTATAGCCTGCAAGTAAACTAACCTCTATATATTGCCGAGACGTGTCTGGCTGTGCATATGATTTAGCGCCAAACCCTATCCCGAATAGGAAAACGAACAAGGAGGTTACAAGAAATTGATGTACATGTTTCATATTAAGGTATTTTATTAGCCGTTAAAACAACTTCATTAAATAGTTTCCGTAACCGCTCTTCACCAACGGGCTCGCTACATTTCTTAATTGAGCTTCATCAATCCAGCCCATCCTGTAAGCCACCTCTTCAATAGCACCAATCTTCATTCCCTGCCGTTCTTCGATGACCTGTACAAATTGCCCCGCTTGCATTAGGGATTGTATCGTGCCGGTATCCAGCCATGCCGTACCCCGGTCGAAAACACCTACCTTCAGCTTTCCGCGTTTCAGGTATTCCTTGTTTACATCCGTAATCTCCAGCTCGCCTCGATGCGAGGGCTTAATGTTCTTCGCAATCTCCACCACATCATTATCGTAGAAATACAAACCCGGTACCGCGTAGTTCGATTTCGGTGCTGTGGGCTTCTCTTCAATAGAGACAACGTTGTTGTTGTGGTCAAACTCGACCACACCATAGCGCTCCGGGTCGTGCACCTGGTAGGCAAAGACACAACCTCCATCCGGATCTGCACAGGATTGCAATAGTTTCGACATGCCCGAACCATAAAAGATATTATCCCCCAAGATCAGGGCAACTTTGTCCTCACCGATAAATTCCTCGCCCAGGATAAAGGCCTGTGCCAGTCCGTCTGGGGAGGGCTGCACCTTGTACGAGAACTTACAGCCGA
>Ga0079224_100010236_pt1 | contig 12856 bp, 5 predicted proteins | sample Stecom2015_FD_80414 | JGI IMG/M metagenome (GOLD analysis project Ga0079224, IMG submission 80414) | Agricultural soil microbial communities from Utah to study Nitrogen management - Steer compost 2015 | ecosystem: Environmental > Terrestrial > Soil > Agricultural land | place: USA: Utah...
GCCGGCTGGGCCGGCGAAGACCCGGCGGGGCCTGGCGGCGTCGGGGTCTCGGTCAGGTCGTTCGGTTCGGCGTTGGCCGTGCCGGAGGCGGCGCTCTCGGCCCGCACCTGCCCGATCCGCAGCTGGGCCAGGGCCTGGTCGACCTGCTTGGCCAGGTCGGCCGAGAGGTACCGGCGGGCGTGCTCCAGCATCAGGCCGCTCAAGTCGATCAGCAGTCGCGCGTCCTTGCGGCCGAGCTTTACCTGGGCCGCGTTGAGCAGGCCCGAGAGCAACTCGGAGACGAGCTGCTCCACCGGGGCGGAGCGCAACCGCTGCACATACTCCCGGGCCTGCTCCTCGGTTACGGGCGGGGCCTGCGGCCCACCCTCGGGCACGTCACCGATGGTCTCGCTCACGTCTAGAAACGGTAACGCCACGCGGGCGACGGTGCCCGAGGTGGGGCCGGTCTCCGCCGGGCGGGCGGGCTACCCGGCGGTGCAGGTGAACCCGGTCGGCAGGGTCCCGTCACCGGGCCGGCTGCCCTGGAAGCCCCAGTCGGCGGTGCCGCCGCCCGGGGTGAGCGCGCCGTTCCAGGACATGTTCCGGGCCGTGCCCGACGACCCGGAGACGTCCAGCTCCGCGCTCCAGTGGTTCGTGACCGAATGCCCGGCGGGCAGGGTGAACTCCACCGTCCAGCCGTTGATCGGGGCGCCGACGGCGCTGACCTGCACCTGCAGCACGTACCCGTCGGCCCACTGGCTCTGCACCGTGACCGTGGCCTGGCACTCGGCGTCGCCGGGCGGCGGGGTCGTGGTCGGCCCGGCCGTGGGCGAGGCGGTGGGCGAGGGCGTGGGCGACGCGGTCGGGCTGGCGGTCGGCTCGGGGCTCGGTGACCCGGTCGGCTCCGGTGACGGGGAGGTGGTGGGCTGCTCGCCCGGCTCCTCGCCCCAGATCCGCTGGCCGCCGGAGTGGACCGTGATCCGGTCGTTCACCGCCATGGTCTCCTGGTAGGACCAGTCGTTGCTCGGGTCCCAGGTGCCGGAGCTGGTGATCCGGAACTGGATCTCCCGCCGCCAGGGCGACTGCCCGGCCGGTGCGATGTTCTCCCCGGCGCAGCTGATCTCCACGTAGTAGACGTCGCCGTCGTACTGGAACGGTCCGGTCGGGGCCGAGCACTGGTTGAACGCCGTGGTCAGGGAGATCTGGCTGGGCGTGGTGTTCCCGTCGAGGGTGAAGTAGTAGCGCAGCGCCCCGTCGGTGAGGGCGCGCGCCGGCCACGCCGAGCGGTTGTAGATGAACGCCTTCACCTCGGTGAAGCTGGCGTTCGACGGCTGGTTGAGGCCGGACTCCACGAAGATCTCCGGCCCGTCCGGGGTCTCGGTGGGCGGGAAGTCGCCCAGCGGTGCCCCACCGAACTCGGCGTACATCCGCGCCAGCGCGGAGGTGAAGCCGGCGTTGTAGTCGATCGCCACCTCGTTCATGACGAAGTCGGTGCGGTCGTCGACGTACTGGTCGTTGGGTGAGCTCGGCCCGCCCACCAGCGCGCCGTAGAGCACGTGCCGGTTCTCCGCCGGCGTCTGGAGGCTGTCCAGCCACGAGCCGTGGGCGGTGCGGTGGTGCGGGTTGCGCGGCGGGTTGTCGCCGTAGCCGACCACATAGGAGGAGTTACGCGGGTTGTCGCCCAGGATGTAGTTGATCTGGGAGACCCCGAAGTCGTGGTAGCGTTCCGCGCGCACCGGGTCGGCCACCCAGTCGGAGTACAGCAGGGCGATCCAGGCGGTGTTGGCGGTGTAGCGCAGCGAACCCCACTGGGAGAGCCACGCCTGCCCGCCCGGCGAGTAGCTGACCCGGTCACCGTTGACCCCGACCGTCCACCAGTCCAGCCAGCGGTTGGCGTCGTCGATGTAGCGCTGCTCGCCGGTGAGCATGGCCAGCAGCACGTACGAGCCGTAGGTCTTGTCGTCCCAGTCGTGGGTCCAGCGGTACGCCGGGGTGTCGGACTGCGACTCCTTCGCCAGGTTGTCGTAGTAGCTCTCGGCCTTGGCCAGGTAGGAGCTGTCCCCGGTGGCCCGGTAGAGCCAGATCGCGCCCCACACCAGCTCGTCCTGGTAACCGCTCCACGACCGGTAGAAGTTGGTGGCGTCGGTAATGCACTCGTGGTAGGCGCGCCGCACCGTGTCCGCGAACGCGTAGAGCTGCTCGGCGTGGGTGACCAGGGTGTTGGCGTAGGCGGGGTCGGTGGGGCGGAACACCATCGAGGAGGCGGCCATCGCCGCGGCGGTCTCGGCGGCGAGGTCACTGCCGCCACAGGTGGCGTCGATCCGGTACGCCGGGCGGGCCATCGGCATCACCTCGGCCGGTCCCCAGAAGGCGTGGTCCGGGTCGCCGGAGCCGACCTGGCCGTAGAACACGTTCGGCGACGGGTGCGCCTTGATGAAGTAGTCGTTGACCCAGCGCAGGTTGTTCAGCAGGTGGGGTAGCTGGCCGGAGGCCTGGTACGCGGAGCGGTACTCGACCGCGCCCCACGCCAGCATGGTGACCGTGGCCGCCTGCGGGAAACCGAACTTGACGTGGTCGCCGGCGTCGTACCAGCCGCCGGTGAGGTCGAGGCCGACGTCCTGCCCGTCGTTGAGGGCGGAGTCGCCCCGCCAGGAGACCCGGTTCCACTCTGGCTTCGGACCGGAGACCTGGGCCTCGTAGAACCAGATCGACTTCTGCAGGGCCTCACCGTAGTTGTGGTGGTCGTCCGCGGACGCGGAGGGCAACAGGACCGCGGTCAGGCCGGCGGTGCGAGGGTGGTGGTCGCGACGACCGCGAGCAGGACCCGGGCGGTCCCGGAAATACGCACAGTCATGGGAGCGCTTCCATCTATGGGCAACGATAACCCCCGTGGCCGACAGCGTAGCGGGGGCGCGGTCAGGAGGCAAGGGTGCGGCCTGGAGCTGCGGCGGAACGGCGGACCCGGAGCGGGAACGCCACACGGTGTGACGAGAAGTACAACGCAGAGCGCACATTTATGACCGAATGACCGACCCGCACACTGCCGGTTCGGCCTATGATCTTGAATGTTCCCGTCGTCGAGATCAGGAGGAACGCTCCCTAGCGGAGAGATCCGCAAGTCACCTATCAGGAGGCATCGTCGGTGTTCACCTTTCTCATTCCCGCGCGCAACGAACAGGAGAGCATCCAGGAGATCGTCACCCAGGCGCTCGGCGCCGCCCAGCCCGGCGACCACGTGTTGGTCGTGGACAGCGCGTCCACCGACGCCACCGCGCAGCGGGCGGCCGAGGCCGGGGCGGAGGTGCTGCAAGGGCCACGCGGTAAGGGCGCGGCCGTGAAGGCCGCCCTCCCGCAGGTGCGTACTCCCTGGGTGTGCCTGTTGGACGCGGACCTGTTCGGGGCTGAGGTGAACGTACCGGCGCGGCTGCGGGCGGCGGCGCTGGAGGGCACCGCCGACCAGGTGATCGGCGACTACGAGTACACCGACCCGGGCACCATCCTCAGCAGCACGTTCACGGTCTACCAGCCACTGGTGGACGAGCTCTTCCCCGAGGTCGGCCAGCTGGGCGCCAACAGCCTCACCGGATACCGCGCGGTGCGGCGACACTTCCTGGAGGGCCTGCCGGCCGACTTCGGCATGGAGTCGTACCTGAACATCTCCGTCGCGGTCGCCGGCGGCACCACCGCCGTCACCCACCTGGGGGTGATCGAGAGCAGGTTCAGGTACAAGACCGACATGGCGCGCGAGATCGGCCGCACCATCCTGGACCTCGCGGTCGCCCACGGCCGTCTCGACCCCCTCGCCCGTACCGACTGGGACCAGTGGGTGGAGGAGACCGCGACCGTCATCGCCGGCGTCGGCGACACCCGCACCGGCCGGTCGGCGACGCTGTCGCGGTTGTTCGCGGCGGTTCGCCGGCCGCTGCCCTCGCGGCTGCGCCACCCGGCCGAGGCCGCGCTGGTGGCCGAGTCTCCGCAGCCAGACCCGACGCTGGGCTGACCCGCCCGCGGGCAACCACCACCAACCGCGCCCTGCGGCGTACCGGGCGCGGCGGATCGCCGTGCCCGACGGCGGCGGGGTGGTGACGCGGCCGGCCCCGGCGCTGGACGGGGCCGGCCGCGCACCGTGTGGGTGGGTTTAGCCGATGGTCGCCTCCACCCGGACCGTCGACCCGGGCGGAGCCGGCGGGATCAGGTTCCCCTCCGTGCGTACGCCGTCCACCACCAGGTGGTCGACCCGGCCGCGGACCCCGGCCGGCTTGCGCACGGTGATCTCGTAGGTGGCGCCCCGGAAGCGCCGGGTGGCGGTGAAACCCTCCCAGGCGGAGGGCAGGACCGGGTCCACCACCAGGCCGTCAAAGTCCGGCCGGATGCCCAGGATCCACTGGCTGATCGCGACCAGGTTCCAGGCGGCGGTACCGGTCAACCAGGAGTTCTTCGCCTCGCCGAAGGTGGGTGCGTCCTTTCCGGCGATGGTCTGGGCGTAGACGTACGGCTCGCAGCGGTGGATCTCGCTGATCGCCTCCCGGGCGGAGGGGTTGATCAGCTTGTAGTAGTGGAACGCCTCGTCCCCGTGGTTGGCCATCGCCTCGGCCACCATGATCCACGGGTTGGTGTGGCAGAAGACGCTGGCGTTCTCCTTGTAGCCGGGCGGGTAGGACGAGATCTCCCCCAGCTCGACGTAGTAACGCGAGTACGCCGGCTGCTGCAGGACGATGCCGTGCTCGGTGGCGAGCCGCTCCCGGACGCTGGCGAGGGCCCGGGTGGCCATGCCGTCCTCCAGCCCCACCCCGGCCATGATGCACATGCCCTGGGGCTCGATGAAGATCTGCCCTTCGTCGTTCTCGCTCGACCCGATCAGGTTGCCGAAGTAGTCGTAGGCCCGGCGGACCCAGGCGCCGTCCCAGGCGTGCTCGGTGATCGCGCCGGTCATCTTCTCGGCCTCGGCCCGGTAGCCGGCGGCCTCTTCGGGGCGGGAGCGGGCCTGCGCGATACCGGCCAGCTCCTTGGCGGCCAACACGAACAGGCCGGCGATGAACACCGACTCGGCCACCCCGCCCTCGCGGTTGGCGGTGGTCTGGAACGGCTCCCCCGGTGTCTCGGAGAAGCAGTTCAGGTTGAGGCAGTCGTTCCAGTCGGCCCGGCCGATCAGCGGCAGCCCGTGCGGGCCCAACCGGTCCAGTGTGTACTTCAGGGACCGCTGCAGATGCTCGTAGAGCGGGGTCTCGGTGCCGGGGGTGTTGTCGTAGGGCACCGGCTCGTCCAGCACCGACCAGTCCCCGGTCTCCTTCAGGTAGGCGGCGACCGCCATGATCAACCACAGCGGGTCGTCGTTGAAGCCGGAGCCGATCCCGTCGTTGCCCCGCTTGGTGAACGGCTGGTACTGGTGGTAGGCGCCGCCGGTGGGCAGCTGGGTGGCGGCCACGTCGAGCAGCCGTTCCCGGGAGCGCTCCGGGACCATGTGGACGAAGCCGAGCAGGTCCTGAGTGGTGTCGCGGAAGCCCATGCCGCGCCCGATCCCTGACTCATAGCCGGAGGCGGAGCGGCTCAGGTTGAACGTCACCAGGCACTGGTACGGGTTCCAGATGTTGACCATGCGGTCGGTGTCGGTGTCCGGAGTGTTCACCTGCACCACCGACAGCAACGAGGACCAGTAATCCCGCAGTTGCTGGAAGCCCTCGGCGACCACCTCCGGTCGCCGCCAGCGGTCGATGACCGGGCGTACCAGCGTCTTGTTGATGGTCTGCGAGCCGGGCGGGTCGAACTTCGCGTCCCGGGGGTTCTCCCAGTAACCGAGCACGAAGATCACTTCCCGGGTCTCCCCCGGCGCCAGCGACACCTTGACGTGGTGGCTGCCGTGCGGGGCCCAGCCGTGCGCGATCGACCGGTTCGAGGCACCCTGCTCCACCACGATCGGGCGGTCGAAGCCGCGGTACGGTCCGAGGAAGGACTCCCGCTGGGTGTCGAACCCGGCGAGCGGCTCCGAGCAGGCGAAGTAGGCGAAGTGGTCGCGCCGTTCCCGGTACTCAGTCTTGTGGTAGATGACGTCGTCGACCACCTCCACCTGACCGATCGAGTAGTTGCGCTGGAAGTTCGAGGCGTCGTCCAGCGCGTCCCACAGGCAGAACTCCACCGACGAGAACACCGACAGGTCCAGCGGGGTGGTGCGCTCGTTGGTCACCCGCAGCCGCCACACCTCCAGCGTCTCGCCTAGCGGGACAAAGTAGAGCGTCTCTGCCCGGACCCCCTGATACGCCGAGGTGATCCGGGTGTAGGAGAGGCCGTGCCGGCACTCGTAGTGGTCGAGCTCCGACTGGGTGGGCTGCCAGGTCGGCGACCAGTACGCGCCGGAGGCGTCGTCACGCAGGTAGAGGTACCGCCCGCCGAAGTCGGAGGGGACGTTGTTGTAGCGGTAGCGGGTCAGCCGCCGGAGCCGGGCGTCACGGTAGAAGGAGTACCCGCCTGCCGTGTTCGAGATGATGCCGAAGTAGGAATCCGTCCCCAGATAGTTGAGCCAGGGCAGAGGGGTATCTGGGCGATTGATGACGTATTCCCGTTCTTCGTCACTAAAGTAGCCGTAACGCACGTTTCCCCTCGTTCCTAGTAGCTGGACAAAAGCAGGCGAGTCCGCCCCGTCTGTCAGTCGGGAGCGCTCCCATGAGCGTGACTCGGTTGTGCCGGCATGTCAAGCTCCCCCGGCCGGGTAGCGCGGGGCAGACCTCCACCCTAGAATCCGTAACCCCGGGTGGCGTCCCCTTAACAGATCGGAAAGAGTCCATGGCCGATTTGGCTCTGCGATCTGCCCGCTTGGTGATCCAGTCTGACCGTCGGCTGGTCCGGGAGGCGCTGGCGGCCTACTTCTCCGCCGGGCGCGGGTTCACCGTGGTCGGGCACACCGGCACCGGGCACGGCCTGCGCAACCTGTGTGCACTGGGGCGTCCCGACGTCGCCCTGGTCGACGTCACCACGCTCACCGCGCACACCGTGCGATCTCTGCGCGAACTCCACGCCGCATTTCCCGAGATCAACCTCGTGGTGACCTACACCAGCTTGACGCTGGAGGTGCTCACCGAGGCGGTCCGCGCCGGGGTGAGCTCGTTCGTGCCCAGTTCCCACGGGCTGGACGCGGTGCGGAGCCTGCTGCGCAACCGTGCAAACCACGCGCGACCCGGCACGGAGCCGACGCCGCCGGCCGGACAGGCCCTGACCGACCGGGAGCTGGGCGTGATCTCGCTGATGAGCTCGGGGCACAGCGTCGCGGACATCGCCCGGTTGCTGCATATCAGTCCACATACTGTGGACAATTACAAGCGGCGGGTGTACGCCAAGCTGAGCGCGGACAGCCAGAGCCTCGCGGTAACCCGGGCGCTGGAGTTGGGCCTGGCGCCGGCGCGCGAGGCGGAGCCGGAGCCGTCCGGTGTGACCGGACGGTCACTACTGGCCCTGGTCTGCGGCACCCCGGGCCCGTGCATGGACCGGGTGCGCCGCACCCTGGTCAGCAACGGGCTGCCGTTCGTCCACGCCCGCGCCTGCCAGCAGATGCAGCGTGACCACTGGGCACAGTGGCACACCGGGCCGCTCGTCTCGGTACTGGTCGATCCCACCGGTACCGACTGGCAGATGCCGGAGCGGATGGGAGCGGCGGTGGTGGTGGTCTACTCGTCCCCGCCGGACCGGGCCACGATCAACGAGACGCTCGCCGCCGGTGCCCGGGCCCTGTTGCAGGACGCGAACGTGCCGCGGGACCTGGCCGACGTGCTGTCTCTTGTGGCCCGTGGCTACCTGGCCCTCACTGTGGAGCCGGAGGCGCTGGGAAGCTGGCCCGCGGAGTGGCATCCCGGACACGTCAGGTCCCCGGTGTTGACCTCCCGGGAGCAGGAAGTCCTCACCTTGATGGCGGCGGGACACACGATCCGGCAGGCGGCCCGGACGCTCGGCATCGCGGCCAAGACGGTGGAGAACACCCAGGCACGCCTCTACCGGAAGTTGGGCACCCACAGCCGGGCCGAGACGCTCGCGGTGGCGTACCGCCTCGGCCTGATTGATCTTTCGCGCAGGGTGGCTCGCCCCCGGGAGCCGAGGGCGTGAGAGACCACTAGGGGAAGCACGCCATTCCCGGCGGGTAAGTACGGCCATACACTTCGCACATATTGATGATCCATTAACTCGTCAAATATCTATGACAGCCGGTCATAGATCACCCCCTGCCCCACGTCCGCTCAATCTGCCATCTGAACCGGCACCCGCGAGTGCCTCACACCCACCGGTCCCGACCCCCGAGGAGCCGCCATGGGCCTGGTCGAACGTCGCAACCTGGTGCTGACGGCAGTCGCCGTGCTGACCGTGGTGAGCCTGGGAGCGCTCGCTTGGCAGTGGTACGCCGGGCCGCCGGCGGTGGCGGATGGTCGCGCCGCCACGCTGGGTGGCATCACCACCGAGATCCGGCAGGCCGCCTGGGTGGATTTCGACCACGGCCACGTCATGGACGGCCAGGGCGGATTCATGATGCCCGACCAGATGATGCCCGGCGCCCCGAAGAGTGACGAGGTACGGCTCGGCGTGACCCTCACATTGGCTAACACGGACGGGCAGGCCCACGGGTTCAGCCTCGTGGAGGAGTTCTCGTTGGTCGGCGGCACGGTCGCGGAGCCGAGTCCGCCGGCCGCGGACACGATCGGCGGCCTCTCCCGGTTGGGACCCGGCGCGGCCGTGGACGGCACGATCTACTTCGATGTGCCAGTCCCGTCCGAGCAGGATCCGCCGCTGTACCTGCAGTGGCGACGGGAGGGTGAGGCGGTGCGGATTCTGGTGCCGCTGACCGAGGACGCGCCCAAGCACCAGCACGGGTGACCAGACCACGAGGAAGGGAGGTGCTCAGCACGACGGATCGTTCCGAAGTGCCGGGAAGCGCGCAGCCCGCCGGTGGGGGTCTCCACCGGCGGAGGTTGCGGCTTGCGATCTAAACCGGCTCGCGCCCCGAAGAGGAGGTCTTGCGATGCGCGAGTGGATACCTACCCGGTCGGCGACCGGGGCTCACACCACCAGGTGGGGCCCAGGCCGCGAAGCCGGCAACCATCTACAGAGTACGCGACATCAGCCATTCGCCGCCACCGGCCTAGCACTAGTGGCGATGCTGTGGCTACACACAGCAACTTCACCTGGTAGCGGCGTCACGCTGCTGGCGCTGGACACGCTGATCGCGATCCCGTTCGCCGGGGCCGCGGTGTGGGCCGGTGGCGTGCTCGCCACCCGGCTCGGGCTCGACGGCGCGGGGTCGCTGGCGCGCGCCGGCGCCACGGCCGTCGCCTTCACCGCGCTGTTCGTACCCCTGGCGATGGTGCTGCCCTACGGTCACCTGGTGGTCGGCCTGGACACCGGCACCGGACCGGCCGGGCTGCCCGGCCTGGCCGCGCACGCGCTCGGTGAGGCGGTACGGGTCTGGCCGGCGGCGCTGTTCGGTGCCCTGGTCACGATCTGGGTGCAGCGGTTGGCGACCGACCGGCGCGCGCGGCGCCGGCTCCGCCGGCAGCTACGCGCCAGCCCTCGGCCGGTAGCGGCCCTGGGGTCGGTCGGAGCGATGGTGGCCGGTCTCGCGGTGGCGGTGAGCCTTCCCGCCAGCCCGGCCAGCGCTGACCACACTGGTCCGCGTGGGTGCGACACGGCGCCCCAACGTACCTATGACGTACGGGCGATCAACGTCGAGATCACGGTCAACCGGCACGGCGACCGGGACCCGTTCGGGTTCATGTACGTGCTGGAGTCCAACCTGCAGGCGGTGCGCGACTTCGAGGCGAAGCTGCGCAAGGCTTCGGAGACCCAGGACGTGCTGGACGCCGAAGGCGCGGTGCAGACCCCGTGGCCGGAGGTGGTCGCCAACGACCCGGACGCCGCCCTGGTCTCCACCGGGCTGCGCGACGACCCGATCCAGCCGCTGGTGCTGCGCGCCCGCCTGGGCGAGTGCGTCGTCATCAGCCTGCGCAACGATCTGCAGCAGGGCCCGATCGGCGGCCCGAACGACAACAACCAACTGGTGTTCCCCGGTGGGGTCCCGAACGTCTCCATCGACATGCAGGGTGTCAGCTACAACTCCCAGAACGGAGACGGTGGCCAGCAGGTCGGTGGGGTCACCGGGTCCACCATGGCGCCGCCCGGGTCGACCCGGCAGTACCGGTTCTACCTGGACCCGCTCATGGGCGAGGGGGCCAAGGTGTTCCGCAGCGGCGGGGAGAGCACACAGCTCACCGCGCACGGGCTGTTCGGTGTCCTGATCGCCGAGCCGGCGGGGGCCCGCTGGTTCGACCCGGTCACCGGGCAGGAGCGCACCAACCAGCAGTGGAGCAACTGGGAGGCGATGGTCACCGCGCCCGGTGAGCCGGCGTTCCGGGAGTTCGGGATCCTCTACCACGAGGTCGGGGACGAGGACTTCAACCTGCGCCGGCCGATGCGGGAAGGCGGCGGGGCCCTGCCGATGGTGGACTCGGCCGCACCGGACGTGCGGCGCACGTTCGCCGCGAACGGGGGCGGCACGCTCGCCTACCGTCCCGGCAGCCGGGCGATCAACTACCGGGCGGAGTCCTTCTTCCGGCGGCTGCAGCACGAGACGGCGCTGATCGCCGAGGCGAACGACGCCCATCTACTGGAACCGGCAGACCCGGAGACCGGGGAGCCGAACGACCAGGCGCTGATCGACCAACTCAACGAGGAGGCCCGGGCGGTCCAGAAGGACAACAAGGCGCTGACCTACAGCTCCTACGTCTACGGCGACCCGGCCACGCCGATGCCGCGCTCCTACCTGGGTGAGCCCACCAAGACCCGGTTGGCCCACGTCGGGTTCGAGCAGTTGCACGTGCACCACTTGCACGGTGGCGCGACCCGCTGGCGGATGAACCCGGAGGCGGACGACACGGACATCGACGGTGGCTTGTCGAAGGTGCCGGTCCAGAACGCCACGTCGATCCGGCTGGACTCCCAGACCATCAGTCCGGAGGAGTCGTTCAACCTGGAGCACGAGTGTGGTGCCGGTGGTTGCCAGCAGGCGGCCGGGGACTTCCTGTACCACTGCCACATCGCCCACCACTACATCTCGGGCATGTGGGGAATGTGGCGGGTCTTCGACACCGCCCAGTCCGACCTGGCGCCGCTGCCGAACGCCACCGCCCCACCCTCGGCGGTGACCTCGGATGAGCTGTTGGGCCGCACGCTGGCCGACGGGCGGACCGTGGTGCTGGACAGCCAGGTCGTCAACCCCAACACCCAGGTGGGGCTGGAGACCTTGGTGGAGAGCCAGCTCCCGCCGCCGGGCGTGCCGTTCGGCAAGCAGGACGCCACGGTGTGGGACTGGGTGAAGGCCGGACCCGCCAACGCGCCGGTGTACCTCAGCGAGCCGGACGACGATCGGGTATGGGAGAACTACCGTTCCCCAACCCCTGGACAGCGACATCCGATCCGGTTCAATCCGGTCAACGGCCGGCCGGCGTACCCGTTGTTCACGCCGCACCTGGGCAAACGACCACCGTTCGCGCCCGGGGAACACTCCGGCGCGCCCTGGCTAGGCAACACCGCCACGCCCGACCGGCCGGACGGGCTCTGCCCGCAAGCCGCCGACGTGCGGACGTACAACATCACCTCGGTGAGCGTGCCGATCCAGATGACCGAACGGGAGGTGGACACCGACGGCATGCTGTACGTCCTCAACCAGGACAAACAGGCATTGCTGTCCGGCAACCGACCCACCGAGCCGCTGGTGATCCGGTCCAACGTGGGCGACTGCGTCGAGATCACGTTCGGGAACGAGATCCAGAGCCCCGATCTGGCGAAGGCCAACATGCACACCCACTTCGTGCAGTTCGACCCGCAGGCCTCCGACGGGGTCATCACCGGCTTCTCCTACGAGCAGTCGGTCTTCCCGGCGCAGCGGGACGGGCGGACCCTCACCAACTCGGTGAGCCCGGGCGCCAGCACCATCACGGTGAACCACACCGACGGGCTGCGAGCCGGCATCGCGATCGCGGTCGGGCTGGGTACGCCGGAGATCGAGATCCGGACGATCGAGAACATCAACGGAAACCAGCTCACCTTCGACCAGCCCTTGTCCAACGGGCACGCCAGCGGGGTGCCGGTCACCGTGGAGTTCACCCAGCACCGCTGGTACTCCGACGTGGACTCGGGCACGGTGTTCTGGCACGACCACGTGGACGGGATCGTCTCGTGGGCGCACGGGCTGTTCTCCGCCCACATCATCGAGCCCGCCGGCTCCACGTACCGGGACCCGGTCACCGGTGACCCGGTGGACAGCGGCACGATCGTGGACATCATCAACCAGAACGGTTCGGTGGGCGTAGGCCAGTCCGGGTCGTTCCGGGAGTTCGTGATCTTCCTGCACAACGGCCGGCCCGCCGACAGCGTGGACGCGCTCAACTTCGGCCAGGAGTGCGAGGAGGGCACGATCAACCTGCGGGCCGCGCCGCTGGGTGAGCGGACACCGTTCGGCAACACCACGGAGGCGACGGTCAACACCGACCCGGCCAGCACCGACCTGCGGTTCAGCTACAACGGTCAACGATGTCGCAACGCGTTCGACCGGACCGCAGCCTCGGGCACCAACGACGGGACGGTGCAGGCCACGGTGACCACGGTGGACCCGAATGTGTTCTCCTCGGTCACCTACGGCGACCCACTCACCCCGCTGCTGCGGGCGTACGTGGGTGACGAGGTGGTGATCCGCACGGTCGGGGTGAATGAACGGGGCGAGGCGCTGCGCTTCCAGGGCCACCGGTTCCGGCAGGAGCGCTTCAACCCGGACGGACGGCTGGTGGACACGGCGGTCACCGGCATCTCCGAACGGTTCGACTACGTGCTCGACGGAGGCGCGGGCGGA
>Ga0079224_100010238_pt1 | contig 12853 bp, 10 predicted proteins | sample Stecom2015_FD_80414 | JGI IMG/M metagenome (GOLD analysis project Ga0079224, IMG submission 80414) | Agricultural soil microbial communities from Utah to study Nitrogen management - Steer compost 2015 | ecosystem: Environmental > Terrestrial > Soil > Agricultural land | place: USA: Utah...
ACCACCTAGAAGGCACTGCGATAAGCCCAGGTGGTGGGCTAAAGGGTCAGAGCCGCACTCCCGGGCCGGGCCGCCGAGGCATAAGCCCATGGCTTATGGGGCTTGATCGCACCGCCAGGCTGGGAACGCTGGGGCATAAGCCCATGTGGAGGGCTAGGGGTCATGGCTGCACCTCCGAGCCGGGCCCGCCGAGGTGCAAGGCCAGGTGGTGGGCTTATGGGGGTTTGACTGCACCGCCGGGCCGGGTCCGCTGAGGCTTAAGCGCAGCAGCTGGGCCTATTTCGTCTCCGAATCCCGGTTGAGAAGGGGTTAAGCCCAGGGACGAAGCTTATTGCCTGGAATGACCGTCTGTGAAAAGGGCAAAGGGCCAAAAATAAGCCCAGGGAGTGGGCTTCACCTACCCACTCCCCCACAGGCGGAGAGCAATAAGCTGACTGGAAAGGCTTAAGGGTTGCTGGGCCTGCGTTGCCGGGCCGGCGTTGCTTGGCCGGAGTTGCCGGGTCGGCCCTGCTGGGCCGGCGTTGCAAGGCGGGGTTACGGGCCGGCTCTGGCGGGCAGGCCTCGTCGCCCATCCGGGCGCCGGCCCGGGACAGGCTCATTCCTCCCGCAGATCCGCGACTTGGCCCTGGGTGATCTCGACCAACTGGGGCGGGGTAATGGGGAAAATGGCCTGGGGCGTCCCCCCTGCGGCCCAAATTTCCTGGTATTGCAGCAAGTCTTCATCTACATAGGTGGGCATGGCCCGCTGGTGCCCTACGGGCGGCACGCCTCCTACGGGAAAGCCGGTGATTTCCCGCACCATCTTGGCCGTGGCGGGCGCCACCGGCCGGCCCAACAGGCGGGACAATTTATCCACACAGACCCGGTTGCTCCCCGAGGCGATCACCAGCACCGGCTCCCCGTCTTCGGTGGTGAAGATAAGGCTCTTGGCGATCTGCCCGATGGTTGTGCCGATGGCGGCGGCCGCTTCGGCGGCGGTGCGGGTGCTCTCGGATAGTTCTTCTACTTGGGCCGCAACGCCCCGTTGTGACAAAGCCGCCTGAACCCGCTGCACGTTGGGATGCATGGACATACCTCCCCTGTTGCTATCCCTTTGCCAAAGGAGTGGATTTGCCTGCCCGCCCATGGCCGGTAAGGGCCGCCCCGGCCAGGGCCGGGAAGATGCGGGCGGGTCCAGGCAGGCGAGGGCGCCGTGGGGCAGGATACCGACAGGACCATGCGAAGAAAAATTGTGGAAGGAGGCAGTGGATACTATGAGCCATCAACTTAGGTGGCTGGGCCATGCGGCCTGGGAACTGACCACCGCCGACGGCACCGTCCTGCTCTTCGACCCCTGGTTGCGGGGCAACCCCAAGGCGGCGGCCAAGATCGAAGACCTCCGTGCCGACTACGTCCTGATCACCCACGACCACGGCGACCACGCCGGCGACCTGCCCGCCGTCGTCCAACAAACGGGAGCCACGGCCATCGCCCAGCCTGAAACCATCAGCGCCTATAAGGAAAAAGGCTTGCCCGGGGACAAGACCATCGACATGAACATCGGCGGCTCCGTGGCCTTGGGCAACATCACCGTCACCATGACGTCGGCGGAGCACTCCGCCGCCACGGGCACCCCGGCGGGATACATCGTCACCCTGTCCGACGGGAAGCGGATCTACAATGCCGGCGACACGGGCATCTTCCCCGGCATGGCCCTGCTGGGAGAACTGTATCCCATCGATGTGGCCCTGCTGCCCATCGGCAGCCACTACACCATGGACGCCTACCAGGCAGCCCATGCCCTGCGGCTGCTCAAGCCCAAAGTGGCCATACCCCAGCACTTCGGCACCTTTCCCCTGCTGGCCGCCTCGGCCGACGAATTTGTCGCCCTGGCAAAGGAAACGGCCCCAGACACCCAGGTGGTGGTGCTGGAGCCGGGGGAAACGTACCAGTTTTAAGTTGACGGGTGCAACCCAGGGGGCCCGGCCTCCCCGGCCGGGCCTTCCTTATATCGCCTCGGGCCGCTGGGCCCTTGGACGCCAGCCCTTGGAAGCAGGCCCTTGGAGGCCGGCCCTTGAAGGCCGGCCCTTGGAAGCAGGCCCTTAGACACCGGCCCTCAGAAGCCGATGGCCAGGCCGTCCTTGCGGGGATCGGAGCCGGCCAGGAGCACGCCGGTCTCGGCGTCCCGCATGATGACCTGGCCACCGCCGAAGCCGAAGTACTCCTTGGCGTCGGGACCGGGCGCCGAGATGGCGTGGCCCCGGGCACCCAGGGCCTTCCCCACCAGCTGGTTGGCGCCGGGCTCCAACAGCACCCGCGTGCCCTCCACGTAGCGGAACCGGGGCGCGTCCAGGGCCTGCTGCACATCCATGCCGAAGTCCACGATGTTCACCAGCACCTGCACGTGGCCCTGGGGCTGCATCAAGCCGCCCATGACCCCGTAACTCATGAACAGTTGGCCGTCCTTGGTCACCATGGCCGGGATGATGGTGTGGTAGGGCAGCTTCCGGGGCGCCAGGTGGTTCCGGTGCGCCGGATCAAAGGAGAACATGGCCCCCCGGTTCTGGAGGACGATGCCCGTCTCCCCCGCCACCATGCCGGACCCGAAAGAATAGAAAATGCTGTTGATGAAGGACACAGCGTTGCCCTGACCATCAACCGCAGTCATGTAAACGGTATCAGACACTTGCGGATGGCCGTGGCTGGGCTCGGCGATGGCCCGGTCCATACTGATCAACTCCCGGCGCCGGGCGGCATAGGCCGGGGAAAGCAACTCCTCCACGGGCACATCGGCCAGTTCGGGATCTGCCACATAGTGCCAGGCGTCGTGGAAGGCCAGCTTCAAGGCCTCGATGGCCAGGTGCCAGTAGTCGGGGCTGGTGTAGCCCATGGACGCCACCGGCTCCTGCTTCAAGATGTTCAAGGCCATCAGGGCGATGATGCCCTGGCCGTTGGGCGGGCACTCATAGAGGCGGTAGCCCCGGTAATCGACGCTGATGGGCTCCTGCCATTGAGGCTGGTGCTGGCGGAAATCCTCCCGGGTGAGGAGGCCCCCCTCGGCGGCGATGAAATCTACCATCTGCTCCGCCAGTTCACCTTCGTAGAAGGCCTCCCGGCCGCCCTGGGCGATGGCCTCCAGGCTGCGGGCCAGTTCCGGCAGCCGCACCACTTCCCCCGGGCGCGGCGCCCTGCCCCCCGGCAGGAACACCCGGGCCGAGTTGGGATGGGACTGCAGCACCGGCACCGCCGCCTCCCAATCCATGGCCGTGATGGGCGCCACGGGAAAGCCGTTGCGGGCATAGTCGATGGCGGGCTCCAGCAATTCACCCAGCTTCATGGTGCCGAACCGCTCCACCAGGGCCGCCCAGCCCGAAACGGCCCCGGGCACGGTGATCGCCATGATGCCCCGCTCGGGCATGGACGAAAAGCCCCGCTCCCGGTAGGCCTCGATGGTGGCGGCTGCGGCGGTGCGGCCGCTGGCGTTGAGGGCGTGGACCTTCCCGGTCTTGGCTTCGTACACCAGGGCGAAGGCGTCGCCCCCGATGCCCGTGCTCATGGGTTCCACCACGGCCAGCACGGCCGCCATGGCCACGGCGGCGTCGGCGGCGGTGCCGCCCCGGCGCAGAACGTCCAAGCCGGCGGCGGCGGCCAGGGGCTGGCTGGTGGCCACAGCGCCGTTACGACACATCACCACGGATCGGCGGGAGGGAAAGGCAGGAAGTGAAGCCGACAACCATCATCATCCTCTCGCTAATGATGGAAATCGGGTTACAGTGCAACTGAACCGTCCAGGCAAAGGTTCCCGGTGGACCGAACCAAGAAGCGGGCGTGCTTAGGATGATGTGCTCTCTTTAGCGACAGCCTTGTCCAGGATGTGGGGCAGGCAGAGCTCCACCGTACGGCGGGCCGTGCTCAAGTTCAACTCCTTGGCCGAAGGCATGTCCCCCCAGCCGGCACGGTTGCCCGTGGACATATCCCACGACAAGCCGGGATCCTGCCGGGCCGCCGCGGCGATTTCCGCCGGGTCGTCCCGCAAGGTGGCCGGCAAGGGATAGGGCGAAGAGGGCTGCCAGCGGTTCAGCCAGGAGGAAGGCACCTGGTCGGGCACTTCCTGGCCGCTGACGATCCCCCACACCAAGGTCCAAGCCCGGGGCACCACCCGCCAGATGTCGTACCCGCCGCCCCCCAAGGCCAGCCAGCGGCCCTGGGTCACATCCCTGGTCAGGACGTCCAGGCAGCGGGCGAACTGCTCCAGGCCTTCGGTGCTCAAATTCAGATGGGACAAGGGATCAAAATGATGGCCGTCGCACCCGTGCTGGCTGACGATGACGTCGGGTTCAAAGGCATGGATCAAGGCCGTCAGGGCCGACTCGATGACCTCCACCCACGAACTGTCGTCGGTGCCGGGCAGCAAGGGCAGATTGGCGGTGTAGCCCACGCCCGCCCCTTTCCCGATGTCCCCGGCGAACCCGGTGCCGGGAAAAAGGAAGCGCCCGTCCTCATGAAGGGAGACAGTCATCACCCGTGGGTCCTCGCTGAAGGCCTCCTCCACCCCGTCGCCGTGGTGGGCGTCGCCGTCGATGTACATCACCCGCCAGCCCCGGTCCAAAAACCGGTGAATGGCGGCCACGGCGTCGTTGTAGATGCAGAAGCCCGCCGCCCGGTCGTAAAAGGCGTGGTGCATCCCGCCCCCGGGGTGGAAGGCCCGGGTGACCTCCCCGCTGAGGATGGCCTCGGCCCCGGCCACACTCCCCGCCACGATGGCGGCCGCCGCCTCATGCATCCCGGCGAAGGCCGGGTTGTCCTCCGAATTGAAGCCGTAGCGGGCCGCCAACTCCCGCAGCTGGGGGTTGCGGGGATCGGCGCTCAAGAGCTTCACGGCCTCCACATACCGGGGATCGTGGACCCGCCGCAGCAGTTCCTCTACCCGGCCGGCCGGCCCCAGGCGCACTATTTCCCCTTCGGGCAACAGCCCCAAGGACTCCACCAGCTCCATCATCAGGCGCAGGCGGAGGGGCTGCATGGGATGATCCGGCCCGAATTCGTAGTTTAAGACTTCATCGGCCAGAACCCAGGCTGTACGCAAGACCCCGCCTCAACTCGCCCCGGCCCGCCAGCGGGGCCGGCTCGCCTCGTAAGCGGCGATTTTGTCTTCCAACTCCAAGGTGAGGCCGATGTCGTCCAAGCCCCGCAGGAGCATATGGCGGCGGAAAGGGTCCAGGGTGAACTCATGGCGAAACCCGGCCCCGTCCGTGACCTCACACTCCTCCAGGTCCACCGTCAACTGGTAGCCCGGAGTGGCTTCCACCCGTCGGAACAGTTCCGCCACGGCCTCCTCCGGCAAGGTGACCGGCAGCAGGCCGTTCTTAAAGCAGTTGCTGTAGAAGATGTCGGCAAAGGAGGTGGAGATGACGGCCCGGAAGCCGTAGTCCATGAGAGCCCAGACGGCATGCTCCCGGGAGGAGCCGCTGCCGAAGTTGGGCCCCGCCAGCAGGATGCTGGCCCCCTTGAACCGGGGTTCATTCAGGGGGAAGTCGGCCCGGGGCGTCTTGCCGTCGGCCTCGAAGCGCCAGTCGTAGAACAGGAACTGGCCGAAGCCCGTCCGCTCCACCCGCTTGAGGAACTGCTTGGGAATGATCTGATCGGTGTCCACGTTGCCCCGGTTCAGGGCCGCCACCAAGCCGGTGTGCTTGCGAAAGGGCTTCATACCAGGCTCCCCCTTTCTTCCCGCACCCACTGGCGGATGTCCACGAAGTGCCCCGCCACCGCCGCGGCGGCCGCCATGGCGGGACTGACCAGATGGGTGCGGCCTCCCCGCCCCTGGCGCCCCTCGAAGTTGCGGTTGGAGGTGGAGGCGCAGCGCTCCCCCGGCTGCAGGATGTCGCCGTTCATGCCCAGGCACATGCTGCAGCCCGCATCCCGCCATTCGAAGCCGGCTTCCAGGAAAATCTCGTGCAGGCCCTCGGCTTCGGCCTGGGCCTTCACCTGCTGGGAGCCGGGCACCACCATGGCCTTCACCCCGGAGGCCACCTTGTGCCCCTTGATCATTTCGGCGGCCTCCCGCAGGTCCGACAGCCGGGCATTGGTGCAGGAGCCGATGAACACCTGGTCGATGGCGATGTCGGTTATGGGGGTGCCGGGGGTCAGGTCCATGTAGGCCAAAGCCCGCTCGGCCTGGCGCCGCTCGTTGGGATCATCGAAATCGTCGGGATGGGGCACCCGGTCGGTGACGGACGCCACCTGGCCGGGATTGGTGCCCCACGTCACCATGGGGGCCAAGTCGCCTACATGGACTTCCACCACTTTGTCGTATTCGGCCCCGGGGTCGGTGGGCAGCTGCCGCCATTCGGCCACCGCCTGCTCCCAGTCCTCGCCCTTGGGGGAATACATGCGATCCCGGGCGTACTCGAAGGTAGTCTCATCGGGGGCGATCATGCCCGCCCGGGCGCCGGCCTCGATGGACATGTTGCACAAGGTCATGCGGCCGTCCATGGACAGGGCCCGCACCGCCTCGCCGGTGTATTCCACCACGTAGCCCGTGCCGCCGGCGGTGCCGATCTGGCCGATGATGGCCAGGATCAGATCTTTGGCGGTGATGCCGGGTCCGGGCATGCCCACCAGCCGGATTTCCATGGTCTTGGGCTTCCAAAGGCGCAAGGTCTGGGTGGCCAGGACGTGCTCCACCTCGCTGGTGCCGATGCCGATGGCGAAGGCGCCGAAGGCCCCGTGGGTGGAGGTGTGGCTGTCACCGCAGACGATGGTCTTGCCCGGCAGGGTCAGCCCCAGCTCCGGGCCGATGACGTGGACGATGCCCTGGTAGGGGGAGTCCAAATCGAACAACTGGACGCCGAACTCCCGGCAGTTCTTCTCCAGTTCCGCCACCTGGCGGGCGGCGATGGGGTCGGCGATGGGCAGCCAGCGGTTCACGGTGGGCACGTTGTGGTCCATGGTGGCCACCGTCAGTTCCGGGCGCCGCACCTTGCGGCCCGCCAAGCGCAAGCCTTCGAAGGCCTGAGGTGATGTCACCTCGTGAACCAAGTGGAGATCGATGTAGATGAGGTCGGGCTTTCCGGGCTCCCTGTCCACAACATGAGCTTCCCATATTTTTTCGAACATGGTTCTAGGTGACAAAACCATCACCTCGGGTCCCGTAATGCACAATTACGCCGGCGTAATCATGGGAAAGGCGGACCGGCCCCGCCGGCCCGCCTTCACCCCTTCAACCGGTCAGCTTCCCGTGATCATCTCTTTCAGAGCAGCCCCCGGCGGGACGATGGGCAGCACGTTCTCGCTCTGCTTGACGATGATGTCCACCACAATGGGGCCGGGGTGGGCCAAGGCCTCCTGGATGGCGCCGGGCAGTTCTTCGGGCTTGGTGACCCGCATGCCCCGCACGCCGTAGGCTTCGGACAGCTTGACGAAGTCGGGCTGCCCGTCGAACACGCTGGCCGAAATGCGGCCGCCATAGAACAGGGTCTGCCACTGGCGCACCATGCCGTGGGCCTTGTTGTTGAGGATGAACATCTTCAGCGGCAGATTCTGCTCAGCCACCACGATGAGTTCCTGCACGTTCATCTGGAAGCTGGCGTCGCCGTCGATGCAAATGACCTGGGAGTCGGGATTGGCCATCTGGGCGCCGATGCCGGCGGGCATGCAGTAGCCCATGGTGCCCAGGCCGCCCGACGTCAGCAGCTGGCGCGGCCGCTTGTACTTGTAGAACATGGCCGCCCACATCTGGTGCTGGCCGACACCGGTGACCACCACGGCATCGCCCTTGGTGGCCTTCTCCAGCTCCTCGATGACCATCTGGGGCAGGATCTGCTCGCTATCCTTGTCGTACCTGTACGGATGCTCCGCCTGCCACGCCTTGATCTGGTCCAGCCACTCATCGTGGGGCACCACGGTGACTTCGGCCATGGCCTTGACCAGAGCCTCCAGCCCGAGCCGGGCGTCGGCCACGATGGGGATGAGGGTCTCCTTCACCTTGCCGTGCTCCGACGCGTCGGCGTCGATGTGGATGACTGTGGCGTTGGGGGCGAAATCGGCCACCCGGCCCGTGACCCGATCGTCAAACCGGGCGCCGACGGCGATGAGGCAGTCGGTCTGGGTAAGGGCCTGGTTGGCCGTGTAAGTCCCGTGCATGCCGGGCATGCCCATGAACAGCGGGTGGTCGCCGGGCATGGCGCCCAGGGCCATCAAGGTGGTGGTGGTGGGCAGGTTGGCTGCCTCGGCCAGAGCCACCAGGGCCTCATGGGCGTTGGCGGTGATGACGCCGCCGCCGGCGTACAGCACCGGCCGGGCCGCCTGGGCGATCTGCCGGGCGGCTTCGGCAATGAGGTCAAGATCGGGCTCCTGGAGCTTAACCTCCACCCGGGGACGCCGCTGCCAGGCCTCGGCGGGGACGATGGACTGGAGCACATCCCGGGGGATGTCCACCAGCACCGGCCCGGGACGCCCGGCCACCGCCAGGGCGAAGGCCTCCCGCAGGATGTAGGGCAGGTCCATGGGATCCATGACCACGTAGTTGTGCTTCGTCACGGGCAGGGTGACGCCGAAGCAGTCGGTCTCCTGGAAGGCGTCGGTGCCCATGACGGAGCGGGGCACGTTGCCGGTGATGGCCACCACGGGAATGGAGTCCATGTAGGCGTTGGCCAGGCCGGTCACCAGGTTGGTGGCGCCGGGCCCCGAGGTGGCGATGCAGACGCCGGGCTTGCCGGTGATGCGGGCGTACCCGTCGGCCGCCAGGGCCGCCGCCTGCTCGTGGCGCACCAGCACGTGGGTGAAATCCGTCACCCCGTGGAGGGCGTCGTACAGGGGCAGCACGGCACCTCCCGGAATGCCGTACACCACCTCCACGCCCTGTTCCTTCAGGACTCTCACAACTGCTTGGGCACCAGTCAAGTTTTCATCAACGTCCGGCTGCGACGCCATCACCGGATGCTGCTTGAGCACGGTATCCATAAGCACCCTCCTCTCGGCTGCCATTCATATTCCCGTTTTCACGACGACCTGGATTCAAACGTTGCACAACCCGGCGGCGGATGGCGCTGCCCACCACGTCCGTGCTGGCCGGCGCAGCACCCGGAGGCGCCACATCCGGGGTCCACGGCCCTTCCCGCAGCACCTCGTCCACGGCCCCTTCAATGGCCTGGGCCTCCCTCTCCCGGCCAAAGGAGTGCCGCATCATCATGGCCACCGACAATATGGTGCCGATGGGATTGCTGATCCCCTGGCCGGCGATGCTGGGAGCCGAACCGTGCACAGGCTCGTACAGGGCCGGCCGCCCGGGCATGCTCAAGGAGGCCGAGGGCATCAGGCCGATGGAGCCTACCAGCCCCGCCCCCAAGTCGCTGAGGATATCGCCGAACATGTTCTCCGTCACAATCACGTCGAACCGCCCGGGCTCCCGGACCAGTTCCATGGCGCCGCTGTCCACGTACAGGTACTCAACGGCTACGTCGGGATATTCTCCGGCGATGCGGTCCGTCACCTTCCGCCACAGCCGGGAAGTGGCCAGCACGTTGCTCTTGTCGATCTCCGCCACCCGGCGGCGGCGGCGCCGGGCCGTCTCGAAGGCCAGGCGCACCAGACGGTCGATTTCGGCCTCGCTGTAATTCATAGTATCAAAGGCGCGTTCGCCGTCTTCGTCCACGGACTGGCCGTGTTCACCATAGTAAATCCCGCTGGTCAACTCCCGGACCACAAGGATGTCGATGCCGCCGCCGATGACCTCGGGGCGCAACGGGCTCCGGGTGGACCAGTCGGGACGCAGCCGCATGGGGCGGAGGTTTGCAAACAAGTCCATTTGCTGCCGCAATTTCAGCAAGCCCGCTTCCGGGCGCTGGGCCAATTCAACGCCGTCCCATTTGGGACCTCCCACCGCCCCCAGGAGGACGGCATCGGACTCCATGCATGCATCCAGAGACTCCTGGGGCAGCGGGCTCCCCACCGCGTCCAGGGCGGCGCCGCCTATAAGCACTTCCTGGAGCTCCAATTCCCAGTCCACGACCTCGGACATGGCCTCCAGGAGGCGTACCGCTTCCCCGACACACTCCGGACCGATGCCATCACCAGGCAGGACGGCGATCTTATACCGGTTCTTCCTCATCACCAGCACCTCCCCCCATGATATCCAGCAGGTTTACGCACCAACTTCGGCTTTCGCCGCTTCCACCAAGGCGGCCAAACCTTGGTCATCCACGGTTTGGCGCCGATCCGCCAACTCCTTGAAACGATTGAATACTTCTTTAAATACTGCGTCGGGCAGTTGATAGCCCAGCTCCTCCAGGCGCATGCGGAAGGCATGGCGCCCCGAATGCTTGCCCAGCACCAGGCGGCTGGTGCCCCGGCCTACCTGATGGGGCCGCATGATCTCGTAGGTGGAAGGCTCCTTCAGGAAGCCGTCCTGGTGGATGCCCGACTCATGGGCAAAGGCGTTGGCCCCCACGATGGCCTTGTTGGGCGGCACGGGCACGCCCGTCAGCTTGGACACCACCTCGCTGGTGGGGCCGATATGTACGGGATCGATCCCGGTGGTGGGGCCCAGGGCGTCGGCCCTTACCTTCAGGGCCATGACCACTTCTTCCAGGGAGCAGTTGCCGGCCCTCTCGCCGATGCCGTTGATGGTGCACTCCACCTGCCGGGCGCCGGCCATCACCGCTGCCAGGGCGTTGGCCACGGCCAGGCCCAAGTCGTCGTGGGTATGGGAGCTGAAAATGATGCCTTCCGAGGGCACCCGGGACATTACTTCCTTAAACATGGCGCCGTAGGTCCACGGAGTGGCGTAGCCCACCGTGTCGGGCAGGTTGATGGTGGTGGCGCCGGCCTCGATGGCGGCATGGACCACCTCCACCAGGAAATCAATGTCGGTGCGGGTGGCGTCCTGAGCCGAGAACTCTACATCAGGGCACAGGGAACGGGCATGGGCAACCGATTCCTTGGTCAGTCGAAGAGCTTCATCGTAGTTGATCCGCATCATGTGTTCCAGGTGGATGCGGGACGTGGAAATGAATACGTGGATCCTGGGACGGGCCGACGGCGAGACGGCCTCCCACGCCCGCTGGATGTCCTTGGGGTGGGTGCGGGCCAGGGCCGCGATGATGGGACCTTCCAGTTCGGAGGCGATCCGCCGCACGGCTTCAAACTCGCCTTGGGACGTAATGGGGAAGCCCGCTTCGATGATGTCCACGCCCAGGTCCGCAAGGTGACCGGCGATCACCATCTTGTCGTCGGCGGTAAGGGCTACCCCGGGGGTCTGCTCGCCGTCCCGCAGTGTTGTGTCGAAAATCCTTACCCGGTCCATAACCGTCCTCCTCCCTCTGTCGGTTCTCAGTCGCCTGCCACCGGCTGGGCGGGCTGGTCCGAGGGCATGTCGGGGGTGTCCAGCCAATCCATCATCTGCCGCAGCTGCCGGCCGACCACCTCGATGGGATGGGCCGCTTCCTGGGCCCGGCGGGCCCGCAGGACAGCCCTGCCCGACTGGTTCTCCAAAATCCAATCCCGGGCGAAGGTGCCGCTTTGGATGTCGTTGAGGAGATCCTTCATACGCTCCTTGACGCTGCCGTCGATGACCCGGGGACCGCGGGTCAAATCGCCGTACTCGGCGGTGTCGCTGATGGAGTACCGCATGTAGCGGAGACCGCCCTGGTACATCAGGTCCACGATGAGCTTCAGTTCGTGGAGGCACTCAAAATAGGCCACCTCGGGCTGGTAGCCCGCCTCGATGAGGGTTTCAAAGCCGGCCTTGACCAGCTGGCTGACGCCGCCGCACAAGACGGCCTGCTCGCCGAACAGGTCGGTCTCGGTTTCTTCCTTAAAAGTGGTTTCGATGACGCCCGCCGGCGTGCAGCCGATGCCCCAGGCGTAGGACAGGGCCAGGGCATGGCACTGGCCGCTGGCATCCTGGTGCACCGCCAGCAGGCCGGGCACGCCCATGCCTTCGGCCACGGTGCGCCGGAACTGGTGCCCCGGAGCCTTGGGAGCCACCATGAACACATCCACGTGGGGCGGCGGCTGGATCTGGCCGAAGTGGATGTTGAAGCCGTGGCAGAAGGCCAGGGCCTTCCCTTCCGTCAAATGCGGCTCGATGTCTCTCTTATAGATGGCCGCCTGGGTTTCGTCGGGGGTCAGCAGGACGATGACGTCGGCAGCGGCCGCCGCCTCGTTGGCCGGCATGCATTGGAAGCCGTCGGCCTGGGCCCGGTCCATGCTGGGTCCGGGACGGGCGCCTACAATTACATTCACACCCCGGTCCCGCAGGTTCTGGGCCTGGGCGTGGCCCTGGCTGCCGTAGCCGATGATGGCCACCCGCCGGGAACGAATCAAATCGGGTTGTGCGTCTTTATCGTAGTAAATCTTAGCCATTCAGAAATTCCCTCCCGAAAATTCCCCGCTCATCAAGCGCCGGTGGCCGCTTCTTCGTCGGAAGCCGCCCCGGGATCCCGGAGCCCTTCCAGGCCCCGCTGGAGAGCCACGCTGCCGCTGCGGGCCACTTCCTCGATGCCGTAGTCGGCCAGCAAGGTGATCAACGCATCGATCTTGCCCGGATCGCCGGTAGCCTCGATGGTGAGGGAACGGGGAGCGGCGTCTACCACCTGGGCCCGGAACACCTCGGCGATGGTGAGAATCTCCGACCGGCCCTGGGGACCAACCTTCACCTTGATGAGGGCCAGTTCCCGGGCCGCCACTTCGTCGGGAGAAGCCACGCCGACGGAAACCACATCCACGATGCGGGCCAGTTGGCGGGCCAGCCGCTGGGCCCTTTGGGGAGGCTCATCCAAAACCAAGTTGACCCTGATCATCCCCTTGCCCCGGGCGTCGGTCTTGCCGGCCTGGCCCAGGACCAAGGACCTCACCTTGAAATGCCGGCCGTCCA
>Ga0079224_100010239_pt1 | contig 12853 bp, 11 predicted proteins | sample Stecom2015_FD_80414 | JGI IMG/M metagenome (GOLD analysis project Ga0079224, IMG submission 80414) | Agricultural soil microbial communities from Utah to study Nitrogen management - Steer compost 2015 | ecosystem: Environmental > Terrestrial > Soil > Agricultural land | place: USA: Utah...
ATGGTGGACCTGCCCAGCGGCAAGATGAAGAGCCGGGAGGGGACGGTGGTGGATGCCGATGACCTGATCGCGCAAATGGAGGAAACCGCCGCCACCATCTCCGAGGAACTGGGAAAATTGGAAGGCTTTACCGAGCAGGGGAAGCGGGAACTCTACCGGACCATCGGACTGGGTGCCCTTAAATACCATATCCTAAAGGTCGATCCCAAAAAAAGAATTTTGTTCGACCCGGAGGAATCCGTGGATTTTCAGGGAAATACGGGGCCCTTTATCCAATATACCCATGCGCGGATCCAATCCATCCTCAGAAAGGCCGGGGATCTGCCATTCAAAACAGTGGCCCTGGACCTGGAATTGCACGACAAGGAAAAGCAGCTGTTGAAGCAATTGCAACTTTTTCCGGAAACACTGCAATTGGCCGCGGAAAACTACAGCCCGGCCCTGATCGCCAATTATACCTTTGACCTGGTCAAGGAATTCAATTCCCTTTACCAACAAGTGCCGATCTTGGGGGAGACAGATGTACAAAAAAGGGCCTTTCGGGTACAATTGTCCCGTAAGGTAGGGGAGGTCATCAAATCGGCCTTCAAACTTTTGGGCATAGAGGTACCCGATCGGATGTAGATAAAATAAGCCTCCCCAAAACGGGAGGATTGGCATAAAACCTATAGGTTTTTCCCAATTTTTATTGAAAAAAGGGGCGGTCATCCCCATAGCCATCCTTTTATTTTTGTTATTATGCTTAAATTTGTCCTCCCCTTAAAATAATGATTAGGCATGTTCGATAACTTAAGCGACAAACTGGACAAGGCGCTCCATGTCCTCAAAGGCCATGGGCAGATCACGGAGATCAATGTGGCGGAAACCCTCAAAGAGGTGCGAAGGGCCCTTTTGGATGCGGACGTCAACTTCAAGATAGCCAAGGAATTTACCAACAAGGTAAAGGAAAGGGCCATGGGCCAGAATGTTTTGACCACCCTGCAGCCCGGACAGCTCATGGTTAAGATCGTGAAGGACGAACTCACGGAACTCATGGGGGGCGAAGCCGAGGACATCGACCTATCGGGCAATCCCTCCGTTATTTTGATGTCCGGTCTCCAAGGTTCGGGAAAGACCACCTTTTCTGGTAAACTGGCCAATTATCTCAAGAACAAAAAATCCAAAAAGCCCCTTTTGGTGGCCTGCGACGTATACCGCCCAGCGGCCATAGACCAATTGCACGTGGTGGGGGAGCAGATCGGGGTGGAGGTTTATTCCGATCGGGGAAACAACGATCCGGTGGCTATTGCCAAGGCCGGTCTGGCCCATGCCAAAAGTTTGGGCTGCCAAGTGGTCATCCTCGATACCGCCGGCCGTTTGGCTGTGGACGAGCAGATGATGGCCGAGATTGCCAACATCCATAAAGCCATACGTCCACAGGAAACCCTATTCGTCGTGGACGCCATGACGGGCCAGGATGCCGTGAACACAGCCAAGGCCTTTAACGATGTGTTGAATTTCGATGGGGTCATCCTGACCAAATTGGACGGGGATACCCGGGGCGGGGCGGCCATTTCCATCAGATCCGTGGTGGACAAGCCCATAAAATTCATCGGGACCGGGGAAAAAATGGATGCCATCGATGTCTTCCATCCGGCCAGGATGGCCGACCGTATCCTTGGAATGGGGGACGTGGTCTCCCTGGTGGAACGTGCCCAGGAACAATTCGATGAGGAACAGGCCCGCAGGATCCAAAAGAAAATCGCCAAGAACAAATTTGGCTTTGATGACTTCCTTGGACAGATCCAACAGATCAAGAAAATGGGAAGCATGAAGGACCTGATGGGCATGATCCCCGGTGCCGGCAAGGCCTTGAAAGGCCTTGACATCGATGATGATGCCTTTAAACATATAGAGGCCATCATCCATTCCATGACCCCGGACGAGCGGTCGACCCCTTCCCTTTTGAACGCCAGTCGGAAAAAGCGCATAGCCGCCGGAAGTGGGACTTCCATACAGGAGGTGAACCAGTTATTGAAACAATTTGACCAAATGGGCAAGATGATGAAGATGATGCAGGGCGGGGGCGGCAAAAAAATGATGCAGATGATGCAGAATATGCGATAGGCCACGCCCAAAAAAAGATCCGATCCAACACGACCCAATACCGATAGAAATTATGGAAATCCTTGACGGGAAAAAAGTATCGAACCAAATTAAGGAGGAGATTGCCATCCAAGTGACGGAAATGCAAAGGAAGGGGGAGAAAGTACCCCATTTGGCCGCGGTACTCGTGGGGAATGATGGGGCCAGTCTCACCTATGTGGGCAGCAAGGTCCGCTCCTGTAAAAAAATCGGCTTTGAATCCACCCTGATCCACCTTCCCGAGGATACCAGCGAGGAGGTTCTTTTGGCACAGGTGGCCGAACTGAACGCCAATCCCGATATCGATGGGTATATTGTGCAGTTGCCCTTGCCCAAGCACATTGATGAACAAAAAGTATTATTGGCCGTGGACCCTGATAAGGATGTGGACGGGTTCCACCCCACCAATTTTGGAAAGATGGCCCTGGACATGGAAACATTTGTTCCGGCCACTCCCTTTGGAATCATGGAACTGCTTAGACGCTACAAAGTGGAAACCCGCGGAAAACATACCGTGGTAATCGGCAGGAGCCATATTGTGGGCAGGCCGATCAGCATCCTGATGAGCCAAAAGGGGGAGGCCGCGGATTCCACGGTGACCCTGACCCATAGCAGGACCAAGGATATCAAGGCCCTGACCCTCCAAGCGGACATTGTGGTTTCCGCCCTCGGTGTCCCCGGATTCCTAAAGGCCGATATGGTCAAAGATGGGGTGGTGATCATCGATGTGGGCATAACCCGTGTGGCCGATGCTTCCCTGGAAAAGGGCTATTATATCACAGGGGATGTGGATTTTGGCCCCGTGGCGAAAAAGGCTTCCCATATTACCCCGGTACCCGGTGGTGTGGGCCCCATGACCATTGCCATGCTCTTGCAGAACACCCTCTTGGCCAGGGAACGGCACAGGTCGACGAAAGCCTGATCGTTCAATCCATCATCATTGTACCATGGCCGTTGGCTGTTGGTCCTTTCCGGGATCGATGATGTCGAATTCGGTCTCCCCTTCATCATTGGTGCAGCCGCACAATAGGACGGCAGTGAACAAAAAGGCTAGCAATTTGAGCAATGTCTTCATTGTAGGTTGATTTGGGACGGCAAAGGCCTGTTGTTCTTAAATAACGTTCCAAAGTCCCAATATCTTATCCATGGCATTGAATTAGTGGAAGGACCCCATTGATCGACAGGCAAGCCGGCCTTATAGATCCAGCACCTTTTTCATATGTTGGGAGGGGCCGGATGATAAATGGGTCTTGCCAAGGACAAGCCTAGGGCCCCTTGTACCCTGTCATTTGGTAAACAACTGCCGCATATCCTTAAATGCCTTGAATTCCAAAGCATTGCCAGCTGGGTCTAAAAAAAACATAGTGGCCTGTTCCCCAATTTCCCCCTGAAACCTGATATGGGGCTCGATGATGAATTCCACCCCTTTATGCCTCAAGTTTTTGGAGAATTCTTCAAAGGTTTCCCAAGGTAAGACCACCCCAAAGTGCGGAACCGGCACATTTTTGCCATCTACGGCATTGGTATACAGCTCCCCGGTCGATCTGGGTTTGTAATGGATCACGAGTTGATGGCCGAACAGGTTGAAATCCACCCAATGATCACTACTGCGTCCCTCTTGGCAATCCAAGATTTCCCGGTAGAAGGTTCTACATTGATCCAGATTGTGTACCGGAATGGCCAAATGAAAAGGGTTTACTTTTTCCATGGAATTTGTTTTCCTGAAAATTACCCCAACTTTATCAAGCTTCCAAAAAAGAAACGATCTGATCGTTCACTTGGTCCTGGTGCATGGAATGGCCCAGGCCCTCCGTACTGATCAGGGTGCTGTCCTTCCAGTTGCCATGGAGTTGCACAGAGGCATGGTAGGGGGTTATGAGATCCAACCTGTCATGGAAAATAAGCCCCTTTTTATCAAGGGACCTAGAAAATTTTGAGACTGAAAAGTCGTGGATCCCAAAACCAAAACGGTTCTGGATGTATTCGTCCAAATGCTGCAGGACGCGATCGTTGAATTTCAACAATTGCTGATAGTGTCCCATGATCTCATGAAATTCCGAAGGTGAACCTATGGTCACCATCTTTTCAACCTGGGGGTTTGGGTTTTTGTATTGGTTGTAAACAATGGTCATCCCGCCCATGGAATGGCCCACCAGATATTTGGGACCATAGTTGGCCACCATATGTTGAACGGCCTCTTCATAGAGTGGGGCATTCAAATGCTCCCCGGAGGAATAACCATGTGCAGGGGCATCAAAGGCAATGATGTCAAAATCAGCTTCGCTGAGTTTTTTGATCAGGTTGCGCCAGCGAAAGCTATTGCTCTCCCATCCATGGACCAACAGAACAGTGGGTTTCTTCCCTGGCCAGTGATAGGATTGTATCTTATGGCCGGATACTTTTTCCACATTCAATTTGGCCCTGTCCAAATATTCGGCCTGTTGGGGCTGAACCCTGCCTTTTCTGACCTTGCTGAATAGGTGGAAGGCACTATCGGCCGCCTTCTTGGGGGCGATCAGGGAATATAAATTATAGTAGTGTCCGTAGAAGGAGGGCATCAATGCCTGGATCCTTTTTCTCATGAAGGTAACTTTTTGTAACTTACTCTTTAAATGCAACTAAAATTAAATATTAATTTTAGAACAGAAAAGAGGTCACCGGTACAAAACTAAGTAGGATTATGGAAACTATTGCTGAAAATCAAAATCTTGAGACAATCAAAAAATTAAAAAAAATGTTCGGCCATATCGATTACAGGAACCCACCGGAACTGTGCCCGGTGAGGGACGTTATGTCCATAGCCTCGGATCAATGGAGCATCTTGATCTTGCTCTGGTTGGGCTTTTTTCCGGTCCTTCGCTTCAACATGCTCAAAAAGTATGTGTACGGGATTTCCAATAAGGTCTTGAGCCAGCGTCTGAAGGTCCTGGAGGGGGATGGGTATATCCAACGAAAGGCCTATGCCGAGGTGCCCGTACGGGTGGAATATAGGCTCACTGATTTTGGCCAACTCTATGTGGAAAAACTCTTGGACCTGACCGAATGGATGCACGACAACAGCCCCAAGGTCCTGGCCAACAGACAGCGTTATGGTTTGTCTTGATCTCCTGGGGTCGGTTCCCAGCCCAACATCAGGTATTTGATCTTGGCCTTTGAGGGTATTTGGACCGCTTCGATCCGGGAGTTCGAATACCTTAGGTTCCCGGGCAGTTCCTCCTTGTCAATGGTGAAATATACATTGCTTCCCTTGGGAAAGATCACCACACTCTTCAGGGTCGTCACGACTTTCTTGATTTTGTAGTTTTTTTCGATTTCCCCAAAGGTACTTTTCAGCCCAATGCCATTTTTGGTCAAGTAACGGGGATCATGGATCTGTATGTTCTCGATCCTTGGAACACTGTCCGTATTGGGGGTAAGGCTCAACAAATGTCTGCCCCCTTTTTCATAGACCTCTATTTTGGCCCTGAGGGCCCCCAATCGAATGGCCGAACTGTCCCTTACTATGGAATCCTGGGCAAAGACGGTTTCCAATTCGGAAACCTTGGAGGTCTGCGAGAGGGGACCTACACGGGTCTCGCCGATCAAAAATGGATCATCCTTTTGACAGGATTGAATCGCGGCCGCTACCAAAAGCAGCCCTACTATCTTTATGCTTCCTTTCACCTTTGTTATTTTATCACTTTTTTCAATACGCCCATCATTCCCCGGATAAAGGTGGCACTGGTCAAAACCTTCACCAATGGGTTCATCCGTGTGCTTGCCCTGGGGGTCGATGCCCTTTGGGTCTGGGTGCGCTGCTTTTGCTTCTGGGACTCCACCTCGGCCCGTTCAATTTTTTCCTGCAGGATTTCATAGGCACTTTCCCGATCGACTACTTCATTGTATTTTTTGATCAAAGGGGAACGCTCCAAAACCTCCTGGATCTCCGCATCGGACAAAATATCCATTCGGCTCATCGGGGCCCGTACCATGGTGGACGCCAAGGGGGTGGGCCTACCCTTTTCGTCCAGGGCCGAGACCAGGGCCTCCCCTGTGCCCAGGGAGGTGAGTACCTCGGCGGTATCATAAAATTCCGATATGGGATAGTTCTGTGCGGTGAGCTTTATGGCCTTTCTGTCCTTGGCCGTGAAGGCCCTAAGGGCATGTTGTATCTTCAGGCCCAACTGTGCCAGGACATCCTCGGGCACGTCCGTGGGGTTCTGGGTCACAAAATAGACCCCGATGCCTTTGGATCGGATGAGTTTGACAATATTCTCGATCTGGTTCAAAAGGGCCTTGGAGGCATTGTCGAAGATCAGGTGGGCCTCATCGACAAAGAGAACCAGTTCCGGTTGCTCGCTGTCCCCTTTTTCGGGGAAGGTACCATAGATCTCCGCCAATAAGCTGAGCATAAAGGTGGAGAACAATTTTGGTCGATCCTGTATATCTGTCAAACGGATGATGTTCACATAGCCCCTTCCATTTTCATCGATCCGTACCAGATCCCCGACCTCAAAGGATTTTTCCCCGAAGAAGAGGTCGGCCCCCTGTTGTTCGAGTTCCAGGACTTTTCGCAAAATGGTCCCGGTGGAGCTGGTGGATATCCGACCATATTCCGATTCGAACTCCTCTTTTCCCTCTCGGGTGGCATATTGTAATATTTTTTTGAAATCCTTCAGGTCCAAAAGGGGCAGTTTATGATCGTCACAATATTTGAAGACCACGGCAACGATACCTTCCTGTACTTCGGAAAGATCTAGGATCCTGGATAGCAGCACCGGACCGAATTCGGAGACGGTGGCCCGTAGGCGGACCCCTTTTTGGTCCGATATCGTCATGATTTCCACCGGAAAGTCCTTGCCTTCAAAAGGCAGGCCGATCATTTGATGACGTTCCTCGAGTTTTGGGTTGGTGACCGCCGCCTGGGCCAACCCGCTAAGGTCCCCTTTAAGGTCCATCAGCAGCACGGGAATTCCCTTGTCCGAAAGGTTCTCGGCCAAAACTTGCAGGGTCTTGGTTTTCCCCGTGCCCGTGGCCCCGGCGATCAGGCCGTGGCGGTTCAGGGTTTTTAGGGGGATTTTCACAAAGGCATTGGTGACGGTCTTGCCATCGAGCATCCCGGCACCAAGGATGATATGATCCCCTTTTGTGGCATAGCCCTTTTCCATTGCCTTTATAAAACTTTCGGTAGTGTCCATGCGGATGAATTTGGGATAAAAATAGGGTAATTTTAGGCAAAACCATAAAGCGATCGAGGAAAGCTCCCCCAAAGTGTTCGCCCCTTGATCTACGGTCGGGAAAGGTCCTGCACATAGGGCCATTGGAATATTAGGGAGGTGAAATTCCCGGGGGTCGATAGCCAGGGACCTGTCCGAGGCATCGGAGGGATTTTAACGGATTTATGTGAAATGCACGCTTTTTTTTGGCCAGATCGCAGCGATTGTTATATTTTGTGGCCCTTTGCAAGGGATAAAAAACCATATGTCTATAAAAAAAAGGTGGGGGATTTTGGGTCCATGGCCGATTTGCTTCCTTTTTTTGGGGATCGGACACGTCTTTGCACAGGGTAACAATGAACCACCGACCATGGTGGTGATCGGAGACCGGAACTATTGCCCGGGAACCACCCTCGAAATGGTCACCTCATTTACCATCAGTGATCCCGATGACCCCGGCCTGGCGGAATTCTTTATACAGATATCCACGGGCTATCAGCGGGGACACGATGTCCTGCGCCTGGGGGCCCAACATCCCGGAATCCTCTCGACCTGGGATCCCCAAGAAGGGAAACTGACCCTCAGGGCCACATCCGGGGGGCTCGTACCCTATGCGGACTTGGAGCTGGCCGTTTTGGATTTGGTCTTCGAAAGCGATGCCCCTTTCCCAACGCACGAAAAACATTTCTCTTTTACCTTTGGCGATGCCAACTACCTCCCGGAGACCGAGCACTACTACGAGTTCGTTTCCGCCATGGGGATTTCATGGGAACAGGCCAGGGATGACGCGGCACAAAGAGCGTATTACGGGCTACAGGGCTATCTGGCCACCCTTACCTCCGCGGCAGAGGCCCAACTTGCCGGGGAGCAGGCTCCGGGGACCGGCTGGATCGGGGGTAGTGATTCAGAAACCGAAGGGGTCTGGAAATGGATGACCGGGCCGGAGGCCGGGACCATCTTTTGGAACGGCCAGGCCAATGGCAGCAGTCCCAACAATGAATTTTCTTTTTGGAACGACATGGAACCGAACGATCTGAACGGGGAGGATTATGCCCATATCACCGCACCGGGGGTAGGTATTTCTGGTTCCTGGAACGATCTGGCCATACAGGGGGGGGTCAATGAATATCAGCCCTTCGGTTATATCGTGGAATATGGTGGGACGAAGGGGGACCCTCCGGTCAGCCTTTCGGTCAGTACCAGGATCATTACACCAAGGATAGATCGGACCACTTCGGGGACCGGCTGCGGCCCGGGCACGGTGGACCTCCACGCAATCCCTGTCAATGGGATCGGGGAGGTACTTTGGTTCGATGCACGGGACAACTTGGTGCATAGGGGGGAAGATTTTACCACCCCGTCCCTGAGCGAGACCACCACCTATTATGTCTTGGCCTCCCCCCCTGGCAGTGGCTGTGTTTCGGGTGAAAAACTTCCCGTTGTGGCCACCGTCCTGACGGTGCCGCCGATCAACAACGGTCTGACGGTGACCAACTGTGATGGGGACGGGCTGCCCGATGGGACCACCAGTTTTGACCTGGGGCAATATCTGGATCTGCTGAGTCCAGTGCACGGCAGTCTGGATTTTACCTTTTATTTGAACCAGGGCGATGCCGAAAACGGTACCAACGCCCTTGACGGGCTGACCGTCGGGAATTTTGACAACAGCATCCAGGACATTGTCCATTTTAGGGCGCAGGGCGAAGGGGACTATTGCCATGCCGTGGGAAGCCTGCAATTGGCCGTGTCCACGACCACCTTTCCCACCGGTTATCGGGCCGAACTGTCGGTTTGCGATCAAGGGACGTCCGATGGCCTGGCCCCCTTTGATCTCAGGGAGGTGGAAGCCGACATGTTGGCCCAGTTTCCCCCGTCCAATGACCTGGTCGTTTCTTTTTATCTTGACCAGCAGGATGCGCTCTTGCAAAGGGACCGGATCACCGACCTGGTCTCCTTCACCAATACAGTTCCCCATGCCCAGACTTTGTTCGTACGGGTGGACGATCTGGACAGCGGGAGTTGTTTTGGCCTGGGGGAACATCTTTCCCTGATCGTCATGCCCCGGCCTGATTTTACCCTGGGGGAGGAATACCTTTTTTGCAGCGGGGAGAGTGTGGAAATCTTTCCGCAAAACCCTGGTGACACCAACTATGTGTACAACTGGTTTGACAGTACAGGTTCGGTGATCTTGTCCGGGCCCAGTTTAACGGTATCCCAAGCGGGGCAGTACAGTGTTGAGGCGATTTCAGTGGACGATTGCCACTCCGACCCATTTTCTTTTACCGTCGTGGAATCAGGGCCCCCGGCCCTGGCCCCCGAATTTATCCTGGTCCAGGACATGGGGGATACCGGGACGATCACTGTGGTCCATGAAAATAGGGAGCTCGGGTTGGGGGATTATAGCTTTGCCCTGGACGATCCCAATTCCACATGGCAGGATTCGGGCATGTTCTCCGATGTCGCCCCGGGCCTGCACACTCTTTTCGCAAGGGACGACAATGGCTGCGGCATGGATTCATTTCGGGTGGGGGTCATTGGGGTGCCCAAATTTTTCACACCCAACCAGGATGGGTCCAACGATCAATTGAGTGTGATGGGGGTTACCAGGGAACACTATCAAAGTGGATCTTTTCGGATCTATGACCGTTACGGCAAGTTTTTGGTCCAACTGGATCCCATGAACGGATTCTGGGATGGCAGGTACCAAGGTGATCTCCTGCCCTCCTCGGACTATTGGTTTGCCCTAGAGCTCATGGACCACCAAGGGAACCCTTATCGACGCACAGGGCATTTTACCCTAAAGCGGTAGCCGAAAATATTGTGGGATGCAGCCACTTAGCCTTATCTTTGCCCCATGCAAAAAGAAAAGGTGATGGATATGGTCGAGAAAGGCAGGATGCTTCCCCTGATGGAGGAATTCTATACCATACAGGGCGAGGGTTTCCACAAAGGCACTGCGGCCTATTTTATACGGGTGGGCGGTTGTGATGTGGGTTGCCATTGGTGTGATGTGAAGGAAAGTTGGAACGCCGAGCTCCATCCCCCCACTGCCATCGACGACATCATCGCCAACGCCCACAAACACTCCGATACCATTGTCATCACCGGGGGGGAACCCCTGACCTGGGATATGGGCCCCTTGACCCAGGGCTTAAGGGAAAAGGGCCTGAAAACCCATATCGAGACCTCCGGGGCCTATCCCTTGACCGGAGAATGGGACTGGATCTGTCTTTCGCCCAAAAAGAACAAATTGCCCGTGGGCAACATTGGTAAAAAAGCGCATGAACTGAAGGTGATCGTGTTCAACAGGCACGATCTGATCTTTGCCGAACAGCAGGCGGCCCAGGTCGGGGAAAATTGCATCCTTTATCTACAGCCGGAATGGAGCGTCCGCGAAAAAATGATTCCCCTTATCGTGGATTATGTGATGAAAAACCCGAATTGGAAGGTTTCTTTGCAGACCCATAAGTATCTGAACATTCCATGATCTCTGGCTCAACGCCCGCCATTGGCCCTAAGGTCCAATAGGCAGTGCGAATCCAGTTGGGGCAAAGCGGCCATTCCTTTGGATCGGTTGGTCTCCATGGATTTTAAAACACTGTTCCCGAACTGAAGTTCGGCACGCATCAGGCAGCCGGCCGCATTGCAGTGGTTATTGCCCACGGTTTTCCCATCTTCCGTTTTGATGCCTTCATGATCGGGATCAATGGGGGTAGTACCCAAATTCACCAAACCCAACAAATGGCCGAACTCATGGTTAAGGGTGGCATTTTCCAGTTCGGAAATACCGATGGAACTGCTGCCCCGGACCAATTTTCGGATCGAGGATCCATAGATGACCATGGAGGTGTTGCGGTAAACGGCCCCTAAGGTGACCAGGTTTTCATCTTTTTTGTCCGTATCGGCCAGGGCATCCGTAAAATAGATGTAAAATCCCAAGGTCTTTCCCTGGGTGTAAACGCTGCGGTTGGCCTTTTCAAGGGCATCGACATCCTTGAGGGTCAGGGTTTCCTTGTTGGGGGAGGAAAGGGGGATGAAGATGAACTCTATCTCCGCCTTAAAGGTCCTGGTTCTTAAAAAATCCTCAAAGCCGGCCAAGGCCTCTGCACTGGGTCGAAAGCCGGCCACATGGGCAATTTCAAAATGCAGTTTGTCGTATTTATCGTTGGAGAGAATGTCATGGGCAGAGGCCCCAATGCCCTTTAAATTGGCCGATTTGTCAATCAAGGCCGAAGGGTCATAGGTATCCAGGCTGTCCTTGGAACATCCCAAAAAAAAGAAAAGGACAAGCATGCTGGATAGGAAAGGTCTTGCTTTCATTTTCATGGTTCTATGGATTGAACATTTGCATTTTTAAATCTTTTATTGGGTCAGCCAGAGCCTGGCCAGGTATTCATTTTGTTCCCCTTCCAGGATCAATTCACATGCCAGGCCGTTGTCCACTGCCGCGTTCTGCAGCGTGTTATAATCCACATACAGCCATGGGAAGGGGTCGGATCTTTCGTTTTTATATTCCATCATAAAGGTCACTTCCCCATAATAGGCCGAATCCCCGGGGATCCAATAGCCCCCGTCCGGGTCCCGATCGTACATATAGATGATGTCGCTGCTGTCCAGAAGGATTTGCCCTTTGGGCCGCAACAAAGAAACCAAATGTTTTAAAAAGGGCCCCAGATCTTCCAGGGTACCGGCCAATCCGATACCGTTCATGGGAAGGAGCAGGGTGTCATAGGTCTCTTCCCCGTATTCCAATATGGGACTAATTACCGTGGAAAGTAATCCCCGCTCCCTACACACAGCAATACAGCCTTGGGAGCTGTCAAGGCCACAGACCTCCATTCCATTTTCTTGAAGGTATAGGGAATGGTTCCCGGCCCCACAGCCCAGATCCAGGACCTTCCCTTGGGCCATTTTCAAAGCACGCTGTTCCACTTCGGGCATTTGGTCAAAATTCCGGAAGAGATAAGGCAGAGGTATGGTGTCCTGGTCCCCCAGGGTGGAAAAGGTTTTGATGTCCTCGCTATACCGGTGATGTTGATAATCCATCAGTGCCATGCCAAAAATGTCCGCCATAGTTGGAAATTATTGGCCAAAGGTCTGATTTTAATCGTACGAATCGGTCCAAATTGGATAAGTTTGTGCCCTATATGGAGGATATTCTCAAGGAATTGCCCCAAAGGGCTAGGGAAAAGCATGCGGAAAACAAGAAGTTTTTTGCCAAATTGGCCAAAAAACCACCCAAGGACCTGGACTATGCCATGGAGCAGCTGCACCGGGAAGAATTTCAGCGTACCGATTGCCTGGAATGTGCCAATTGCTGTAAGACCACCGGCCCGCTGTTCACCCAGGCCGATATCGAGCGGATCGCCAAACATTTTCGGATCAGGCCTTCCCAGTTCGTGGAGCGCTATTTGAGGGTCGACGAGGATGGGGATTATGTGCTCCAAGAGGTGCCCTGCGTTTTTTTGGGAGCCGACAACCATTGTTCCATTTATGACCACAGGCCCAAGGCCTGTCGGGAATTTCCCCATACC
>Ga0079224_100010240_pt1 | contig 12853 bp, 9 predicted proteins | sample Stecom2015_FD_80414 | JGI IMG/M metagenome (GOLD analysis project Ga0079224, IMG submission 80414) | Agricultural soil microbial communities from Utah to study Nitrogen management - Steer compost 2015 | ecosystem: Environmental > Terrestrial > Soil > Agricultural land | place: USA: Utah...
CCAACAAAACCTTCGAAATCGATTACAGCTGTATCGCCTTCAACGATTGCTTCATCTTCTTTAATTTCTAATTCAGCTTTTTTAGCTAATTGAGCGTCGATTAAAGATTGAACTTCTTCGTCTGTAACTTCAGCAGATTGTTTTGTTACTTCTAAACCTTTATATTCACCTAATTTAGGTTCTGGTTTCACAGTTACTGTAGCAGTGTATGTGAAGTCAGTACCTTTAGCAAAATTCTCAGTACCCGCGATTTCTGGGTAGTCAACTGGCTCAATGCCAGCTTCGTCTAAAGCAACTGGGTATGAAGAATTGATAACGATTTCTAAAGCGTCTTGGTAAAGAGCTTCTACACCGTACATTTTTTCAAATACGTTACGAGGCATTTTTCCTTTACGGAAACCTGGTACGTTAATTTGTTTTACTACTTTTTTGAAAGCTTGGTCTAAAGCTTTATCAACTTCTCCAGCTTCTACAGTAACTGTTAATAAACCTTCGTTACCTTCTTGTTTTTCCCATTTTACTGACATATATATTACCTCCAAAGTTAACATTCGTTTGATTAAACAAACTGTCATATATATTGTTTGACAACCATTTTAGTATAACATAGATGCTCAATGTTTCAACTTTTTTCACTACTCTTGCAAATCCGACATTTTTTCTATGTTTTGTAAAAAAGTAACTATTTTACCGTCCATTTCTCTGTCTTCACCGAACATTGTCTTCACATAATCGATATAGCCAGATGCAACTTCTTCACTGGAGTATCCGGCCCATTCAAACGGATAAAGGACGATTGCATGTTTGTCTATTAAGTGTAGCGCAAACTCTAATGTCGAAGGCTCCTGCGCTAATTGTTCCGCTATTTTTTCCGTGATTTCCTTATATTGAGGCAGCTTCGTAGGCAACAGAAAATTCACAGGATTTAATTCTTTCGACTGAGCGAACTTCGTTACGGTAACGGTTATATTGACTTCCTGTTCAACAAGCAGAATGAGCAATAAACTCTTTATAAACGGTTGAATTGCATCGTTTTCAATGACCGCTTTCAATTCATCTGAATACGGACGAATATTTCTTTCCGTAAGTTCATGAATCATCATCATTTGCTGTTGGGCGGACATTTTAAGAAATTCAGCTGCCGTGAATTCCTCCAGCTCGTCATCTTCAATAATAGGGGCTTGAAAATGGGATTCCTGATTTTCGGCAATATGGGCGTTCAGATTTTTTAAACGTTCGAATTTTTCCACTTCGTGATCAGGAATTAACTGTTCGTCAAACAATGATTCAATGATTTTTTCAACTTGTTTGAATTGGCGTAACTGCATGCAGATTGTCAGGTACAGTTCCATCACTTCAAAGTACATGTTAGGGCCTATTGCAAGCAGTTCCTCGCATACATGTTTTGCACGTTCGAAATTTTTTTCTTCATATAAAGAGTACGCAAATAGGCTAAGTGACATTTCATCTCCTTCACCCAGTAACAAGGCTTGCTCAAATAATTCGTTCGCTTCTTTAAAACGGTTATTTTCAGCCATATATTTCGCTTCATTAAATAACCGTTCCGTCATCCCCGGGAATAAAATCACTTTCCCCTGACTTTTATTTTTCTTATTTTCTTTCATCTAATCACTCCATCGGCGACAAAGTAATGCTGCTGCACTCTTTGTTCATTGCATTTATTTTAACGTTGTTTATACATTCCAACAATAAGTTCGCAGAAATTATAGTTATATACAATTTATTACTCGAATGCGTAATTTAATCCGAAGTCGTAACCCTTTTTCCTCAATGTTCCCGTTCTTCCTTGGAAATAACCTGATTTATCGATAATAGCAGCAAAATGAATGTTATTCTGACCTTGGAAAAAGTCGTTCCGGTTGCATTGACCGACCAGTGCGGTATACTAAGCGCTATAAATATTTTACATGATAAATATAATTACACTAATTGAAAGAAGGATATATAATATGAAATTCGGATTTATCGGCCTTGGAAACATGGCTGGCGCGATTATTCACGGCATGATTACAAGCGGGCAGTTTAATGCTGAAGATGTATACGGGATGAATCGGAGCCGTGAAAAAACCGATGACCTTGTACATAAGTATGGCATCCATGCAGCCGATTCGATTGAGCAATTAATGAATCAAGCAGATGTTATCGTCATCGCTGTAAAACCTCAAATGTTTGAAGATGTTTTGCCTGCAATTAAACAACATCTGAAAAGTAATCATATAGTCATTTCAATCGCTGCCGGGAAATCACTCGATTATTTACATGAGGAACTTGGAAGCGAAACTTCTATTTTCCGCGTGATGCCGAATATCAATGCAACAATCGGCGCATCCACAAGCTGTTATTCAACGCAGAAAGCTAGTGCTGCTCAAAAATCAATTGTCGAGAAACTTTTTGCTACAGTTGGAACAATTGTCGAGCTTCCAGAAAATCTGTTTTCAATCTTTACTACAATCGGTTGTGCATCCCCTGCCTTCACTTACCTTTATATTGACTCGTTGGCACGTGCGGCAGTTCGTGAAGGGATGCCTAAAGATATGGCACTTCAAATCGCAGCAAGCTCTGTATTAGGCAGTGCGCAAATGGTATTAGAATCCGATTCTCACCCATGGGCATTAATCGATCAAGTATGTTCACCTGGAGGAACGACAATTCAAGGTGTTACTTCCCTCCAAGTCAATCACTTTGAAAGTACAATTTACGAAGCCGTTGATGCCGTTACGAATCGTGATACATTCTTGCAAAAACAAACAGTTAAATAAAAATGTCAGCCCAGTGAATTTGATTTTTCACTGGGCATTTTCTTTATAAGACAAAAATAATAATAATTTATGTTTTTACTTTCTCTAAATTCTTCAAAAAAAATATCAGAACATAATTGCTAACTACCGTACTATTCTATATAATCAATCTTGTTTCAAAATTGAAACCAAAAAATTATAGATTTGGAGCGTGACAAGAAATTGGGTAAAGCATTGATTATTGGAGCTGGCGGAGTAGCTAGCGTTGTCGTACATAAATGTGTACAAAACTCAGAAGTATTCGAAGAGATTATGATCGCAAGTCGAACAAAATCAAAATGTGATGCTTTAAAAGAAAAATTAGATGGTGGAAAAACGATTATTCACACAGCACAAGTGGATGCGGACAACACTGAGGAACTAATTGACCTAATCAATGGATTTAATCCAGATGTGGTGATCAATGTAGCTTTACCATATCAAGACTTAACTATTATGGATGCATGTTTAGCAACGAAGACTCACTATGTAGATACAGCAAACTACGAGCCTTTAGATACTGCTAAATTCGAATATAAATGGCAATGGGCGTATAAAGAGCGTTTTGAAGAAGCAGGGATTACTGCGCTTCTAGGTTCAGGTTTTGACCCAGGTGTAACAGGCGTATTCACAGCGCATGCACAAAAGCATCATTTCGATGAAATTCATTACATCGATATCGTTGATGCAAACGGTGGAGACCACGGACTTCCATTCGCTACAAACTTCAACCCTGAAATCAACATTCGCGAAATTACTGCGAACGGACGTTTCTGGAAAGATGGCGAGTGGGTTGAAACGGAGCCTTTAGAATATAAAACAGTATATAACTTACCGGAAATCGGTGAAAAAGATTGCTATCTTCTATACCATGAAGAATTGGAATCTTTAGCGAAAAACATTAAAGGTTTAAAGCAAATCCGCTTCTGGATGACGTTTGGTGAAAAATACTTAACACATTTAAACGTTCTTGAAAATGTAGGTATGACTTCAATTGAGCCAATCGAATTCCAAGGACAAATGATTCAGCCAATCCAGTTTTTAAAAGCTGTTTTACCGGACCCGGCTACATTAGGCCCTCTTACAAAAGGTAAAACAAACATCGGCTGTATCGTTCGCGGTATTAAAGACGGCAAAGAAAAAACTTACTATGTATACAATGTATGTGATCACCAAGAATGCTACAGAGAAGTTGGCTCACAGGCGATTTCTTACACAACTGGTGTACCGGCAATGATCGGCGCTATGCTTGTAATGAACGGCGAATGGCAAAAACCGGGTGTATGGAATGTAGAAGACTTCAATCCAGACCCATTCATGGATGCCTTAAATAAATGGGGATTACCATGGCACGAAACAGAAAACCCTGAACTAATCGACTTGGAATTCACTTCTGCCGGAGAAAAAGCGTAATGGCAGAAATTAAAAATCAAAAAAAGCCGGTGATGGCGGCTGCCCTTGCAAAAGAAACAGGCATAGACTGGTCACAGGCCCCCTCTCCTGCCTTTGTAGTGGACGAGCGGTTACTTGAGCGCAATTTAAAACTGTTAAAATCCGTACAAGATCGTACGAATTGTGATATTTTACTTGCACTAAAAGGCTTTTCGATGTGGTCAACATTTCCAATGGCGCGCAATTATTTAGCGGGGATTACATCTTCTTCATTATTTGAAGCACGTCTTGGTTTTGAAGAATTCGGCAAGGAAGTACATGCTTACGCTCCTGCTTATGCAGAACATGAAATCGATGAATATTTAACTTATGTCGACCATATTGTATTTAACTCATTTGATCAGTTAAATAAATACAAAGACAAAGTGTTAAATCACGAGAAAAATATTTCAATTGGCTTACGTGTAAATCCTGGTTATTCAGAAGTGGAAACACCTCTTTATGACCCTTGCTATATTAACTCGCGTTTAGGAATTCCGGTGGAGTCGTTCCGTCCGGATGAACTTGACGGTGTTGAAGGCATTCACTTCCACGCTATGTGTGAGCAGGGTGCTGAAGTTCTGGAGCGTATTTTAGTACATTTTGAAGAGAAATACGGTGAATACTTGCATCAAATGAAGTGGATCAACTTCGGCGGAGGACACCATATTACAAAACCAGGCTATAATGTTGAGCTGCTAGTCAGCTTAATCAATCGCATCCAAGAAACATATGGCGTTAAAGTTATTTTAGAGCCAGGTGAAGCAATTGCACTGAATACAGGGTATTTAGTGGCGACAGTGCTTGATATCGTACATAACGGTATGGAACTTGCGATTGTCGATTCTTCAGCTACTTGCCATATGCCGGATACACTTGAAATGCCTTACCGCGCGCATATTATCGGTTCGGGTCAGCCAAACGAAAAAGCTTACACATATCGTTTAGGCGGCATGACTTGCCTGGCAGGCGACATTATTGGAGACTATTCATTTGATGAACCGCTTCAAGCAGGCGACAAACTTGTCTTTACGGACATGGCCCACTATACAATGGTGAAAACGCATATGTTCAATGGTGTAAATTTACCAAGTATTTGCACTTATAATGAACAGGATGGTATAAAAGTAATTCGTACTTTCCAATACGAAGACTACCGTAACCGTCTATCATAATTAACAATACAGGGTAACCAAAACATCCATTTCTCCTTGAGGAAATGGGTGTTTTCTGTTTTCTCAAGTTCCGTATTTAAATATACTTTCTCTATTTCGAGTGTTTTGCTGCATGAAGCTAATTAATCTAGATAATAAAGAGGATATGTTAAACTTACTTTTAGTAACTTACTAAAGGAGTCTAATAACAATGAAGAAATTTGAATTCGGCATTTATTCCCTTGCTGATATTGGCATGGATCCTTTCACAGGAAAAACCCCCTCCCCTTCGCAACGTTTAGAGGAGATTTTACAGATGGCGGACTTAACGGAAAATTTAGGGCTGGATGTATTCGGTGTCGGCGAGCATCACCGTCTTGATTATGCCGTATCTGCCCCGCCTGTTGTCTTGTCTGCAATTTCTCAGCGGACAAAACATATAAAACTGACGAGTACAACAACCGTTTTAAGTACGGTGGATCCTGTTCGGCTTTATGAAGACTTTGCAACGCTTGATTTACTCAGCAACGGACGAGCCGAAATTTTAGCAGGTCGTGGTGCATTCATCGAATCTTTCCCGCTTTTCGGGTATTCAACAAGTGACTATGACGCATTATTTGAGGAAAATTTACTTTTACTACAACAATTAAATTCACAGGAACGTGTTACTTGGCGTGGTCAATTCCGCCCAGCTTTAAATAATGCGGAAATCGCTCCAAGACCTTTTAATCAGGAAATCCCTATTTGGGTTGGTGTTGGCGGCACCCCGGAAAGTGCCGTTCGAGCAGGTCGTGCAGGAGTTGGGATGGCACTTGCAATATTAGGCGGTCCCCTTGATCGGTTCCAGCCATTAGTGACTCTTTACCGAAAATCCGGACAGCATCATCCTGAAAAATTAAATGTTGGAGTTACCGGTCACCTTTTCATCGCAGAAACAACGAAACAGGCACAGGAGCAATTTTACCCTTACTATAAAAACTATTGGCAGTATGTTAATCAGCAACGCGGCAGTTTCAGCTTCCAGTTATCTTTTGAACAATTCATCGAAATTACCGGAACGAACATGGCATTATTTGTGGGAAGTCCTGAAGATGTTGCGGAAAAAATTATTAAACAATATGAGTTGTTCGGGCATAGCCGATTCCTGGCACAGCCGGATATCGGCGGTCAACCAATTGAACTTGTAAAAAACAGTATGAACTTATTTGCCAACGAAGTCGTTCCAATCGTTAGAAACCATATCAAAAATAACTTTTAATGATTTTCTATCGCAAATGAAAGAGAGCACGGTAACAACTTTACGTTGTACCATGCTCTTTTTTTCATGTTCCACAATAGCTTACAAACGGCGGTTCTTCGTCTGTTGGTGGCTCAGTATATTTTTTGTACTGCTCTGTTATATTAAACGGACTTGTCAGCACTTGCAGCATTTCGGCAAACATCGACGGGTCGCCTTCTGCAAATTGTTCAATCGCCTGTTCCACAAAATGATTTCTTGGAATAACGGCCGGATTAACAGACTGCATTACTTGCATCGTTTCATCAATCGTCGTGTCCTGCTGTTCAATCCGTTCAAACCATGTTTTTTCCCACTGTTTAAATGCCTCTGACTGGAATAGGTCATTATTCGGTCGCTTACCTTCCGACAATGCACGGAAAGTATTTGTATAATCCGCTTCATGTTCTTCCATTAAATTCAGCAGATTATCAATCAGCTTCTCATCGTGTTCATCAATCGAAAGAAGACCTAATTTTTCCCTCATTTCGCTATAATAATAAGCTTCATAAATGGATGGGAATTTCCCGAGAATATTTTGTGCCAGTTGAACTGCTTCCTCTTCTTTTTCGTGAAGGAGCGGCAGCAAGCTCTCAGCAAAACGTGTTAAGTTCCATGAAGCGATCGGCGGCTGATTGCGGTAAGCATAGCGCCCCTGACGGTCAATCGAACTGAATACAGTGGCCACATCATACGTATCCATAAACGCACATGGCCCATAATCAATTGTTTCACCGCTGATTGTCATATTATCGGTATTCATGACCCCATGAATAAAACCGACACTTTGCCATTTCGCTATAAGGGCAGCTTGTCTGTCAAGCACCGCTTCGAGCAATGCAAGATAACGGTTTTCTTTCTGCAAAAGCTCGGGGTAGTGGCGTCGGATTGCATAATCTGCCAAAGCTTTTAAATCGTCTGCTTCTCCAAATGCTGCTGCATACTGAAACGTCCCGACCCGCAAGTGACTTGCGGCAACCCGTGTTAAAACAGCGCCTTCCAAAGCCGTTTCACGATAGATTATATTACCAGTTGCCGTTACGGCAAGACTGCGTGTTGTCGGAATCGAAAGTGCATGCATGGCCTCACTGATGATAAACTCACGCAACATTGGACCGAGTGCAGCACGTCCATCGCCACCACGGGAATATGGTGTAAGACCGGATCCTTTCAACTGAAGATCAAACCGTTCCCCATTTGGCGTGAGGTGCTCTCCGATTAATAACGCTCTTCCGTCGCCCAGCATATTAAAATGTCCGAATTGATGTCCCGCATAGGCTTGTGCAATTTGGGCCGCACCATCCGGCATTTCATGTCCCGCCAAAATTGCGGCACCTTGCTCTTTTAATTCCTGAGCCTCTAAACCAAGCTGCTCTGCCAATGTACGATTAAAGATAACAATCGAAGGTGATGTCACTTCATTAGCCTTTACATGGGAATAAAAAGTTTGCGGCAACTCCATGTAACTGTTATCAAAACGAAAACCAAAATTCTGCTTTTTATCTGTCATTGTTTTCGCCTCATTCCTTTCAAAGATGCATTTATTATAAACTTTTTTACACAAGTTAACCAAAGTTACGTCCGGTTATGATTTATATAAACACCCTTTTCTATGTTAACCACCAAAAAATAAAAGTTGACACAAAACAAAACTCACTTTATATTTATGTTAACTAAAATAATATAGAAGTTAACAACAAGGGGAGTAATGTATGGAGACTGTTCACAAAACACAAAGCTTTAAAACAATCGATTTAATTTACAGTGCACTTTTTGCCACACTTATTATGATTGGAGCAAATATTACATCATTTGTGCCTTTTCTGACGGTCGGTGGTGTGCCGATAACATTACAAGCATTTTTTGCAATATTAGCAGGTTTAGTGCTTGGAGCAAAAAAAGGTGCCATTGCATGTGCAGTATATATGTTTATCGGGTTGGCAGGAGCACCGGTATTCTCTAAATTCTCGGGCGGATTTTCCGCGATTCTACTTCCGACTTTCGGCTTTATCGTAACGTTTATAATTAGTGCATATATTGCCGGTAAAATTGCCGAAAAGTTTCAAACGCGACTTGCCTATATTATCGGGGCACTTATTGCGATGGCAGTAAACTATATTATAGGAACAACATGGATGTATTTTGCCTATACTTTATGGGCATCTGCACCTGAAGGTTTTACATTTAAATTGGCATGGCTATGGATGATTCCTCCAATGCCAAAAGATATTATTCTTTCAATTTTTGCCGGGTTCTTCGCCTATCGTATCCAAAAAATCCTGAAAATCCTGCCTACTAAATAATTTAGTGGATTGCTGTGAAATTCCTTATGTCATGTTCTCGGCGTCATCATTATACCGGGATTCATATATTTGATATACTTTATTCAATAGATGAAGGAGGAATTTCATATGGCAAATCATTATCAAAATATAGTCGTTGCAGTAGATGGTTCAGAAATAAGCGAACTCGCTTTTCAAAAATCGATTGATATAGCAAAAAGAAATATCGGCTCGACTTTACATATTATCCATGTAATCGATACGAGCTTCTCCGCATCTTTTGATATGCTTTATGATAATATGGTTGAATTGGTCCGAAAACATGGCGAAGTTTTATTGGAGCGCTATGAATTGGAAGCAAAAGAGGCAGGTATTCCTTCGATCAATAAAATTTTAACAAAAGGCACACCCAAAACGGTTTTAGCAAGAAAACTTTCTGAACATGCGCCAGCAGATATTATTATTTGCGGTGCAACCGGTTCAAATGCGGCCGAGCAGATCTTCATGGGCTCCACTACTGAAGCAATCGTCCGGCATGCAACATGTGATGTTTTGATTGTCCGCACACTGGAAAAATAAAAAAGACTATGAGGTGCACTAAATGCCCTCATAGTCTTTTTTAAATCATTAAAATTTCCCGGATATCCCGCTCGGTTAATGTTCCCTTTGACGATTCATCACCATCCAAAATATCCGAAATAAGCATTTTTTTCTTCTGTTGAAGCTCACTCATTTTTTCCTCAATTGTTCCGTTTGCAATAAGTTTAATAACTTGTACAACTTCCTTTTGACCCATACGATGGGCACGGTCAGCTGCTTGTTCTTCGACTGCCGGATTCCACCATAAATCATATAAAATGACGGTATCTGCCCCTGTCAAATTCAGTCCCGTGCCACCTGCTTTTAATGAAATCAGAAACATATCCCGCTCTCCATCATTAAAAGAGTTACAAAGTGCAATCCGCTCTTCGGAAGGCGTCTGTCCATCAAGGTAAAAATACTGTTCCCCTCGCTTGGAAAGCTCTGTCGCAATCATTTTAAGCATTTGTGTAAACTGTGAAAAAATCAATACCCGTCGTCCGGATGCCTTTGATTGTTCCAACAACCGGAACAGCTGCTCAAACTTTGCGGAACCGCCTTTATACCCTTCGACAAACAGTGCCGGATGACAGCAGATTTGACGCAGTCTCGTAATTCCCGCCAAAATACGAATTCGGTTTTTATGGAACGTTTCTTGGTCCAGATGCTTCATCGTATCGACACGCAACTTGGCCAAATAGGCTGCATATAACGCTTTTTGCTCTGGTAACAGTTCCGCTTTTTCAATCATTTCCTCTTTTTGAGGTAATTCACCCAATACCTGTTCTTTCATTCGGCGAAGGAGAAACGGCCGTACTCTTCGTGCAATGTCTTTTCGCTGCATATGGCGGAACTCCTCAAGCTCGCGGAACAGCTGCGGAAAGATGACACGGTAAATGGACCATAATTCCGATAACGAGTTTTCAATCGGCGTTCCTGTTAAACCAAAGCGATTTGTCGCATTGATTCTCTTCACCGTTCTTGCTGTCTGTGTTACCGGATTTTTAAAAGCCTGTGCTTCGTCAAAAAATACTGTATGGAAATGCTGACGTTCATAGAATGCGCTATCTTTACGCAGTAACGGATAAGTTGTAATAATGACATCATGATCTTCCATCGTACGCAGTAAATGACGCCGCTCCGCTACTTCCCCATCAATGACAATCGCTTCGACTTCCGGCGCAAATTGCATAAACTCGTAAAGCCAGTTGTATGAAAGCGATGATGGACAAACGATCAGAACCGGCTGTTTATTAGCCCGGATGATCGGCAGTTCGGATACAATAAAAGCTATACTCTGGACCGTTTTCCCGAGCCCCATATCATCGGCAAGCACACCGCCGAATCCATAATTCGAGAGCAGTTTCAACCAGTTAAAACCATGTTTCTGGTAATCCCGAAGAATCGGTTCCAAAGTTTCCGGCACTTCAAATGACAATGATTCAGGATGTAATAATTGTCCAGTGAACCGTTTAAATGATTCTTCCGCTTCAAATATATCACTTTGCTCAAACTGCTCCAAAAACGGTAGACTATCCAATACTGGCATATTAAACGTTAATTCATACTCATCATCCTGAGCTGGAATCGCTCTAAGAAATCGTTGAATTTCTTCGATTTCCTTCGTCTCCAGAGACAGCAGTGCCCCATCTTGCAATCGATAATATTTTTGCTTCACTTTGATTGCCGCTAAAATTTCTTTAATTTGCTTATTCGAAACGCCATCCATTTCAAATTTAAATTCAAGCCAGTTTGTCCGTTCCTTTTGGACATTCACCCGGATTTTCGGAAAATTATTTTCTTTGGCAATCCGCAGCTTCACCGAATTTGTTGCATAGATTTTTGCGAGTTTTGTAAGTTTTGGAAGCCGGTGATATAAAAACTCGTATTCAAGTTCTTCATTTTGCATATAGTAGCCGCCATCCGTTTTTGTAAAGCCGCTTTCATCCATCAACGCTAAAACCGCCGCCTCCTTTTCGATATCCCGTATGAGGAACACGTCATCCGAAAGCTGTTCATCCAATGGCTGAATAACAAATTGCCCATACTGAAATTCCATACCTGCAAGGAAACGGTTTTTCAGACGGTCTAAATAAACATTTACTACTAGCGGGGTTTTCATCTGTTTTACCGAAAGCTCCCTAGCCATTTCGACAACACCTATTTTTTTCAATTTAGGTATCACCTGTTCCCGGAAGTAATCCCAGTGCGAATGTTCAATTGTTATTAGAGATTTTTGCTTAAGCATTTGCTTTAATTCGAAAAGCTGCTCCATGCTGTCATCACTCATTTGCGTCAATGTACCGTCAAATAACACTAACCGGTAACCCCGAAGCAAGACAGCACGTTCAATTCCTTCTATATAAAGCTGATATTCTTCACCTTTTGATTCCATGAAAAAACGAAGTGCTGTAGGCTGTGTTGCAATCTTTATTTCATCATAGCTTTTGTTTCGATAATATAACGAAACATTTTTCGTATTGGAAATCAATGCAGAAAGGATGTACCAGGATGAAGGCGGAATGATCAGCAAATGCTGCTCCTGATTCTGTACAGGCATATCATTATAAAGTACTTCGTCTTCCACAATTTTAATCAGGAACTGTAAGATGGCATCATCCTGTTCATCAAAACAGAACTGTTCAAAATTGTAAACTGTATTTTGAGAAATCCGGTATGGCTTTCTATTATTTATATGTGTTAAAAACTCCCGAACAGATATAATTTGCTCTCCATTAACTTGGAGTTGTATCCCAATAACCGGGTCTTGTACTGTAAGTTGAACGGGTGTTATTAAAAACTGTACATTCAATACTTCCCGCTTTTCAAAGTGACGCTGCTGACTTGTCGTTTGTGCTGCCTTTTGTTTAAAAATAGAAAGAAAACTGTTTTCAGAAATAAAACGTTCATCGTATTCATCTTCCGGAAGTGATTGTGCCTTATTTTTGTTGAGATTGTATATAGCAATAAGAACCGCTGCCACATGTTGACAGCTTTTTCTGAAATCACCCAATGTCGGACAACTGCATGATGTTATAAATTGACCTGCTCCCTCTTTTTCTATACGGACAACGAATTGTTCCGTGCTTTTTACAACCGCTTCTCCATACATATCCGTATATTGCCGGAATTTCACTTTCCCTGTTTGATAAAAAGTTTGCCCTTTTTTAAAAGAAACGGTTCCGCATAGATTTTTTATTTGTTTTTCGGATAGTTTTATATCCATGCCGATCCCCCTTTTCTATTCACTCCATTTTCTCATGCCACTCATTGAATTACTAGTTCGAAGCGAAAATGAAAAAACCTTTAACTCTTCGGTAATAATGATATGAG
>Ga0079224_100010241_pt1 | contig 12851 bp, 7 predicted proteins | sample Stecom2015_FD_80414 | JGI IMG/M metagenome (GOLD analysis project Ga0079224, IMG submission 80414) | Agricultural soil microbial communities from Utah to study Nitrogen management - Steer compost 2015 | ecosystem: Environmental > Terrestrial > Soil > Agricultural land | place: USA: Utah...
AGATCGCTTCGGCATCTTCGGCGGAGTTACCGAAGGCGTACACGCAGTACGTGGCGTCCGGATCGATACCAAACGCGACTTCGCCGTTCTCGTTGGTCGTGCCCACGGCAACCTGGTCACCGCTCACGCAGGCGTCGAACGGCTCGGCGTTGGTCTCATCGCCCGCGTTCGGATCCGGGACGAACGGGCCGACAACGACGCCTTCGACCCCGCTGCCGTTCTCGCCCTGCAGGCCCGGGAACGGGCCAACGGCGGTCACGATGAGAGACGCGCCGCCCGGCTCAAGGCCGATCGTGCAGTCAACCGGTGCGTCAACGATCGCGTCGTACTCGCAGACCGCCGCCTGGCTCTCGAAGCCCGGCGCGCTCGCGCTAACCAGGTACGTGCCAGTCGGCAGGTTGAACCCGACGTTGCCTTCGGCGCCGGTCTCGCCACAGGCGACGGCGTTGAAGCCTTCGTCGTAGGCGCAGACGCTGGCGCCCTCGATCGGGTCACCGGTCGCGTCGTTGAAGACGTAGACGCCGAAGTCACCGAACGCACCGACGAAGTTGAACACGCGGGTGACCATGTCCTCGTAGACGATGATGTCACCGTCCGCGAGCTCACAGTCCACCGTCGCGTCCAGGTAGTCCGCGCAGATGGCGTGGCCATCCTGAGCGCTGAACTCGTCATCGATCGTCAGGACGACGTCGTTCGAGAGCGTGATCGAGATGAACTCATCGATCACGTACGGGCCGCCAACCGGCACGTTGAAGACGGTGAGGCTGTAGGCCGCTTCACCGTTCGGGCCGATGGCGTCGTCGATCTCGGTCTGGACATTGCCCTCGACTTCGAAGCCGCCCGGGCCCGAGATGCCGATGATGCCGCTGATCGAGACGACTTCGACATCGCCCGGCAGATCCGGCAGCACCAGAACCTTCTGGATCGCGCCTTCGGCCGGGTTGACGTCGCCGGACAGGTCGTTCACGTAGACGCCGCCCAGGACGAACAGCTCAGCGCCGGAGACGAACGGCGAGAAGCCCGGAATGGTGTTGTCTTCGTCGTCGCCATCGAGATCGATGTTGACCGTGACGAAGTACCAGCCCGGCTCGACGCCCTCGAAGACCACGACGCCCTCGTCGTCCGCGGTGTCGCAGGCGTAGGCCTCAGTGTCTTCGGCTTCGTCGAACTCGTCGTCGCCGTCCTCGGCCGCAACCAGGCAGACCGGAGCGCCCTCAGCGTCATCACCGAGGTAGACGATCTTGGTCGCCAGGATGCGAGCGAGCTCGTTCGTGATGGTCAGGTCTTCGCCCTCGTTGAGGGTGAAGGGGCCTTCGATCTCACCAGCGCCCTCGTACTGCGGGAGCTCTTCGTCGGCGAGATCGTTGTCGTCGGTCGTCGGGACTTCCGTCACTTCGAGGTAGTAGGTGCCAACCGGAACGTTGGTCCACTCAACCTCGCCGTGGATGTTGGAGTAGCCCGTGGCGACCCACGGCTGACCCAGGAAGCTGTCGTTGTCCAGCACGTTCTGCTGGTAGTAGGCCTCGTTCATCAGGGTGAAGAGGACGCCCGTGACCGGTTCGCCGGTATCGTCGACGACGATCTTGGTGACCTGGCCACCCTGCGGGTTGAACGGATCGCCGAAGTTGCAGCCGAAGTCGTCGCCAGCGCCGCTGTCGCGGTAGTAGCCGCACGGGTTGTAGCCGAGCCAGACGGCGGTGCCGTCCCACTCAACCTGGTAGTCAACCTGCGTGGTGACCGCCGCAACCGGCAGCGTGGAGACCATCACGGCCGAACCGTAGAAGCCATTCGGCAGGTTGCCCTGCGTCATGGTGTAGACGAAGCCGTTGGCGAAGCCCGGGATCGCCACCGCGCTCTGGCCGAAGTTATCGGCGCCGAAGCCCGACGGGTTCACCCAGTAGACCGTCGCCTGAGCGGCGTTCGAGTTCGGGTTCATGATGTTGATACCCGAGGTGGCGCCCATACCGGTCGTCGGGTTGCCCTTCTGGACCAGCGGGAACGCCTGCGCGACGTACAGGTTCGCGGTCGCGCTGTAGCTCATCGCCTGGTAGATGTTCGGGTCATCCGAGGTCGTCGTCTCCGGGTACTTGGTCGCGTCGACCGCAACCGCCACCGGGTAGTCCGACCAGATGAGCGCGCTGCCGATGATATCGGCGTTCACATCTGCCGACGGATCCTGCGCCGAGCCGTCCTGCGGGCCGATCGCCGGATCATAGAAGTAGGTCATGCCCTGAGCAGCGAGCCGGCGCGTCAGCGTCTGCGGCGCGTTGCCGAAAGCATTGAAGTACTGAACGTTGACGTTGTTGTCCTGGTTGACCAGGTTGGCGATGTTGATACCGGTGTTCCACCCGAAGAAGTCGAAGCGGACATCCGGCGCGAACAGCACGTAGCTGCCGCTCGCCGAGCCTTCAACGTTGTTCGCGTTGGTGTACGGAGCGTTGGACGCCGTGTTGGTGATCCAGGCGCCGTAGCCAACCTTGACGCGATCGGCCATCGCGAAGACCGCGCTGTCGGAGTAGACGTGGACCGAGCCGACCCAGCCCTCCGGCACGTAATCGCTGATGTCGATCTCCCAGACATCGCCAGTGTTCAGGAGCGCCTGAAGCTGGAAGCCGTCGCTCAGCGAACCCTGAGCGTCGTCGGCCGGGAAGAAGCGGGCCGTGACGGCAGCCGAGCCGATGTGGCCGACTTCACCATCGACCACCTGGCCGAAGTTGGCGATGCGCAGGATGGTGTTCCAGCAACCGCCCGGACCACAGTTGGTCTGCGCGATCGGGAAGTACCAGTCGTCGAACTCGCCGAGCTCGAAGCCGCCCAGCGCGTTGTAGCCCGAGACCGAGCTATCCGCCGAGCTGGTCATCGGCAGGGTCTCGCCGTCGACCGCCTGCTTGGCATAGCCACCGAGCGTGGTCGGGACAGCGAACGAAGCGCCGCCAGACGGGCCCTGCTCAGCATCGAGGCAGTCGCCGTCGTTGTTCAGGCCGCCGCCACCACCGAGGACGCCCTCGTAGTTGTTGGTGCGGTTGCCCTGAGCGTCGTCGACGACACACAGATCTTCGTTGCCATCGTACGGCAGGTCGCCGCCCAGCCAGACTTCGACGTCGTTACAAGCACCGTTGTTGTTGACGTCGTTGCCCGGAGCGAGCGGTTCACCCAGCGCCGGCGTGCAGCTGCCGCCCTCAGAGTAGAGCGCGTTGTAGCCAGCGAAGGCCACCGGAGCACCCGTGCCCTCAGCGATGCCCAGCTGGGCAGCCGTGAAGGTCTTCGAGGCCCACGGAGCCAGGAAGAACGGACCAACCAGATCCCAGCTGCCAGTGTCGGGGAGCTCGGACGTGTCGTGCGAGCCAACCCACGCGAAGACAACCGCGGGATCCGGGCTGATGTTCATGACCGACACCGAAGTGTCAGCGGGACCAAGGCCGGTCGACTCGTCGTCGTTACCAACCCACGGGAAGTACAGGCCGCCCTGGTTCAGAAGCAGCGCAGGCTCCGTACCATCCCAGATATCGCCGACCGTGCCATCGTCGCTCGGGTCAGGAGTCTGAGCGACGGTGATCGAGGTCGCGAATACGCCTGCGAGCAGCGTCGCCATGAGGCTCGCTACTCCGAGTAGGCGCAGAAACCGTGATGGCTTCTTCAAGAATGTATCTCCTCTCGCAAAGAGCGTTGGGGAGATGCCCCCATCTGATCGCTCTCGCCCACGTCGTTGACCGTTGAGGTGGGCGCCGCAATCAGTTGTGTCCTCCTGTCCGAGGCCGCATCATCGGCCGCCGGACGGTGTGTATCCACCCCTCTAGGCTCCCTCCTTCCTTCCGTCATTCCCCTCTGAGCACACCAACGTGGCAGTATAGGAATGTACGGACTACCTGTCAACACGTTCACTGGCTAGTTTACGGTGTACGTTCGGTTCGCGCCAGATGTGTCAGCCTGGCATAACGACACCGTCAACCACCCGAACGAAGGGGACTCCTCCCCCTCACCGCATATAACGAACGACCACCCCGGCGGTTGCGCGCAACCGCCCCCGGCTCGCCTACGTAACCCCTGACCGCCTCGCCCGTTCTTCTTATACTGGAGCGGCCGCGCGCCCCGTCAGCCGGCGCGCGGCCGCTCGTGCCGAATATGCTCGTGATTTGTTGGCGCTCGCGCGCCCCCGGGAGGTTTTGTGACCCACTTCCACCGCCCTCTGCTCCTGCTGCTGGCAGCCGCCACGCTGCTCGGCGCGCTGGCCTGCTCGCCCTTCGGCGACGATGATGACGACGCGGAGGCGAACGCGGCCCGGCCCACCCGCACGCCCATCCCGGTCGTCATGGCCACCTTCACGCCGACCGAGGTCGTGGAGCCCGCCGATCAGACGGCCACCGCCGCGGCCCAGCAAACAGCCATCGCCGAACAGCAGGCCACCCGCGCCGCCCTGCCCACGCCCACCCCCGCCAACCCCGAGGTCGATCCCGAGCAGCTGCTCTGGCCGCCCCGCGCGCGCCTGGAAACCGGCAGCGCCCTGGTCGAGAGCTATCTGGGCACCTACTCCTGGCAGTTCAACGACCCGGATCAGACCTACGCCAACATCGACGCCCCGATCATCGTCCTCAACGAGGGCGACCCAGCGCCGGTCACCAACGACGAGCAGCTGGCCATCCGCCTCTACGGCGAGGAGTACCGCACCCCGCCGCAGCAGCTCGAGGTTGCCGTCTACGACTACGAGGCCAACTCGGCCACGCCGGTCAACCCGCAGACCGGCGCGCAGTCCGACGAGCCCGGCTTCGCCATCCGCACCGAGCCGCTCCAGACCCTGCGCGTCGACCCGGCCAACCCAACCTTCTCCCTGGCCGGCTTCCGCCCGGGCCGCTACATCATCTGGGCCCAGGGCCGCTGGGGCCAGCACCCCGCCCTCGCCCGCCAGCTCTTCGTCACCTGGATCTTCGACGTCGTCATCCCTGAGGAGTAGGGAAGAGGGAAAGAGAGGGATGAGGGATCAGTAGTAATGGAAGTTGGGCGCGGGTCTTCCCCAAAGTGGAACCCTCGCCTGTGCCGATTTGACAGGCCAGATCGTGCCAACTCCCACCAAACCCCTCAACATCACTCCAGCCTTCTCCCCCTCTCATCCCTCTTCCCTCGTCCCTCTTCCCTATAATGACCCCATTGGTCGGTTACGACACTAGAGGAGTTCACGTGCGTCGCAAGGTTCAGATGGCGCTGATCCCGGTTCTGGTTCTCTCGCTCTTGCCGGTTGCCTCGGCCCTGTTCCCAACGCCCGCGGCGGCCGGCGAAATCTATGAATGGACCCCGCCCGGCGATCAGTACGTGCCGCGCACCGACGGCCGCTACATCGTCTGGCTCGACGGCCGCGCCCGCGCCACCGGCCAGGGCCGCCACTTCGAGGTCTACGGCGCCGACATGACCACCGGCGAGGAGTTCCCGGTCGCCACCGAAGGCGACGTCGAGCGCCAGTACCCCGACGTCGACCTGGGCATCGCCATCTGGTCAGAAGCCAACTACGGCTGCGACGACTGCCAGGGCGACATCGTCGGCAAGAACCTGGCCACCGGCGAGGAGTTCGCCATCTCGGCCACGCCCGACTGGGAATCGCGCCCGGCCATCACCAACTCCGTCGTCGTCTGGGTCGCTCGCGGCGAGGATGGCATCGAGCGCCTGATGATGAAGGACATCTACAGCGACGACGAGCCGGTCGAGCTGGCCGCCGCGCCGGCCGGCTGGGCGATCGACCTGCCGCGCGCCGACGACGACAAGGTCGTCTGGTCCGAGTACCGCAGCCTGAGCGCCAGCTCGGCCGACTTCCACCTGCGCGCCTATGACATCCTGACCGGCGAGTACCACGACGTCAAAGCGGGCCAGACCCACGACCGCTATGGCCTGCGCGACGACTACGACGTCGACCGCGGCATCATCGCCTGGGCCGAGAACCACCGGCAGGTCTTCGTCTATGACATGGAGACGCGCACCTCGCGCCTGCTGCTCGAAGGCGGCGGCTGCCCGACGATCGAGGGCGACTACATCTTCTACGAGGACTTCCGCTACTACGACGAGCAACGCCGCATCGAGGTCTGGGGCTATCACCTGCCCAGCGGCGCGCAGTTCCGCGTCGGCGGCGCCCCCGGCGAGGTCCACGAATACGCCAACGTCAACAACGACGTCATCACCTGGCAGGTCCACCGCGGCGGCGACACCCGCAACGACATCATCGCCACCAGCGTCAAGGACGTCCTGCCGACCGCGCCCGACCAGCGCGCCGGCGACGACTCCGAGACCTACCGCTTCTTCGACGAGACGCTGCACGCCCTGGGCGGCCCCGCCGGGCCCGAGTTCCTGGACTTCTGGAACGCCAGCGGCGGCCTGCCGGTCTTCGGCTACCCGCTCACCAGCGAGTACACCGAGCTCAACCCGGACCTGGGCGCGCCGCTGCGCGTGCAGTACCTGGAGCGCCAGCGCTTCGAGCATCACCCCGAGTTGGCCGGCACGCCGTACGAGGTGCTGATCGGCCGCCTGGGCTACACCGCCGCCGAACGCGCCGGGCTGCTCGACCACGAGGCCTTCCAGCCGGTCGAGTCCGCCCCCGACGGCTGCCTGTTCTTCAGCGAGACCGGCCACACGCTCTGCGGCCGCTTCCTGAACTACTGGCAGAGCGCCGGACTGGAGTTCGGCGACGAGGGCGTCAGCTACCGCGAGTCGCTGGCCCTCTTCGGCCTGCCGCTCAGCGAAGAATTCACCGACCCGGCCACCGGCTACGTCAGCCAGTACTTCGAGCGCGCCATCTTCGAATACCACCCGGAGAACGAAGGCACGCCCTACGAAGTCCTGCTCCGCCGCCTGGGCGTCGAAGAGCTCCAGGCCCGCGACTGGTGCGCCCCCGACACCCTCGGCTGCGGCACCCCCGACACCGCCCCCACCCGCCACACCACTAGCATCCCACCGCGGATGCGGTGATTAGGGAAGAGGGAACAGGCAACAGGGAACAGGGAAAGACAAGAGCCCTCGCCGCTGCGCTTCAACCCAGCGACGAGGGCTCTTCTTTCAACTCTAATCCCTAGTCCCTAATCCCTCACTCTTCCCTGTTCCCTCTTCCCTCATCACCGCCGCCCCATCACCATCATGGCGTAGCCGACGAGGCCGAACAGGATGACGATCACCAGGACCGGGATCAGGATCTGGTTCGCGATCATGCTCGCCACCACGCCCCCAAACAACCCCAGCACCGCAATCGACAGCAAAATCCGCCCCATCCGCTCTTGATCAGTCATGTTGGCTCCTGGTTTGTAGGTGGTAGTTCGTAGGTCGTAGGAAGAGGCCCTCACCCCCAGCCCCTCTCCCTCCGCGCAGCGAGTGGGCGGGGTGCCCTCTGGGCCGCGGGCTGAGGGGTAAGGGCCGGGCCGGTCTTTCCCTCTTTCCTGTTCCCTGTTCCCTACCCTAGTCGTCCAAATTCTCCGAGCGGCCGAACTCACGGGGGGCGGTGGGGGTCTTGTCGCCGGCGCCGAGCTGGACGGTGCGCTCGTAGGCGGCCCAGACGGCGCGCGCCATCACGGTGCGCAGGCCGCCCTTCTCCATATGGTAGAGCGCGTTGGCCGTCGTGCCGCCCGGCGAGGTCACCATGTTCCTCAGCTCCGCCGGGTGCAGCCCGGAGTCGCGCGCGAAGAGCACCGAGCCGAGCATCGTCTGCAGCACCAGCTCCTCGGCGATGTGGCGCGAGAAGCCCAGGTGCACCCCGGCGTCGATCAGCGCCTCCATCATCAGGAAGATGTAGGCCGGCCCGGTGCCCGAGAGCGCCGTGGCCATGTCGACCTCGTTCTCATCGTGCACCCGCACGGCCTTGCCCATCGCGCTCAGCACGGCGGCGACCATCTCGCTCTGCTCCTCGGTCACCTCCGGCGTCGCCATCCAGACCGTCATGCCCTGGCCCACCTGCGACGGCGTGTTCGGCATCGCCCGCACCAGCGCCGGGTGACCTAGCCCGCTCAAGAGCCGCCCGATCGTCGCCCCGGCGGCGATCGAGACGACCACCTGGCCGTCGCGCAGCTTGCCGCGCAGGTCGTCGAAGACGCTGTCCAGCGACTGCGGCTTGACCGTCAGCAGCACCAGGTCCGCCCCGCAGGCAGCCTCGGCGTTGTCGGCCGTCAGGCACAGGCCGTAGCGCCCCTCCAGCTCATTGCGCCGCCAGTCGGTCGGCTCCGAGCCGATCACCTGCTCCGGCGTCACCAGCTCGCCCTTGAGCATCGAGGCAATGATCGCCTCGCCCATCACGCCACAACCCAGCACGGCGACGCGCTTGCTCTTCAGTACATCCGCGTGTGCATTGATCGAAGTGCTCATCATCCTGATCCCCTCAGGTCCGGCCCGCTCTCAGTAGCGGCCACAGAGAAATGAAGAAACGAGAATCGGACGGGCACGCTGTCGCGCCCGCCTGGCCGCTGCCGCTCCTACCGGTGAAGTCCGACGCTAGTCGTCCTCGCCGGTCGCGGCTCCAGCAGGTTCGGGTCGGGGATCGGTGACTGGTTCGGGGGCCACGTAGCCCGGATCGTCGACCGGGATGACGCCGAACAGGCGTGCCGCGTTGCCGAAGAAGATGCGCTCGCGCTCCTCCTCGCCCAACCGCAGCATGTCGAACATCGTCTCCCAGTCGCGGATCTCTTCTTCGAAGCGGTCGTTGTTGTCGGATCCGTAGATCAGTTTGTAGTGCGAGATCTCGGAGGGCACCAGCTTGCGCTCGATGATGTGCCGGCGCACCATCTCGCCGCCGGAGATGTCCCAAAAAACATTACGCCGCCAGCGGGCGATGTGGGCCGCGATGTCGTAGTAGCCGATGCCCAGGTGCGCGCCGATGATCTTCAGGAACGGGAAGGTGAAGGCGATCGTATCCAGCGCGATCGGCTCCATGTGCGCCGAGGACACGCCGATACCGGCGCGCGATTCCTCGCGCTGCCGCACGGCCTTGATGATCTCCGGGTCGAACGGGTCACGCACCCGGTAATCGAAGCCGCCGCCGATCACGCCGGTGTGGAAGAGGCAGACGAAGTTGTTCTCCTCGGCCGCCTCGTAGATCGGGAAGTAATCCGGATGGTCGTAGCGCTTGGTCGGCAGGATCACCTTGAGCCCCTTGTAGCCGCGCGCCGCCGCCTCGTGGACGTGCTCCGGCCCCTCGTTGTCCAGGTCTATCCCGTACAACCCGAAAAGCATGTCCGGGTAACGCTCGATTGCCACCTGCACGCGCTCGTTGTAGTCGCCGAAGCGCGAGCCCAGCAGGCACAGGTGAACGACGTTCGCCGCCTTCGCCCGCTCGACCAGCTCGTCGGTCACCTCGACCGGGTCACGGTCCTCACCCCACGGAAAATGCACGTGCGCGTCAAAGATCTTCAAATCTCTTATCTTCCCCGCTAATCGCTCCCCGTTACTGTCAACCCATCGATTGTACTCCCGGGGAGCGAGTTTGTAGTTCGCAGGTAGTCATTTGTAGGAAGAGAAGCAGCCTTTCCCTGGCTAACTCGCCGGCTCCGCAGGCGACGGCGCTTCGAACCACTCGGGCAGGCACTGCATGTAGATGATGTCCCACAGCTTCTGGCCCATCCGGCTACAACGCTGGCGGCGGCCGAACTCGCGGAAGCCGGCCCTTTCGTAGGCACGAATGCCCCCGACGTTGAACTCGTAGACCGTCAACATCACGTTCTGCAAGCCATAGACGTTGAAGGCGTAGTCCAGCGTCAGCCGCGTCGCCTCGGTGCCGTAGCCCTTACCGCGGCACTCCGCGGCCCCGATCGTCACGCCAAAGCTCCCCCGGCTGTGGCGCGCATCGATGTCGTAGAGATTCGAGATACCAACCGGCCGCAGCGACTCCAGCTCGTAGATCGTGAAGTAGATCTCGCGCGTATCCGTCACTCGCCGCTCAAAGCTCGCCAGCTCCTGCTCGAACGTCGTCGGCCAGGACAGCCCCAGCGTCTCCCCGGTCGACACGTCGTTGTACCAGCGCTGGTACTCTCCCACCAGATCCCGCCGCAACGGCCCCAATCCAACCCGCGCGCCCCGCACATTGATGATTGCCTTCTCCATCAGCCTGCTCCCTTCGTGCCCTTCCCGCTCCTCACCGTTCCCTGTTACCTGTTGCCTACGAGAGCATCCTCCCGCTCATAATCGATCCCTGCCAGCGGATCTTCCGGTGGGTTGGCGCGCTCCCAGGCGATAGTGCGGCTGAGGGCTTCGGGGCGCGGGACGCGCTCGGCGTAGCCCAGCTCCTCGCGGAAGCGGGTGGTGTCGGCGACGAGGTGCTGGGCGGTGTCGAAGCCGGGGTCGAGTTGGTCGTCGGGCACGGTGATCAGCTCGCCCTGCCAGCCGGTGAGCTCGGCGATCTCGGCGATGATCTCAGCCGTCGTCGGGTTCTCCGGCTCGCCGAGGTTGTAGATCCGGCCCGCCGCGCGCTCGTCGGTCGCGGCCAGGGCGATGGCGTCGGCGATGTTGTCGACGTAGCCCCAGTGGCTGCGCCAGCTCGCCATGCCCTCGCTCAAGACGATCCAGGGACGCTCGTCGTCCATGCGCTTCAGGTAGGGCCAGTAGCGGTGCTGGCGGTCGCGCTCACCGTAGACCATCGGCAGGCGCACGACCGTCCCGGGCAGCTCCGGGTCGCCGAGCACCACCCGCTCGACCAGGATCTTGTCGTAGTCCCGGAACCAGGGGCGGTCGAGATTGCCCGGCGCCTGCTCCCGGTAGGGATACAGGTGCTCACGCAGCGGCGCGTCCTCGGTCAGCGGCACCGGGTCCGGCGCGCCGGGGTGGGCCCGGCGGAAGCGGTCGTAGGCGCGGTAGACGTCCAGGCTGCTGATCGCCACCACGCGGCCGGCGATGCCGCGCAACCCGGCATTGGCCAGCCGGGCGTCCTCCTCGGTCATCGCGTACATGTCGATCGCCACGTCCGGCGCGAACGCCCGGAACGCATCGCGCGCCTCCTCGATCCGCGCCCGTTCCCCGATGATCCGCTCGACGCCTTCCGGCAGGTTCGCCTCGCTCTTGCCGCGGTTGAACACGGCGACGCGATGCCCCGCCTCGACCAGCGAGCGCACCACCGACGGCCCGATGAACGACGTCCCGCCCAGCACCAGCACGTTTGCCATGATCGCTTGCTTCCCTCACTCGTTCGAATTCGCTGCGGAACGATACATGACCGTCGGGTCGGCCCCGGCCTCGTTCGCCCCGGTCAGTCCCCATAATATGGAAAGTTGGGTTACGATACGCCATCCGTCTGTTTAGCGGCTTACCGAACAGGGTGGGAGTTCCGCATGTCGCCACCGGCCCAGCCAGTATCCCTTTCCATTGACCAGATCGTCACGATCAAGACCCCGGAAGCCCCTGCCTGGTCACCCGACGGCACCCTGCTCGCCTACCGCCTGGCCGGTTTCGACCACGGCGAGATCTGGGTCACCGACCCGCTCGGGGAAGCGCGCGCCGTCACCAGCGGCGACGAGCCCGCCGGCCCGCCGGTCTGGGACGGCAACGGGCGCATCGTCTTCACCCGCGGCCGCGGCGTCCACCGGGTCGACCTCGACAGCGGCGAGGAGCAGCTGATCCTCGAGCTGCCCGAGGGCGCCAGCCGCGCCACCGTCCTGCCCTCGGCCGACGCCGTCGTCTACGCTCTCGATGGCGATGCCTGGCTCTGGTACTGGCACGACACGATGCTGGCCGCCGCGCCCATCCGCATGACCGAGGGCCAGTGGTTGATGACCCGCATGGTCCACCGCATCACCGACGTCTTCTTCCCCTCGCCCGACGGCCTGCACATCGCCATCGCCTGCCCCCGCGAGCACGACCTCGACCTGGCCGTTTACAGTCGCGTCACCGACTCGCTCCACTGGATCATGCCCGGCAACGATGTCGAGACGGCCGCCATCTGGTCGCCCGACGGCCGCAAGCTGGCCTTCACGCGCTACGACTGGCGCGTCAAGTGGCGCGAGCTGTGGGTCTGCGAACCGGACGGCGAGGACCCGGTGCGCATCTGGCGCGACGAGAGCAAGCAATGGGTCTCCCGCCCGGAGTTCGATGCCACCTTCTCGCCGCACGGCAGCTACGTCGCCTTCGTCGCGCCGATCGACGACTTCGGCCAGGTCCTCGTCGCCCACGCGGACGGCAGCAACGACCCGCTGCAGACCTCCAAGCCCGGCGCGGAAGCCGCCAAGCCGCGCTGGTCGCCCAACGGCGACTGGATCAGCTACCTGGCGACCGAAGACCGCCAGAAGCGCCTCCACATCGTCAACGCCCTGCACCGCGACGAGCGCTACGACCCGCTCCAGCAGGCGTGCAGCGTCAGCGACTACCTGTGGGCCCCGACGAGCCACCGGCTGGTGGCGATCGTGTCCACCCACGACCGGCCAGATTACCTGCTCAGCTTCACGCCCATGGGCGGCAATGCGGAAGATGCCCCGGAGCGCGAACCGGGCATCCAGATCCCGGAATCCGAGGCCATCCAGCGCATCGGGACACGCCCGGCCGGGCACACCGGGCGCATGATCGCCGACCACAACGACGGCATTGCCGACCGGGTCGGTGACGTCACCATCAGCGCGATGTCCGTTACCAGCGAGGACGAGGAGTGGGAGATCCCGGTGCTGAAGATGCGCCGCAAGGATCTGCCGTCCGACAAGTCCGCCCCCGGCATCATCTACATCCACGGCGGCGGGCAGGGGCAGTACGCCGTGCCGGCCTGGCAGGGCTATAGCAACCCTGGCCTGTTCTATGCCGCCAACCTGATGCTCGCCCAGATGGGATATGTCGTCTGCATCGTCGACTACCGCGGCTCCTGGAACTACGGCCGCGACTACGAGACGGCCTCGTTCCTCGACGTCGGCGGCGGCGACCTG
>Ga0079224_100010242_pt1 | contig 12851 bp, 10 predicted proteins | sample Stecom2015_FD_80414 | JGI IMG/M metagenome (GOLD analysis project Ga0079224, IMG submission 80414) | Agricultural soil microbial communities from Utah to study Nitrogen management - Steer compost 2015 | ecosystem: Environmental > Terrestrial > Soil > Agricultural land | place: USA: Utah...
CAGGCCGCCCCGGCCGGGGCGATGCCCGGTGCGGGCCAGTCCGAGGGCGACCAGCCCGTGGGCGAAGCGGCCGCCGGCCAGGCGGGCGACCCGGCGGCTCTCGAGGCCCTGAAGGCGGAGCTCGCCGAGGCCCAGGCCAGGGCGGCGGCGACCCATGAGCAGCTGCTGAGGGCCCTGGCGGAGAACGAGAACATCCGCCGCCGCGCCCAGGAAGAGATCGCCAAGGCGCGCAAGTTCGCGATCGAGGCGTTCGCCGAGTCGCTGCTGCCGGTCATCGACAGCCTCGAGCTCGCCCTCAAGGTGGAGGCCCCGACCGTCGAGAGCATCCGCGAGGGCGTGGAGGCGACGCTGCGGCTCATGGTCTCGGCATTCGAGAAGAACCAGCTGGTCGGCATCGATCCGGCGGGCCAGAAGTTCGATCCCAACCACCACCAGGCCATTTCGACGGTGCCGGCCGATTCGCTCGATCCGCCGCTGCCGGCCAACCATGTGGCCGCGGTGCTCCAGAAGGGCTACCTCATCAACGACCGGGTCCTGCGGCCCGCGCTGGTGACGGTGGTGCAGGGATAGCGCTTGAATCGTGCGGATCGCTCCCCATCTTCGCGACGGGGCCGAGTGGCACAATTTTTACGAATCCAGGAAGAAAACATGGGCAAGATTATCGGGATTGACCTAGGGACGACCAACTCCTGCGTCGCGGTCATGGAGGGGGACAAGCCCAAGGTCATCGAGAATTCGGAAGGCGCGCGGACCACGCCGTCGATCGTCGCCTATCTCGAGGACGGCGAGATCCTCGTCGGCGCACCGGCCAAGCGCCAGGCGGTCACCAACCCGCGCAACACGGTCTTCGCGGCCAAGCGCCTGATCGGCCGCAAGTTCAAGGAAGACGAGGTCCAGAAGGACATCGACCTGATGCCCTACGAGATCGTCGCCGCCGACAACGGTGACGCGTGGGTGAAGATCCGCGACAAGAAGCTCGCGCCGCCGCAGATCTCGGCGGAGGTCCTGCGCAAGATGAAGAAGACCGCCGAGGACTACCTCGGCGAAGAGGTGACCGAGGCGGTCATCACCGTGCCGGCCTACTTCAACGACAGCCAGCGCCAGGCGACGAAGGACGCCGGTCGCATCGCCGGCCTGGACGTCAAGCGCATCATCAACGAGCCGACCGCGGCCGCGCTCGCCTTCGGCCTCGACAAGGGTGGCGCCAAGGACCGCAAGATCGCCGTGTACGACCTGGGCGGCGGCACCTTCGACGTGTCGATCATCGAGATCGCGGATGTCGACGGCGAGAAGCAGTTCGAGGTGCTCTCCACGAACGGCGATACCTTCCTCGGCGGCGAGGACTTCGACCAGCGGATCATCGACTACGTGATCGCCGAGTTCAAGAAGGAGCAGGGCGTCGACCTCGGCAAGGACGTGCTCGCGCTGCAGCGGCTGAAGGAAGCCGCCGAGAAGGCCAAGATCGAGCTGTCGTCCAGCCAGCAGACCGAGCTGAACCTGCCCTACATCACGGCCGATGCGTCGGGTCCGAAGCACCTGAACATGAAGATCACCCGCGCCAAGTTCGAGGCGCTGGTGGACGACCTCATCGAGCGCACGATCGAGCCCTGCCGCAAGGCGATCAGCGATGCGGGCCTCAAGGCCTCCGACATCGACGACGTCATCCTGGTGGGCGGCATGACGCGCATGCCCAAGGTCCAGGAGAAGGTCAAGGCCTTCTTCGGGAAAGAGCCGCGCCGTGACGTCAACCCGGACGAGGCCGTGGCGGTCGGCGCCGCGATCCAGGGCGCCGTGCTCTCGGGCGATCGCACCGACGTGCTGCTGCTCGACGTCTGCCCGCTGACGCTCGGCATCGAGACGCTCGGCGGCGTCATGACGCCGATGATCAAGCGCAACACCACGATCCCGACGAAGTACACGCAGGTGTTCTCGACGGCCGACGACAACCAGCCGGCGGTAACGATCAAGGTGTACCAGGGCGAGCGCGAGATCGCCTCCGGCAACAAGCTGCTCGGCGAGTTCAATCTCGAGGGCATCCCGCCGGCGCCGCGCGGCGTGCCGCAGATCGAGGTCACCTTCGACATCGACGCCAACGGCATCCTGCACGTGTCGGCGAAGGACAAGGCGACCAACAAGGAAAACAAGATCACGATCAAGGCGAACTCGGGCTTGTCGGAGGATGAGGTCCAGCGGATGATCCGCGACGCCGAGGCCAACGCCGAGGAGGACCGCAAGCGCGTCGAGCTGACGAACGCGCGCAACCAGGGCGAGGCCCTGGTGCACTCGGTGCGCAAGTCGCTCGAGGAGCATGGCGACAAGGTCGATGCCGACGAGAAGTCGGCGATCGAGTCGGCCATCGCCGATCTCGAGAAGGCCGTCGCCGGCGACGACAAGGCCGAGATCGAGGCAAAGACCCAGGCGCTGATGACCGCGTCGCAGAAGCTGGGCGAGAAGATCTATTCCGCGCAGCAGGAAGGCGCCGCGGCCGCGGGCCCGGAGAAGCCGGCCGACGAGACGGTGCAGGCCAGTGGCGACGATGTCGTCGATGCCGACTTCCGCGAGGTCAAGCGCGACTCCTGATCGGCTCGATCGACCACCCGCCGGCCCCGCGCCGGCGGGCCGACCACCTGGCGGGCGACCGGCGTTGCGAGACGCCGGTCGCCGACGCATTCGAAGGGACGGGAAGATGACCGGATTGCATGGAAGGGCCAATGGCCAAGCGTGACCTTTACGACGTACTGGGTGTGCCGCGGAACGCGACCGCCGATGACCTGAAGAAGGCCTATCGGAAGCTCGCGATGAAGTACCACCCCGACCGCAATCCGAACGACAAGACGGCCGAGGCCAAGTTCAAGGAGGCCAAGGAGGCCTACGAGATCCTGTCCGACCCGGCCAAGCGCGATGCCTACGACCGCTACGGCCATGCCGGCGTCGATCCGAATGCCGGCGGCTTCCCGGGCGGTGGCGGGGGGCCGGGCGGCTTCGCCGACGTGTTCGGCGACATCTTCGGGGACATCTTCGGGGCGGGCCGCGCGGGCGGGCGCAGCAACGTCTATCGCGGTGCCGACCTTCGCTACTCGATGGAGATCACCCTCGAGGAGGCAGCCAACGGGCACACCACGCAGATCCGCGTGCCCAGCTGGGACCGCTGCACCACCTGCAAGGGCTCGGGCGCGAAGCCGGGCACGCAGCCCAGGACCTGCCACACCTGCAACGGGCAGGGCAGCGTGCGCGTGCAGCAGGGCTTCTTCTCGATCCAGCAGACATGCCCGACCTGCCGTGGCAGCGGCAAGGTCATCCCGGATCCCTGCACGGCCTGCGACGGCCAGGGCCGCATCAAGAAGCAGAAGACCCTCGAGGTCAACATCCCCGCCGGCATCGAGGACGGCATGCGGATCCGCTCCGCGGGCAACGGAGAGCCCGGGGTCAACGGCGGCCCGCCGGGGGATCTCTATGTCGAGATCCGGATCAAGGAGCACCCGGTCTTCCAGCGCGACGGTGACGACCTGCACTGCGAGATCCCGATCTCCATGACAACCGCTGCCCTGGGCGGTAAAGTGCGGGTGCCCCTGCTGAACGGACGCGCCGAGATCGACCTGCCCGAGGGAACCCAGACGGGCAAGACCTTCCGGCTGCGGGGCAAGGGCATCAAGGGCCTGCGCTCGGCCTATCCGGGCGACCTCTATGCGCACATCGTGGTCGAGACCCCGGTGCGCCTGAGCGAGAAGCAGAAGGCCATGCTGCGCGAGTTCGAGGCGACCCTCACCGATCCGAAGCACAGTCCGCAGACGAAGGGCTGGATGGACCGGGTCAAGGACTTCTTCCAGTAGAGCGGCCCTGGCAGCCTCGGCGGGGCCGATCGCGACGGCCACGAGGAGGCATGCCATGCCCGTCGATACCTACCGTCCCCGCACGAAGCTGGCCACCCACGTGGTGGAGAACCAGCCCGATGCGCTCGTGGGGGCGAACCTGTACGCCGACGACCGCCTGCTGGCGGCGCTCGCCGCGCCGCGCGTCGATCCCGCGCATCGCGACCGGCTCGTCGGCTTCGGCGCGCGGGTGGGCAGCGCGCAGGTGCTGGAGTGGGGCGAGCAGGCCAACGCCAATCCCCCCGTACTGCGCGCATTCGATCGCGTGGGCCGGCGCATCGACGAAGTCGAGTTCCATCCCGCCTGGCACGAGCTGATGCGCCTGTCGATCGAGGCCGGCGCGAGCTCGATCGCCTGGACCTCGCCGGCCGGCGGCCACCTGGCGCACATCCTGCTGCTTTTCCTGCTCACGCAGGCCGATGCCGGGCACGGCTGCCCGGTGTCGATGACCTACGCGTCGGTCCCGGCGCTGCGGCACGAGCCCGAGGTCGCTGCCCGCTGGGAGCCGCGGGTGACCGCGTCCCGCTACGATGCGCGCTGCCTGCCACCCGAGATGAAGGACGGCTGCACGCTCGGCATGGCCATGACCGAGAAGCAGGGCGGCTCCGATGTACGCGCGAACCGGACCGTCGCCCGGGCGGGCGACGGCGGCTACCTGCTCGAAGGGCACAAGTGGTTCTGTTCGGCCCCCATGTCGGACGGGTTCCTGACGCCGGCGCGCATCGACGACGACGAGTCGCTCACCTGCTTCCTCGCGCCGAAATGGCGTCCCGACGGAACGCGCAACGCGATCGAGATCCAGCGGCTCAAGGACAAGATGGGCGACCGCTCCAATGCGTCCGCCGAAATCGAGTATCGCGGCGCCTGGGCCGAGCGGGTGGGCGAGCGGGGCAGGGGCATCCCGACCATCATCGAGATGGTCCAGCACACTCGCCTCGACTGCGTGAGCGGCGCGGCGGCGACGATGCGCTGGGGCCTCTCGCAGGCGCTCTGGCATGCGCACCACCGCAGTGCCTTCGGCCGGAGCCTGGTGACGCAGCCCCTGATGCGCCAGGTCCTCGCCGACATGGTGCTGGAGGTCGCCGCCGCCATGGCGATGATGGTGCGCGCCTCGATGGCCTTCGACGCAGCGGCGTCCGACGCGAGCGCGAGGGCGCTCGCGCGCATCCTGGCGCCGCTGGCGAAGTTCTGGGTGTGCAAGCGCTGTCCGGTGCTCGTCGCCGAGGCGATGGAATGCCTCGGCGGCATCGGCTATGTCGAGGAGTCGCCGCTCGCCCGCGCCTTCCGGCAGTCGCCGCTCAACGGGATATGGGAAGGTTCGGGCAACGTGATCGCGCTCGACCTGCAGCGTGCCGCCTCGCGCGACACGGATGCGATCGAGGCGCTGCTGGGCCTGTATCGCGGCACGCTCGAGGGGAAGGCGCTCGCCGATGCCGAGGCCACCGTGGAGCGCCTGCGCGCAGGCGAGCCTGCGCAGGCCCGCTGGTGCGCCGAGCGGCTCGCGATCGCCTTCGGCGGGGCGGCGCTCGCGGAGCTCGGCCAGGGGGATTTCTCGGCGGGCTGGCTCGCCACGCGTGGCGCCGGCGCGCATGCGTTCGGCGCCGCGCCGCTCGCGCGGTCGCGGTGCGACGCGCTCATCGAGGCCGGCACGCTCGCCCGCGCGTAGGCGCGGGTTCGCTCATTCGCCGGTGAACTTCGGCGGCCGCCGTTCGACGAAGGAGGCCACGCCTTCGGCGGCGTCCTTGCTGGACGCAAGGCGCGACTGGACGCTGGAGAACTCGGCGCGCGCGGCGAGGGGGCCCTCCTCGATGCACTTGCGCACGTTGCGGATGGTCTCGCGCACGGCGAGCGGGGCGGCTTCCGCGATCCGCCTGGCGATCGCGATCGCCTCGGCCTCCTCCTGGCCGGCCGGCACCACCTTCCGCACGAAGCCCAGCCGCAGGGCCGTGTCGGCATCGAACTCGTCGCCCGTCAGCAGGTAGAGCATCGCGTTGCCGTAGCCCGCCCGTTCAGCCATGCGCAGGGTGGCCCCGCCCGTGGCCATGATCCCGCGCTTGACCTCGAGCTGCGAGAACCGGCAGTCGTCGGCGGCGACGACCACCTCGGCGGCGAGCATCAGCTCGATGCCGAGCGTGTAGCAGATCCCCTTGACCGCGAACACCACCGGCTTGGTGCGGCGCTTGTCCGTCAGGTCCATGGGGTTCACGAGGTCCTCGGGCCAGCTCGAGCGGCCGGCCTTCATGTTCTCGGCAAAGCGCGGCAGGTCGAGGCCGGCGGTGAAATGACGGCCGGCGGCGCGCACCACCCCGACGCGCAGCGCGGGATCGTTCTCGAGCTGTTCGTAGGCGAGCGCCAGCTGGCGCGCCATCTGGGGGGTGAATCCGTTGTACTTGGCCGCGCGATCGATCGTGATCAGCAGGAGATGACCGTCGACCAGCGTCTCGACCTTGCCGAGCGCCGGGTCGAAATCGGGATCGTGCCGCTGTGCTTGCATGTCGCCACCTTGGAATTGTCGCTGGATTCGGTGATTCTACGGGGCGTCGGGCCCTAGGCCCGGCGTTTCACAGGACGAACCGATGAATCTCGCGAACTGGCTCCACCGCGCGGCACAGCGCTGGCCCGACAGGCCGGCGATCTACCATGGGACCGAACTCGTCTGCGACTATCGCGCCTTCGCCGCGCAGGCCGCCTCCACCGCGCGCCGCCTTCTCGCGGACCATGGCCTCCTGCCCGGCGAACGGGTCGGCCTGTTCATGTACAACGAACCGTCCTACCTGGTCTGGATGTACGCGGCCTGGTGGGCGGGCCTGGCGGTGGTCCCGATCAATGCCAAGCTCCACGGCGCCGAGGCGGCATGGATCCTCGACAACGCCGAATGCGGCGTCTGCGTCACCGATGCGGGCCATGGCGAGGCGCTGGCGCAGGCGGGAATATCTCCGCATCGCATCCTCCACGCCGCGAGCCTCGCTTCCGCGTCGTCCGCCAACGGTTTCGAGGCGCCGGCGGCGCGCGCCCCGGAGGATCTCGCCTGGCTCTTCTACACCTCGGGCACAACCGGCCGTCCGAAGGGCGTGATGCTGAGCCACCGCAACCTGCAGGCGATGTCGCTCAACTATGCCGCGGAGGTGGCGCCCGTCCACGGCGACGATGCCTCGCTCTACGCGGCCCCGCTGTCGCATGGCGCCGGCCTGTACAACATGATCCATGTGCTCGCCGGCGCCCGCCACGTCGTCACGCGCAGCCCGGGCTTCGATGCGGACGAGGTGCTGGCGCTCGCGGCCCATCATGGTCGCGTGGCGATGTTCGCCGCGCCGACCATGGTCCGCATGATGCTCGATGCCGCGATCGCCTCGGGCTCGCGCGGCGAGGGCCTCGCCACGGTCGTGTACGGCGGCGGGCCGATGTATTTCGCCGACATCGAGGCGGCGCTCGCGCACTTCGGCCAGCGCTTCGTCCAGATCTACGGCCAGGGCGAAAGCCCCATGACGATCACCGTACTCACGCGCGACGACCATGCGGCCGTGGACCATCCCCGCTACCGCGAACGCCTGGCGTCCGTCGGCTTTGCCCAGGCGGCGGTCGAGGTCCGCGTGGTGGACGAGTCGGGCAAGCCGTTGCCGCCGGGGCAGGTCGGCGAAGTGGTCGTGCGCGGCGACGTCGTGATGTCGGGCTACTGGCGCAATCCGGACGCGACGGCCAGTGCATTGCGCGACGGCTGGTTGTGGACGGGCGACCTGGGCGAGCTCGATGCCGATGGCTACCTCACGCTCAAGGACCGTTCGAAGGATCTCGTGATCAGCGGGGGCACGAACATCTATCCGCGCGAGGTCGAGGAGGCGCTGCTCACGCATCCCGACGTCGCCGAGGTATCGGTCGTCGGCGAGCCCGATCCGCGCTGGGGCGAGCGCGTCGTCGCTTTCGTTCGCCGACGCCCGGGGTCGTCCGTGGACGACGCGGCGCTCGATGCGCACTGCCTGGGCATGATCGCGCGCTTCAAGCGACCCCGTCGCTACCTCTTCGTGGACTCGCTCCCCAAGAACAACAACGGCAAGGTGCTCAAGACCGAGCTGCGCAGGATGCTCGCGGACCCGGCCGCGCCGCCCGGCACGGGCTGAGTGGTGGCCGGCAGGGCGGCGATCGCGCTGGCCGGGCTCGCGCCAAAACGGGACAATAGGCCCATCGCGTCGAGCGCGACGCCCTTGCCGGAACAGTCCCATGAGCAGCAACGCAGCCGAGTTCGAACGAGCCCAGAAAGTCCTCGTGGGCGGTGTCAATTCCGCCGTGCGCGCTTTCCGCGCCGTCGGCGGCACGCCGCGCTTCATCGCGAGGGCCGAGGGGGCCTACCTCTGGGACGTCGAGGGACGCCGCTACATCGACTACCTCGGTTCGTGGGGGCCGATGATCGTCGGCCACGGGCATCCGTACGTGCTCGAGCGGGTGCAGCGCGCGGTGGCGGACGGGCTGTCGTACGGCGCGCCCAACCGCATGGAGACCGAGCTCGCCGAGCGGATCGCGTCGCTGTTTCCCCAGGTGGAGAAGGTCCGCTTCACCAGCTCGGGCACCGAGGCGACGATGTCCGCGATCCGCCTCGCGCGCGGCCACACCGGACGCGACCGCATCATCAAGTTCGAGGGTTGCTACCACGGCACCGGCGACAGCCTGCTGGTCAAGGCCGGCTCCGGGGCCCTCGCGTTCGGCACCCCCAGCTCGGCGGGCGTGCCGGCCGATCTCGCGCGGCACACACTGGTCGCGCAGTTCAACGACCTCGACACGGTCGCCGCGCTGTTCGAGGCGCATCGTGGCGAGATCGCGTGCATCATCGTCGAGCCGATGCCGGGCAACATGAACCTGATCCGGCCGGCGCCCGGTTTCCTCGAGGGCCTGCGCGCGCTGTGCGACGAGCACGGCGCGCTGCTCATCTTCGACGAGGTCATGTCGGGCTTCCGGGTCGCGCTGGGCGGCGCTCAGTCGCTGGTCGGCGTCGTGCCGGACATCAGCACCTTCGGCAAGGTGATCGGCGGCGGCATGCCGGTCGGCGCCCTGGGCGGGCCCGCGGCGATCATGGACAAGCTCGCGCCGCTCGGCCCGGTGTACCAGGCGGGCACCCTTTCGGGCAACCCGATCGCGATGGCGGCGGGGCTGGCGACGCTCGACCTCGTCTCGGCCGAGGGCTTCTACGAACGGGTCGGCGACCGATGCGAGCGCCTGGTCGCCGGCCTTCGCGAGGGCGCGGCCCGCGCCGGGGTACCGTTCAGCGCCCAGGCGGTCGGAACGATGGCCGGCCTGTACTTCCGCGCCGAGGCGCCGTCCGGCTTCGCCGAGGCCCAGCAGCAGGACCTGGAGCGGTTCCGGCGCTTCTACCACGCGATGCTCGAGGCGGGCGTCTACCTGCCGCCGTCGCCGGTCGAGGCCTTCTTCTTCTCGTCGGCCATTTCCGACGAGGACATCGCGCACACCCTCGAGGCCGCGAGCGCCGCCTTCACCGCGCTCGCCTAGGGAGAGTCGCGGACGGCGCTCATCCGAGCAGCCTCAGCTTGAGCTTCTGCCAGGGCGACAGGCTGCGCCACCATTCCTGCAGGCGGTTCTCGAAATCGAACCCGGCGGAGGTGATGCGGTAGTACTCGACGCCCTCGAAGCCGGCCGGATTGTCGACCGGCTGGATGAGCTGGTACCGCTTCAGGTCGGGAAACGACCAGTAGAGGATCCCGCCCGCGATCGCGCAGCGGGGGGAGCCCCTGAAGCGGGAGAGGATGTATCCGCGCCGGAGGAGTTGCAGCGCGGCGAACAGTTCATAGCGATGGGCAACCACGGCAAAGTCCCCGTCATGCGGAACCCTGCTTCCTGCAGTGATGCTGCCGGGGCGTCGCCTCGATCGGCGGCGCCCCGGCCCTTCCAGTCCCGGCCTTCCTGTGGCCTCAGATGCGCTCGAAGATCGCGGCGATGCCCTGGCCACCGCCGATGCACATCGTGACCAGCGCGTAGCGCCCGCCGATGCGTTGCAGCTCGTAGAGCGCCTTGACGGTGATGATCGCGCCCGTGGCGCCGACCGGATGGCCGATCGAGATCCCCGAGCCGTTCGGGTTGACCCTGGCCGGATCGAGGTCGAGGTCGCGGCTGACGGCAAGCGCCTGGGCGGCGAACGCTTCGTTGGCCTCGATCACGTCCATGTCGGAGGCCTTCAGGCCGGCGCGCTCCAGCGCCTTGCGCGACGCCGGCACGGGCCCGATCCCCATGTAGGCGGGATCGACGCCCGCATGGGCGTACGCCACCAGGCGCGCCATGGGCTTCGCCCCGCGCGCCTCCGCCGCCTTGCGCTCCATGAGCACGACGGCCGCGGCGCCGTCGTTGATGCCCGAGGCGTTGCCGGCGGTGACGGTGCCCTTCTCGGGCACGAACACCGGCTTGAGCTTCGCCAGGTCCTCGAGGGACGCATTGTTGCGGACATGCTCGTCGGTGTCGAAGACGACCGTGCCCTTGCGCGACTTGATCTCGATCGGCAGGATCTGGTCGCGGAAGCGGCCCTCGGCGATGGCCGCGGCCGCGCGCCGGTGGCTCTCGACCGCCAGCTTGTCCTGGTCCTCGCGCGTGATGCCGTACTTCGCGGCGACATTCTCGGCGGTCACGCCCATGTGGATCGTCTCGAACGGGTCGTGCAGCGCGCCGACCATCATGTCCACCAGGCGGCCGTCGCCCATGCGCTGGCCGAAGCGTGCCGTGGGCAGGTTGTAGGGCCCGCGGCTCATCACCTCGGCGCCTCCCGCCAGCGCGACGTCCGCATCGCCGAGCAGGATCGACTGGGCGCAGGTCACGATCGCCTGCAGGCCGGATCCGCACAGGCGGTTGACGGTGACGGCGGGCGTGGACTTGTCGAGCCCGCCGTCGAGCGCCGCCACCCGGGCGAGGTACATGTCGCGCGGCTCGGTGTTGATGACATGGCCGAAGGCCACGTGGTGCACGTCCGTCGGGCCGACGCCGGCCCGGGCGGCCGCCTCGCGCACGACCATGGCGCCGAGCTGCGTCGGCGTATGGTCCTTGAGGGTGCCTCCGAAAGTTCCGACGGCGGTGCGCACTCCGCTGACGATGACGACTTCCCTGCTCATGGCTTGCTCCGTGGATGTGCTGGCGCCGGGTCGGCGCGGGTGTCCTGTACGGGTCGGTGCGGACGGTCGCCCTCAGTGGACATGGGGCGAATCGGCGGGCGCCACGGCGCGGCGCCCGCGGAAAACGGTCTGCATCGCCCGCAGGGTCCCGAGGTTGACCATTTCCTGGTCGATCGAGTGTACGCCATCGGCGAGGATGTCGAGAGTGACCCTGGCGCCGGCGGCAGCGAGGCCGCGGCGCGCCTGCCGGGCATGCGCGAGCGGGACCAGGCTGTCGTGCGTGCCGTGCACGAGATGGATCGCGGCATCGACTCGCTCCCCCGGCCGGACGGGCCTCGCCAGGCGTGCCGCATAGGCGACCACGATCGACGCGGGGGCGCGCGCCTGGCCCCGGATCGCCTCGAGCGCCACCGTCGCGCCCTGGCCGAAGCCGACCAGCATCGTCGCCTCGGGCCCGATGTCCTGCTCGGCCTGGACGAGGGCGAGCCGCGTCCGGAACTCCTCGACCGCGGCATCGATCCTCTCCGCGCGACCTTCCAGCGGCCGCTGGGCGAACCACTTGCGGGCGCGGCCACCGGCGGCACGGCGGGCGTTCATCAGGACGCCCACCGCGCCCGGGAACTTCAGCTGCCAGGCGATGCCGACTGGCGCGAACTGCTGGGCGCTGGAGCCCCGTCCATGCAGGAAGACGATCAGCCGGCGGCGTGCGGCCGGATTGATGGGGGGCAGCTCGATCCAGACCTCGTCGTCCCGCATGAATGATGCCGCCTTCCGGTTGTCAGAGGAGGAGCCGGCCGATCCACCAGCCGAAGGCGGCGACGGCCGCCGAGGCGGGAATCGTGATGATCCACGCCCAGACGATGTGGCGCGCCAGCCCCCATCGGACCTTCTGGTGCCCGGTCGAGCCCACGCCCACGATCGCCCCCGTTATGGTGTGCGTCGTGGAGACCGGGATCCCCAGTCCCGACGACAGGAAAAGGGTGATCGCCCCCCCGGTTTCCGCGCAGCAGCCCCCGATCGGACGCAGGCGGGTGAGGCGCTGGCCCATCGTGCGCACGATGCGCCAGCCGCCCATCAGGGTGCCGAAGGCGATCGCCGCATAGCAGGAGATGATCACCCAGAAGGGAATCGGGTCCGCGGCGGGTTTGCCGGCGGCGATGAGGGTCAGCCAGATGATGCCCATGGTCTTCTGTGCATCGTTGCTGCCGTGGCCGAGGCTGTACAGGGCCGACGACCCGAGCTGCAGGACGCGGAAGAGCTTGTCCGCGCGCACCGGGTGGGCGCGGAACGAGGCCCTCGACGCGATGAGCATCAGGATCGATCCCATCACGTAGCCGAGGGTGGGGGCTACCAGGATGAAGATCACGATAATGCCGATCCCGCTTCCGATGATCGCGCCCGGGCCGTGCGCCACCAGCGTGGCGCCCACGAGGCCGCCGACGAGGGCGTGCGACGAACTCGACGGGATCCCGTACCACCAGGTGATCAGGTTCCAGGCGATCGCGCCGACCAGGGCGCCGAAGATCGTGTAGGCGTCGATGACCGAGGGCTCCACGATGCCCTTGCCGACCGTGGCGGCGACGTTCATCTCGAATACCATCACCGCCGCGAAGTTGAAGGTGGCGGCCCAGATCACCGCGTGGTGCGGCTTCAGGACCTTGGTCGAGACGATCGTCGCGATCGAGTTCGCCGCATCGTGGAAGCCGTTGAGGAAGTCGAATGCCAGGGCCAGGGCGACGAGGAGCACCAGCGTCGCCAGGCCGATCGATGCGGTCTCCATCGGCCCGGGCTCAGGCGTTTTCGAGGACGACGCCCTCGATCAGCTTGGCGACGTCCTCGCACCGGTCGGTGACCGATTCGAGCAGCTCGTAGATCGCCTTGA
>Ga0079224_100010243_pt1 | contig 12850 bp, 11 predicted proteins | sample Stecom2015_FD_80414 | JGI IMG/M metagenome (GOLD analysis project Ga0079224, IMG submission 80414) | Agricultural soil microbial communities from Utah to study Nitrogen management - Steer compost 2015 | ecosystem: Environmental > Terrestrial > Soil > Agricultural land | place: USA: Utah...
GACGCCGAGGTAGCACTCGCCGCCGCCACCGATGTGCGGGACATCGTCCGGACACTCGATGCCAACCCGGTGGAGGTGCTCGTCATCGATTCAATCCAGACGATGTTCGTCGATACCTACGACTCCGCGCCGGGGACCGTGGCACAGGTGCGCGCGAGCGCACAGGAGTTGATCCGCGCCGCCAAGCGCTGCGGCACGGTGCTGCTGCTCGTCGGCCACGTCACCAAGGAAGGCACCCTCGCCGGCCCGCGCGTGCTCGAGCACATGGTCGACGCGGTTCTCTACTTCGAGGGCGAGCGCGGCCATCAGTTCCGCATCCTTCGCGCCGTGAAGAACCGCTTCGGGCCGACTGACGAGATCGGCGTATTCGAGATGACCGATGCGGGGCTGACCGAGGTTGCGAATCCGTCGGCCCTGTTCCTCGCCGACCGTGACGGCTCCGTCACCGGCGCTGCCGTTTTCGCCGGCATCGAGGGCACGCGGCCGTTGCTGGTCGAAATTCAGGCACTGGTGGGCCCGCCGGCACTCGGCAATCCGCGAAGAGCGGTGGTGGGCTGGGACTCGGGGCGGCTGGCGATGGTGGTCGCCGTCCTCGAGGCACGTTGCGGTCTCGAGCTCTCGAGCCGCGACGTATACCTCAACGTCGCCGGCGGCCTGAGGATCAGCGAGCCAGCCGCGGACCTGCCCGTTGCAGCTGCCCTCGTCTCGTCCCTGCTCGAGCGACCTGTGCCGGACACCACCGTTCTGTTCGGGGAGATCGGACTATCCGGAGAAGTGCGCAGCGTCAGCCAGGACGACGCGCGCCTGAAAGAGGCCGCGAAACTCGGCTTCGGTCGAGCGATCCTGCCGCCTTCCCGTCGTGGGAGGAGGCGCGCCGGACCTTCGGGTCCCTCGAAGGTGGAAGTCGCGGTGCTCCAGGATCTCGTCGATCTGATCAGAGAGCAGCCGCGCGTGTCTCTGGCGGCAACTGCCGCGGTGGCGGCCGGAAGACCATGAAAGTACCCGCACCGGGACTGCGGCAGCACAGCAGGAAGATGGGACCTAAAGCCTGATGCAGGGCCTCGACGCAATTCACGTCCTCGACATCGTCGTGCTGGGCGTCCTCCTCGTCTCGGCGATCGCCGCCTACACGAGGGGCTTCGTCAAGGAAACGCTATCTCTACTCTCCTGGGTGGGAGCCGCGTTCGCCACCTGGTACTTCTATGAGCCCGTCCGGGCATGGGCGCGGGAGATCATTCCGATCGACCTGTTCGCCGACATCGGCGCAGGGCTAGCGATCTTCCTCGGCACCTTGTTCGTGCTCTCGATCCTCACCGGAAAAATCTCCACGATCGTCGGCAATTCTCAGCACGGCGCGCTCGATCGCTCGGTCGGCTTCGTTTTCGGCCTCGCGCGAGGTGCATTTCTGCTTTGCTTCGCCTATATCGTCGTCTCGTGGATGGTGCCGGTAAGTGAACACCCGGCCTGGCTGACCGAGGCCCGGACCACGCCGCTGATCAGAGAGGGTGCCATCGAGATCGAAAAGGTCATCCCGCCGGAATGGGCGCGTTCGGGCTCCGACTCGGCCCGTCAGGTGAACCGCACCGTTCGGGATGCAGCCGAGACCGAAGCATTGCTGAGGCGGATGAACAATCCGGCACCGGCCGTCGAGGCTACGAAGCCCGCCGGCCAGGAAGGTCGGTACACGGAGGAGCAGCGCCGCGAATTGGACGAGATGTACCGGCAGATCCAGTAGGTGCCCGATGATGGCGACCACCAACCCGCTCGATGATGACAAGCTGCACGAAGAGTGCGGTGTCTTCGTCATCTTCGGCAACGACGATGCGGCAGCCCATGCTGCACTCGGCCTTCACGCTCTCCAGCATCGCGGACAGGCGGCCGCCGGGATCGTCACCTTCGACGGGAGCCACTTCCACAGTCATCGCGGGCTGGGGCACGTCAGCGACAATTTCGGCACCGAGGAGACGATCAGGCGGCTCCCCGGATACGCAGCGATCGGCCACAACCGCTACGCGACGACAGGGGCAACGGTCGTCCGCAACATTCAGCCGCTCTTCGCCGACTTCGCCTTCGGCAGCCTCGCCGTCGCTCACAACGGCAACCTCACCAACGCCCTGCGCATCCGACGAGACCTGGTCGCTTCCGGATCGCTGTTCCAGTCCACCACCGATACCGAAGCGATCATCCACCTGATCGCGCGCAGTCGCGAAAGTAACGTGGTCAGCCGCTTCATCGATGCCATGCGTCAGGTGGAAGGCGCCTATTCCCTGGTTGCTCTCACCCAGAAGAAGCTGATCGGCATCCGCGACCCGTTCGGCGTTCGACCGCTGGTGCTGGGCCGGCTCGGCGACGCCGTGATCCTGGCATCAGAGACCTGCGCGCTCGACATCATCGGCGCCGAGTTCGAGCGGGACATCGAGCCCGGCGAGATGGTGGTAATCGACAGCGACGGCCTGCGAAGCCTGCGGCCGTTCCTGCCCGTGCCGCCGAGACCCTGCATCTTCGAGCACATCTACTTCGCACGTCCCGACAGCGTCGTCGGCGGCATCAGCGTCTATGATGCGCGCAAGCGGATCGGCGCCGAGCTGGCGCGCGAAAGCCACGTGCCGGCAGACGCCATTATCCCCGTACCGGATTCGGGGGTCCCCTCGGCGATGGGTTATGCCGAGGTCGCCGGCGTGCCGTTCGAGCTCGGGATAATCCGCAACCACTATGTCGGCCGCACCTTCATCGAGCCGACCGACAACATTCGCCACCTCGGCGTCAAGCTGAAGCACAACGCCAACCGCGCCCGCATCAAGGGCAAGCGCGTGGTGCTCGTCGACGACAGCATCGTGCGCGGTACCACCTCCGTGAAAATCGTGGAGATGGTGCGCCAGGCCGGCGCCACCGAGGTGCACATGCGCATCTCGAGCCCGCCTACCATGCACTCCTGCTTCTATGGCATCGATACCCCGGAGCGATCGAAGCTGCTCGCCGCCCAACACGATACCGAGGAGATGGCGCGGATCATCGGCGCCGACAGCCTCGCCTTCATCTCGATCGACGGCCTCTACCGCGCGATGGGAGAGGAACGGGGCCGGAACCCGCAGAGACCCAGATATTGCGATGCCTGCTTTACCGGCGAGTATCCGATCCGCCTCGCGGATCGGGACGGGGGTGAGCGGGAGCGTCAGCTGTCGCTCATATCGGAGTTCGCCTGAAAGTGAGCGGATCGGGGCGGCTCGCCGGACGCATCGCACTCATCACCGGCGCCTCGCGAGGGGTCGGCGCTGCGGTCGCGAAGCGCTTCGCCGCCGAGGGGGCTCACGTCATCCTCGTCGCGCGCAGCCAGGGCGGACTTGAGGAAGTGGACGACGCTATCCGAGCGGCTGGGGGCACGGCGACGCTGTCCCCCCTCGACCTGCGGGACGGCGACAAGATCGACCAGATGGCGTTCGCGGTCGGCGGCAGGTTCGGGCACCTCGACATCCTCGTCGGCAATGCCGCCGTGCTTGGAGAGCTTGCCCCGGCCGGGCACATCGACCCGAAGGTCTGGGCCGAGGCCATCGAGGTCAATCTGACTGCGAATTGGCGGCTGATCCGCGGGTTCGATCCGTTGCTCCGCCGCTCCGACGCCGGACGCGCGATCTTCGTGACCTCCGGCGGCGCACGCGAAGGAGCGGCTTACTGGAGCGCCTATGCAGCCAGCAAGGCGGCGCTCGAGACGCTCGTGCAATGCTATGCGGCAGAGTTGCGAAAGACGAACGTGCGGGCGAACCTGCTCGATCCGGGCATCGTCGGAACGCGGCTTCGCGCCCGCGCCTTCCCGGGCGAGAATCCGGCCACCCTCCCCGCACCGGACGCAGTCACCGACACCTTCGTCGATCTCGCCGAGCCGTCCTGCCTCCGTCAGGGTGAGGTAGTCCGCGCTGGCTGAGAGATCGGCTGTCAGGACATGTGGCTGTAGAGCATAGCGCCGGCCACCGGAAGCTCCGCTCGCAGGATGGTGCCCGTGTCCGATTCGGTGATGTAGAGCGTCCGATTCCCGGGCCCGCCGAACGCGATGTTGGTCGTGGAATGCCCGGCGCACGAGTTCACCCGGTACAACGGCTGACCGAACGAGTCGAAGATCCAGATGCACCCCAGGCCCGTGTGGGCGACGACGAGGCCGTTGTCGGCGGTCATGGCGATTCCGTCCGGGCCCATCCCGCCGGAAAGCTGGATGAAGGTGCCCACTTTCGAGACCTGACCGTCCCCCATGATCGGCAACCGCCACACCGCGTTCGCTCGCGTCACCCCGACGTAGATGATCCGCTCGTTCCGATCGAGGACGATGCCGTTCGGACTCGGAATCGTGTCGATCAGGCAGTCGAGACGGCCGTCGGCCGACAGGCGGAAAACGCGGCCGGTCGCGTCCTGATGGCCGGTCTGACCCTGATCGGTGAAGAACAGGTCGCCGTTCGAGGCGAAGATCAGATCGTTGCAGCCCTTGAATCGCTCCAGGCGGAAGCGCTCGCAATGCGGCTCCACCCGTCCGGTCGCCGGGTCCAGATGCATGATGCCGTTCTTGTAGTCGGCAATGTAGATGGTGCCGTCCTTGTGAACCCTGAGGCCGTTCGGCTCCCCGTCGTATTCGGCGATGAGGCTGACGTCGCCGCTCGGGGTGATCCTGAAGATACGCCCCCAGGGGATGTCGACGACGTAGAGGTTGCCCTCGCGGTCGAACGACGGCCCTTCGAGGAAGCAGTCGACCGAAGCGCCCACCCGGTTCACGCTCGCCCAGACGGAAGGTCGTCCGGAGCGGCGGAGCTCGTCGGGAAGCCGGAAGAAGACCTCGGTTCGGATTACCTCCGGCGGCTGAAAAAGCGTGATCACGGTCCACCTCGCTCCCTGGGTGCTGTTCGCGGGCGAGGATAGCAGCCGAAGGCGTCCTTACGAAGCGACGGCCTCCATGCGTCGATACTTCATACGGGCCTTCTCCAGTGCCTCCAGAATCTCCCGCCCGATCGCGCCGCCGTCGCCAGTGATCTGGTAACGCACCACCGTCTCTAGGCCGTCCACATGCGCTTCGAGCAGCGCCATGTAGTTATCGTCGATCGCTTCGAAGTTCGGATCGTTTGTGGTCGCGTAGAGGGAATAGCCGAAGGTGGTCACGAGCGGATAGTCGAACATCCCGCCCTGGCTGCCGAGCTCCAGCGCAAGCGAGCGAATCCGCGCGAGTTGCTCCGCCGCCGCCTCCGATGTGAAGTTCAGATCCGACACGAACGTTCGCAACTTCGAGATCGCATCTTCGATCCAGTCACCGTAGCTGCTCGCGAGGCCGCGGATGCTCTGCTCTGCCTGCATCACCTGCAGCGGATCGAACGGCGGCACAGCCGCCCCACCGCCGAGCTTATCCTGCAGGCGGTTGCGCTGGCGAATGAACAGGACACCGGAGCTCTGCGGCATCGCCTTCCTGTCCTCGGCCCATATGGTCGGGATCTTCCGCTCCGCCTCGCGTGTCTCCTTGCTTACCACCTGTTGCGAGCCGCGGCGGTCGGGGCCGAAATAGTCGGGCGCGAGCACGAACGGGCGGGGATGATTGACGATGTTGACGATCTTCGATCCCAGGGCCTCGGCCGTGAACGGTTTGCCCAGGACTTCGTGTGCGCCGAGGTCGCGCGCGAGCTGCACGCGCTCACGTGCGGGTGCGCCGGAGATCGCGATGATTGGCGTGTAGCGGTCTGGCGAAGCGGGGCTGCGCCTAATCCAGCGGATCAGGCTCGGACCGTCGCAGCGCGGCATGATCAGATCCGTGATCACCAGATCGATCTGCGAAGCGCCCGCCTTCAGCGGGTCGGCTTCGACCAGGCGCAGAAAGTCGGCAGCCTGGAAGCCGTCCTCGGCGGAGAAAATCAGGCGGATTCCCAGAATCTCGAGGACACGCCTGATGATCGTCCGGCTGATTGCGCTGTCGTCCACGATCAGGACGGACAACCGCTCCATATACGACGCGCTCATAGAAGCCCGGCGACCCGCAATCGGTAGGATCAGATGCGCGGTCAAAATAGGCGGTGCATCGTAAAGTTTTACTATACGGCCCGACCGGCGGACCGTGGCGCTCACCGGTCTGTGTACGGATTCTCGCCCTTGCGCCACTGGATTCGGAGCGGGACCCCTTCCAACCCGAAGGTCTCACGTAAGCTGTTGGCGAGATAGCGCAGATAATCTTCGGGCATCTCGGCAGGTCTCGTCGTGAAGAGGACGAAGGTGGGAGGGCGCCGCTTTATCTGAGTGGCGTATCGTATCCTCAGACGCCGTCCTGATACCATCGGCGGCGGATGCCGATCCAACGCGTCGGCCAGCCAGCGGTTGAGTGACCCCGTCGACACCCGCCTGTTCCAGACCTCGTAAATATCGAAGACAGCCTGCATCAGCTGGTCGAGCCGCTGCCCCGTCAGTGCGGAGATCGTCACCAGGGGGATGCCGCGAACCTGGGACAGCGAGGTTTCGATCCGATCCCGAATCTCGGCGAGCTTCTCGCCCGGCGCCTCGACGAGGTCCCATTTGTTTGCCGCGAGAACGAGCGCGCGGCCTTCGTCGATCACCGAGCGGGCGATGGCGAGGTCCTGGCGGTCTACCGTCAAGGTCGCATCGAGCACCAAGACGACCACCTCCGCGAACCGGATGGCGCGTCGGGTGTCTTCGGCCGACAAGCGTTCGACCCGATCGACCACACGAGTGCGGCGTCGCAACCCCGCGGTATCGATCAGCCGGACTCCCCGCCCCTGCCACGTCCATTCGACCGCGATGGCATCCCGAGTGACCCCGGGCTCCGGGCCGGTCAACACCCGCTCTTCCCGCACGAGCCGGTTGAGCAGGCTGGACTTGCCCACATTGGGCCGGCCGACGATCGCGAGCTGCAGCGGCCTCGCCTCTGCCTCCTCGTCTTCGCCGGTGCTGGTCTCCTCCGGCTCGCCCCGGTCCTCGTCCGGCTCCGGCTGATCGGCAACGTCGACGAAGGGCTCCACGGCCTCGTAGAGATCCGCCATGCCCTCGCCATGTTCCGCCGAGATGGGCACCGGCTCACCGAGGCCGAGCGCGAAGCTGTCGAGAATGCCCCCGCGCGCAGTGCGCCCTTCGCACTTGTTCGCGACGAGGATCACCGGAGTTTGGGTTCTCCGCAGCCAGCCGGCGAACTCCTCATCGACCGGGGTGACCCCGACGCGAGCGTCGATGACGAACAGGATCAGGTCGGCGGCCTGGATCGCACGCTCCGTCTGCCGCCGAACGGAGGCCTCCAGTCCTTCGTTGGGGCTCGGGTCGAGGCCGGCGGTATCCACCACCCGAAAGCGGAGATCACCGAGACTCGCGTCACCCTCCCGCCAGTCGCGCGTGACGCCGGGAGCGTCGTCCACGATGGCGAGCCGCCGCCCGATAAGGCGGTTGAACAGCGTCGATTTCCCGACGTTAGGACGACCGACGATCGCTACGGTCGCTGTCATGTCACCGATATGCGGCCAGGGTTCCGCTGTCCGACAGAACATAGAGCGTCCGCGCCGCGACGACAGGCGGAAGCGTCGTCGGCCCCGGTAGCTCGCGTTCCTCGATCGTTTCGCCTGTGAAGGGAGAGACGACGACGAGTCTACCGAGCGAGTTCACCAGGTAGAGCCGCTCTCCCGCGAGTACGGGTCCGGCCCAGACGACCGGAATCGTCCGCTCTTCAGGATCGGCGAACCGCGCGAGCTCTCGAACCCAGCGAACCCGGCCATCGCCTGCCAGCAGGCATATCAACTCGTTCTCGTTCGAGACCAGAAACAGAAAATCTCCAGCCACCCATGGCGTGTTGATGCCGCCGAACTCCTGGTCCCAGACACGGTTGCCGGACAACATGTTGATTGCCGCGGTTTGTCCGCTGTGACCCGTAGCGAACGCATAGCCCCTGAAGATCACCGGCAATCCTCGCACATCGGACAACTCCGACACGCTATCGACCCGGCGCACCGACGTCAGGCTCTCCGCCCAGACCTGCCGACCGTTTTCCGCCTTGAGCGCGATCAGCTCGCCCGAAGAGAACGGGGCGAGGACCACACCCTGGCTGTAGGCGGGGCTCGCGCTCCCGAGCAGGCCCGCCGTCTCGGCGATGCCGCTGCTCGACCAGAGCTCGCTGCCGTCTTCGGTCGTGAAAGCCTGTATCCGATTGTCTACGGTCACGACGAACACCCTGCCGTCTGCGACAGTCGGTGCCGACCGGACCGGTCCTGCCGTGGAACGGCGCCAGATCACCTCACCGTTACGTGCATCCAGCACGACGACCTCGGCGGCACCGGTCGCGGCGTAAATACGGCCGTCATCGAAGGCGAGGCCACCTCCGAAACCGTCGCGCTCCCCCTCCGGGTTCACGTCGGCCGACCAGAGCTCCTCTCCATTCGAGCTCGCGAGCGCGACGACCCGAAGATCGGCATTCAGCGCGAAGACTGTGTTCACCGCGACGACCGGAGGCGACAAATACCTCCGCTCGCGACTCGCACCGGAACCGATGCTGCGGCTCCACGCGAGGCTCACGCTCTCCGGCAGCTCCAGATGCTGCGGCGCATGATCCGGAGTCGCGCCGGCCTGCCTCCACTCTTCGTTGGCGATCGCACGCGGCAGGGCGACGGGCAGGTCGGCTGCGCGCGGATCGGCGGCGAGCGACCGCCCATCGGACAATACCGAGATTCGCTCACCCGGCAGCGGCGGGTCGTCGCTCTCCCCGAACCACCCGCCGGCTCCACAACCGGCGAGGAACAAGGTGAGGAGGAGGCCGACGGCCGCACGTCCCCGGTGCGCGCTGCTTTCAACCTTCATTGGCCGCCCCCATGGCAGCAAGTGCCTCGCGTGCTCGTTCGCGGAGCGCCGGCGGCGCCTCGGGCTCCTGCTCCAGTGCAGCGAGGAGATCGGCTGCCCGTTCTGCATTGCCGCGACGATGTTCCAGCAGCGCGGTCAGTTCGCGCGCGGAATAGCGCCATGCGCCGTCCTCCCGGATCAGCGGTGTCAAACGTTCGAGAAGATCGTCGGGGTTTCCGCGATCGATCTCGCGCATTACACCGAGGAGAATGGCAAGTTCCCGGTAAACGGCGTCGGCGCTCGATCCGGCGACACTCTCGTAAGCGGAGAGCGCTTCATCATCCCTCCCGAGAGCACCCGCCAGTGCGGCCTGACGCAGCCGTGCAAGAAGCTCGTGCCCGCCGCCCGCCTCCTCTGCGAGGCGGCCATATGCCGCTAGCGCCTCTTCGAGATTTCCCGCGTCGGCGACGTCGCCCGCGGCCACCAACTGGGCCGAGTATTCGATATCCCTGGAAGCACGCCACTCGCGCCATCCGACGAAGGCGGCGACGGTCACGACAATCAAAACCGCCAGCGCGACCAGAAAGCCGCCATACTTCTTCCAAAGCTGGTTGAGGTTATCTCGCCTAAGGTCTTCCTCGACCTCGCGAAAAATGTCAGCCACGCGCGTCCTCCGGCCTCAGAAGGGCGCTAACATAGCTTGCGGCTCCAGGAGGCGCAAACGTCGAAGATGCATGAGTCACGCAACGGTCATATGGGCTGGACGCCCCGGATCGTTTCGGAAACAATGCGGAACCGCATAGCGGGAATCGGAATCGGAGCCTGATGGCCAAGCTGTTCAGACTGACCGACTACCGACGCAATAACCGCCGCGTCTCGTTCAGCCAGCAAGAACTCCGTCAACTCCTGAACGTCTACAGCCGGCGTGTTGTCACGGGCGAGTGGCGGGACTACGCGATCGACCATCAGCCCGGCATGGCGGTGTTCTCGATCTTTCGGCACACGCGGGACGCGCCCCTGTTCAAGGTGGCGAAGGTTGCCGGCCGCGGCGACAGGAACGACGAATACGTCGTCGTCAGTGGCGTGCAGAAGCTCGTGTCGGGCAGCTCGATCGGCGAGGTGTTGCGCGTCTTCGAGCGCAGGGCCCTGGAACTCGTCAGATAACTGGAGCCGACCTTCCGCCCGCAACGGGTGACCTCCCGCTGACATCTTGAAGCGGACAGGTCGCAGAGGCGTGCCGCGCAAACGCAGCTCTGTATCCTCTACGCTAGGAGATCATGAAACTCCTTGTGCCGACGGATCCAGGCGGAAGCATAGCCGCAAAGCGGCACAACCTTCATTCCGTCCGCCCGCGCCTTCTCCATCACTCCCTGCATGAGACGACCCGCGGCCCCCGTGCCGCGTAGCGGCATCGGTGCTTCCACGTGCGGGATGACCAGCTTGCCGTCCTGTCGGCGATAGTCGGCCCAGGCGGTGTGGCCGTCCTCCACCAGCTCGAATCGGCCCTTATCGACATTATCACGAATGTTCACGCTCATCAGTCTCTCCGATCCTGCAATGCCACCGGTACCGCAAACTCCCTCTCCCGATATGGCGTTCCGTCGGCCATACTCCAACGAGCGCCGCTGGAACGGAGAGATCGATGCCACCGAAGATCGGCTACCTGCTGCCGACCCGTGAGCGAATCATGGGCGGAGACCACGAAACGGGGTCGCTGCTCGCCCTCGCCGAGCGTGCCGAGGCCAACGGCTTCGATTCAGTCTGGGTGGGTGACTCGCTCACCGCACGGCCACGGCACGAGCCGTTCACGCTGCTCGCCGCCGTCGCGGCCCGGACCCGCCGGGTCGAGATGGGGACCGCCGTGCTGCTGCCGGCGTTGCGCAACCCGGTGATCCTCGCCCACTCAGTCGCCACGCTCGACAGGATCAGCGAAGGCAGATTCATCCTGGGTGTCGGGGTCGCCACGGATGTTCCGAGCATCCGGGCGGAATTCGAGGCGGCGGGCGTGCCGTTCGAGAAGCGAGCGGGCCGGATGATGGAGGGACTACGTCTCTGTCGCGCCCTATGGTCGGGAGAGCCGGTCGACTGGAACGGGCGCTGGAAACTCGAGTCCGCCACCATAGGCCCCACGCCGCATCGACCGGGCGGTCCCCCGATCTGGCTCGGTGGCAAAGTGCCCGCGACCATCGAGCGCGTCGGCAAGTATTACGACGGCTGGTTTCCGAATGCGTACCAGCCGCCGGAGTTCGCGGAGAAGCTGGCTGAGATCCGCACCATCGCGCGCGAGTCGGGCCGCAACGCCGACGCCATAGGTGCCGCGACGTATCTGACGCTGGCCTGCGACAACGACACCGCCCGAGCCGAGCGCCGTCTCGACGACTATCTTGCGCAATATTACGGCGAGCGTCCGGCGTCGATGCGGAAGCGCCAGATATGCTACGCCGGACCGGCCGCGGGAGCCGCCGCATGGCTGAAGTCGTTCGCCGACGCCGGGGCTACCCACCTCGTCCTTCGGTTCGCCGGCGACCACGAGCGGAACATGGATGCCGTGGCCGGAATGCGTCAGGAACTGGGCTGGTGAACGCCGTCAACATTGACGTAACCGACCGTCCTTCCTAATCTAGGCACCATGTATTGCGTCCTGACCCTGTCGCTTCGACTTATTGGCCCGTCCCTTCTATAGGGGCGGGAAGCCGCGCTGCCCGGCCAATGGCAGATCGAAGACGAAGCGACGAGGCGGAGTCATGACGGTTCCTTTTCCTACCATAGCCAATCCGTGCCCCTTCTTCGCAAAGGGGTTGTTCGCTGGACGCTCCGCGAGCCCGTTCCTGCGACTTATTTGCGGCCTGGGGGCTTGAGCGGGCGCGAACGCGCTTCCCCTCACAGGCCAACCCGGCGGCCATACGACCCGCCTCCGCTTTACCCGCTGATACAGAGATTTGTGCCGCCGGCGCCAAACGAGCCCGGCGGCGCGAGAAGGGAATACGAGCCATGGGCATGCAGAGCAGCGACGCCACCACGAAGTACCCACCGTTCAAGCCTGTCGATCTGCCGGATCGACGATGGCCCTCCGCGGTTATCACGAAACCACCGATCTGGTGCTCCGTCGATCTCCGCGACGGCAACCAGGCCCTCATCGAGCCGATGGATGGCGACCGCAAGTCGCGAATGTTCAAGCTCCTGGTGAAGCTGGGCTTCAAGGAGATCGAGGTCGGGTTCCCCTCCGCATCAGAGACGGATTTCGATTTCGTCCGTCAGTTGATCGAACAGGACATGATCCCCGAAGATGTGACCATCCAGGTCCTGACCCAGTCGCGGCCGGAGCTGATCGAGCGCACCTTCGAATCGGTCAAGGGCGCGCGCCGGGCGATCGTCCACCTCTACAACTCGACATCGACCCTGCAGCGCCGGGTCGTCTTCGGTCTGGATGAGGCGGGAATCACCGAGATCGCCGTCTCCGGAGCGAAGCTGGTGCGCGAGTTCGCCGAAGCCCAACCGGAGACCGAGTTCGTCTTCGAGTACTCGCCCGAGAGCTTCACGGGAACCGAGCTCGAGTATGCGCGCGACATCTGCGCCGCCGTCACCGATGTCTGGGAGCCGACCCCGGACCGGAAGACGATCATCAATCTGCCCGCCACAGTCGAGATGGCGACCCCCAACGTCTATGCGGACCAGATCGAGTGGTGTCACCGCAACTTCGAGCGGCGCGACAGCATTATCCTGTCGTTGCACCCGCACAACGACCGCGGGACGGGAGTCGCCGCGGCCGAGCTCGCCTACATGGCCGGCGCGGAGCGAATCGAGGGGACCCTGTTTGGAAACGGCGAGCGGACCGGCAACGTCGACATCGTGACACTCGCCCTGAACATGTACACCCAGGGCATCGATCCCGAGCTCGATTTCTCCGACATCAACGAAGTGCGGCAGACGGTCGAGTACTGCAACCAACTGCCGGTGCATCCCCGCCACCCTTATGGCGGCGACCTGGTATTCACCGCCTTCTCCGGCTCGCACCAGGACGCGATCAACAAGGGGCTGAACGCCCTCCGCGCTTCGAACAGCA
>Ga0079224_100010245_pt1 | contig 12849 bp, 7 predicted proteins | sample Stecom2015_FD_80414 | JGI IMG/M metagenome (GOLD analysis project Ga0079224, IMG submission 80414) | Agricultural soil microbial communities from Utah to study Nitrogen management - Steer compost 2015 | ecosystem: Environmental > Terrestrial > Soil > Agricultural land | place: USA: Utah...
ACACCGACATCCAGACCGGCGTCTCCGACGGCGTGGTGTTGACATGCGGAGACCTCGCCCACCACTGGCCGCGCCTCCGGGACTGGCTTACCGATGTGATCGAGACCGACCGGATGCGTCGCCAGCTTGCGTCGGCGGCCGCCGACTGGGCCGCACACGAGCGGCCACCCGCCCGCCTGTACCGGGGAGCGCGGTTGGCCACCGCGCTTGAGTGGGCAGCTAGGCACGCAACTGACCTCAGTCCGGTGGAGCGCGAGTTCCTGCAGGCCGCCGAGCGCGCCGCGACGGCGGTGGAGAACCGCCGTCGCCGACGCATCATCCGGCTCTGGCGATGGCTAGTGGCGAGCCTGGTCGTCGCGATCTTCGCGGTCGCGGTCGCCACGGTCGCCGTCGTGCAGCAAATCCGCGCCATCGCGGCGGCCGACCGGGCCGAGGCGGCTCGCATCGCCGCGCTCGCGTCCGCGGAGCCGGATCGCCGCCTGGCGCTGCGGCTTGCGATCGCCGCCGCGCAGTTGGACGCGGCAACGGCCGCGACCTTGGGCGAGGTGTTGGCCGGCGCACCGGACCTCATCGCCATTGGTGGCGACCGCGTCCGCAGCATCGCCCTTAGTCCCGACGCCCAGATCCTGGCCGCGGGCACGGACCACGGAGTCGAGGTCTTTGCGGCGACGACCCTGGCACCGCTCTACCGGCTGGAACTCGCGGGACACGCGCCCGTGCACGGGGTGGCCTTCGTCGATGACGGTCGCCGCCTCGTCAGCTGGGGTGGGGGCACCGTCCGAAGCCAGAACGCGTCAACCGGCGCGGCGAACATCGTCGTGTGGGACATGGCGACGCACCAACCCGTCGGGGGCGCCTTCGGCGAGCCGTGGCCCGGCCCGGGCGGCGGTCTGGCGATCGACGGCGAGACGCTCATCGTCTCTCAGCACCGTCCAGACGGGACGGTCGTGCCGGGCGCCTGGAACATCGCCGCCCGCACGCCGTCGACGGCGTACCCGCTGCCGGCCGACGAGATCGACTCGGTCCTCCTCGGCGACGGACGCGACGTCGTGGTCCTGGGAGGTCCGGGTGGCGCCGTGGTCCAAAACCTGGCGACCGGGCAATCGCTGACGGTGCCCGGTGCCCGAGCGCCGCTTGCCCTCAGTGCCGACGCCGGCACGCTGGTCTCCGCGGCTGGAACCGACGTCCAGTTGTGGGACGTCGCCACTGGGCGGTTGCTTGGGACGGCTTCGGGGAGCCTGGGGCAGATCACGGCGGCCGCCTTCGCACCGGGCGGTGATCTCTTCGCGACCGCGGCGGCTGACGGTCGGATCACGTTGTGGGAGACACGCAGCCTGCGTCCGGTGCGGGTATTCGATGGACATCATGTTGCGGCCGTGGCCGTGCTCTTTGACGGCTCGGCGCGGACACTGTTCAGCGTGGCGGCGGCTGGCCCGGTTCTTGCCTGGGACCTGGTCGGGGATCGCGGCGCCGGAGCGAATGTGGCGGCCGATGCCGGCCGAGACGAGCTGGTCCGGATCGCCTGCGCTGTCGTCGGGAAGGGTCTGAGTCCCGACGAGTGGTCCCAGTTCCTCCCTCACCGCCCGTATTTCGATACGTGCCCGAACTGACACCGAATCGTGATGCGACGAAACCCGAATTAGCCGATCTCACCGATAGCGCACTTGTTCGGGGCGATACATCATGCCCGAATGAGCGCTCCAGTGCGTGATCGGTCACGTCCGCACCGGACGGACTGGCGGGTTGGCGTCCTCGGGCCGGTCGAGATTCGCACCGGCACCCGCCGCGTCGAGGTGCAGGGCGTCGCTCGTTCGGTTCTGGCCCTGCTCACCCGATCGGCGGGCCAGGTGGTCAGCGTCGAAGCGATGGTTGACGGCCTGTGGGGGTCGCGGCCGCCTGCCGGAGCGGAGCGCGCCGTCGCGTCCTATATCTCCCGCCTCCGCAAGGCGCTCAGCAAGGCGGGCGGGCCAGACGCCGCCGCCATTGTGGTCACCCGGTCGCCGGGTTACCTCCTCGCCATCGATCCGTCCAATGTAGACGTTACTGAGTTCGACACCCTGGTTGCTGAGGGCAGGAAGGCTCTCGTCACGGGGCAACCCGCACTCGCCGCGCGACGCCTCACCCAGGCGCTCTCCCTGTGGCGGGGGGAGCCGTATGCAGATGTGGGAGAGGCGGCGTTCGCGGTCGCGGAGGCGCGGCGGCTCACCGAGCTTCGACTGTCGGCGGTGGAGTCACGGATCGACGCCGAGCTCGCCGCTTCGGCGCCGACGGCACCCGCCGCGCTCACCGGGGAGCTCCAGGCGCTGCTCACCGAGCACCCGCACCGGGAGCGGTTGTGGACGCAGCTCATCACGTGCCTGTACCGGCACGGCCAGCAGGCGGAGGCGCTCGCGGCCTACCAGAACGCTCGGAATCGGCTGGTCGAGGACCTCGGGGTGGAGCCCGGTCCCGAGCTGCGCGCCGCCGAGCGCGCGGTGCTCGCCGGGGATCCGAGCCTGTACGGGCAGCCCGTGACCCCGACCCCGGTGCCAGACGCGCTGCCGGGGCCGGTGCCCGGCTGTGTCGGTCGGGATGAGGAGCTCACCTGGCTCGAGGAGGCCCTTGACGCCGCCGCAACGACGCGCGGGCAAGCGCGGCTCGTCGTCGGCGGTGCGGGTTTCGGCAAGACCCGCCTCATCGCGGAGCTCGCCCACCGGGCGTCCCGGCGCGGGGTCGCCATCCGCTACGGGTCGGGTGCCGCACTCAACGCGCTGGTCGCCGGGCCGGACCGGTTGCAGCTCGTGCTCCTTGACGACGTCGACGAGGCCAGCTCGGCCGACATCGCTCGGGTCGCGGCGTGGGTACGGGCCAGCCGGGAGCGACCGGTCCTCACGGTGCTCACCGCTACCGACCCGTCCGCCCTCGGCGAGCTCTCCCGGCTGCCGACGCTGCCATTGGTTCCGCTCGGCGACCGGGCCGGAGCGGAGCACGCCCGCGCGAGCGCATCGGGCCCGGCCATCCCCGCCCTCGCCACGGTGGGCAACGGCGGCAGGGCGGCCGAGGCGGCGAGCGCCCTGCCCGCGGGTCGGCTCGCCGCCACGGCCGTGGCCGCCCCGCCGGAGCCACACAGCGGTGGGAACAACGGATCCGGCGCGACCGGGATCTCCGGCGGGGGCCGTGACGTGGTCGCCTGCCCGTACAAGGGTCTCGCCGCGTTCGAGGCCGCCGACGCCGAGCTGTTCCATGGGCGAGAGCGTCTCGTCGCCGAGCTCGTCGCGCGGCTGGTGCAGGCCGACTTCCTCGCGGTGGTCGGTGCGTCGGGCAGCGGGAAGTCGTCGGTGGTGCGCGCCGGGCTCCTGCCGGCGCTCGCGCAGGGCGTGCTGCCAGGCTCGGCGCAGTGGCGGCAGGTGGTGGTCACGCCGGCCGGCACCCGGGACCTCGCGGAGGCGATCGGTCGCTACACCAGCCCGACGGTGCTCTTCGTCGACCAGTTCGAGGAGGTCTTCACGGCCCTCGACAGCCGGCGGCGGGAGAAGTTCCTCGACACCCTCGTCGAGGCCGTCAACACCGGCACGGTCACCGTCGTGATCGCGTTGCGCTCAGACTTCTACGGCCGCTGTGCCGAGCACGCCGAGCTCGCGACGCTGGTCTCCGCCAACACCGTCCTGGTCCGGCACATGGCCGCGGACGAGCTGCGGCGGGCCGTCGAGCGCCCGGCCGCCATGGCCGGCCTGCTACTTGAGCCGGGCCTCACCGACATCCTCGTCGACGACGTGCGGGACGCGACCGGTGCGCTGCCCCTGCTCTCCACGTCTCTGCTAGCGCTGTGGGAGCGGCGATCGGGCCGCACGCTCACGCTCGCTGCGTACCGCGAAGCGGGCGGCGTCGCGGGCGCGGTGGAGCAACTCGGCGAGCGCGCGTACGCCTCGCTCGCCACCGACGAGCTGAAGGCCTCCGCCCGGCGGATGCTGCTCCGCCTCGCCGACACCGGCGGTGAGCACGCGGTGGTTCGCCGCCGCGCGACGCGTGAGGAGCTTGAGTCGGTCGGCGGTGCGTTCGCATCCTCCGTGCTCGACCTGCTCGCTGAGCGCCGGCTGATCACCGTTGAGGACGACGCGGTCGAGGTCGCGCACGAGGCGCTGCTCACCCACTGGTCGCGGCTGCGGCAGTGGCTCGCCGAAGACGTGGCCGGACGCGAGCTGCGGGCCCACCTCACTCCGACGGCGGCCGGATGGGCCCGCACGCGCGACCCTGGTGAGCTGTACCGCGGCGCCCGCCTTACCGCAGCACTCGGATGGTTGGCCGACCACGAATCCGAGCTGACGAAGGTCGAGAAGGACTTCCTCGCCGCGAGCCGCGACGCCGCCGAATGGGAGGCGCGGCAGAGCCGCCGCACGGTGCGGCGGTTGCGGCAGTCCCTCGCAGCGGCGGTCGCGGCGCTCGCGGTGGCGATCGTCGGTGTGGTCGTGGCGGTGACGGAGCAGCGCCGCGCCGACGCCGCGGCTGCGGCCGCAGACGCCCGGCGCCTCGCTGCGCTCGCGTTGGTCGAGCGCGATCTCAGCCGGGCAATGTTGTACGGGGTTGCGGCGACAATCGTGCAGGACACGCCGGAAACCCAAGCTAACCTGCTCACCGCGTTGAACCGGGCCCCGGCGCTGCTGCGCACCGCGTCGCTTGGCGATGGGGACTACTACCAGGGCCTGGCCCTCAGCCCGAACGGGCTCACCCTGGCGCTGGCCACGGCACGCGGCCGGATCCAGATCTTCGACGCCGAGCCGCTTCAGGTGCGCCAGACCCTCTCCTATCCCGGTCGATATGTCGCTCGGGAGCTGGACTTCACCTCGGACGGCCGGTATCTGCTGACCTTCGCCGACCTGGTCCCGGTCGGGGAACACGCGGTCGTGGTCTGGGACCTCGGCACGGGAGATCCGGTCGGCGAACCGTTCGGGCCGACCGCGGCCTCGGCGGGCGAGCTCATCGCGGACGGCGACTCCGTCGTGATCTTGAATCCGGAGACGGCGACCGGGCAGGTGTGGAGCCTGAGTCGGCGCGAGCTGGTGCGCATCCTGCCGCACGCGGGATCCGTCACCAGCCTCACCACCTCCATCGACGAGTGGCAGATCGTGTTGGGCCATGAGGGCGGGACGACCATTGTGGACGCCCGCGACTGGTCCGCCCGGGAGTATCCGAACCTGCCAAGTGGTGGCGTGCTCAGCCCGGACGGGCAGACGCTGCTCGTCCGCGAAGGCCCGGATGTCGCGCTGTGGGATGTACCGAGCCAGTCCCGCCGCGGGGTCGCCCGCCGGCACTCGGCGGGTGTCGTGGACCTGGTGTGGTCGAGGGACGGCAGGACATTCGTCAGCACCAGCGATGACCGTACCGCGATTGTTTGGGATGCCGAGACCCTTCGACCGGTGGAGATCTTCGGTGGTGTACCCGGGCGCCAGCTGCAAGCGGGCTACAGCCGGGACGGCCGTACCGTGTTCACGGCCGGCCAGGATGGCAGCGTCTACATGTGGGACCTGAGCCGCACCCGACGCTGGCAGACCCAGCTGGACCCACCTGGGCCGTACGTCGGCGACAACCTCGACCCGCTCAGCGCCTCGGCCGTCTACGACATCGTGCGGCAGCGCGCGGTCGTGACCGAGGGCCGGTACGCGTACCTCGTCGACGTGACGACGGGCAAGCCCATGGGCGAACCGATCGATCTCGGCTCACCGGTGCACCAGTGGCCCGAACTCAGCGCCGACGGCGAACGCATGGCCATCGGCCTGGCGACGGGCCGGGGCCGCGTGTGGGATACCACGTCTCGCCGGCTGCTCCTGGACGTGGACGTGTCCGCGGGGCCAGGGTCAGACCAGGTGTGGAACGTCGTCAATGCTGGCATCTCCGGCGACGGCAGCATCGCCGCGTTCGCCGTCGACAACTACCCTCCCGTGAACCGGATCGACGTCGTCTTCTTCGACGTGGCGACCGGGGCCCGGCTCCCGCAGACGTGGCGGCTGGAGGGCGCCTCCTCGAACCGGATGGGCGCCAGCCCGGACGGCAGGTACTTCGTGGCCACGACGACCGCTGGGTATGCGGCGGTGTGGGACGTGCACGAGCAACGGGAGGTGGCTCGCCTCGAGCTGCCCGAGAAGGGCGGCGCGATGGTGGCGCGGTTCAGCCGCGACGGTGAGTACCTCGCGATCGGCACCAACATCGGCCGCCCGGCCCTGTGGCGGGTCGACGGGTGGGAGTTCCTGTGGCAGGCGGAGGTGGGTCGAAACGGCTACGACCTGGCGCTGAGCTTCTCGCCAGATGGCAAGACGCTGGCCAGCTCGGGCACCGACTCGAAAATCTTCCTGTACGACGTGAGCACGGGTGGGCTGCTCGGTGGCGCCTTCGGGCCGGACCGAAACAGCTGGCTCTACGCCGAGTACCGCCACGACCGCAACGAGCTGGTCGGCTACTTCGACGACGGTTCCATGGTCCGATGGGACATCGACCCGCGCTCACAGCGGCGGACCGCATGCAAGATCGCCGGGCGGGACATGACCCAGCGGGAGTGGGACCGGCTGCTGCCGGGCCGCCCCTTCCAGTCGGTCTGCCCCGGCTGACTTTCACATGGAAGGGCCCCCTCTTAACGCTTAACGCGGTAGAGGGGGCCCTTCTTAACGCCCGAACTCGACAGTCTTAGCGCCCCACTCGGCAGCGTGGCCGATCCGCGGTGAGTCTCCGTTGCCCTCAAACGTCCGACTGTTGTCGTATGCCGTGCCCTAGATGCGGGCGAGCGCGTCGCGCAGCGGATCCAGGCCCAGCGACCCCAGGTTGAGCGCGTCCCGGTGGAAGGTCTTGAGGTCGAAGTCGGCACCCTTGCGGCGGCGCGCGTCGTCGCGGGCCTGGAGCCAGATCCGCTCGCCAACCTTGTACGCGGGCGCCTGCCCAGGCCAGCCGAGGTAGCGGTTGAGCTCGAACCGCAGCTGCTCATCCGGCACCGTGCAGTGAGCCCGCATGAAGCGCCAGCCGAGCTCCGGCGTCCATCGCTGGCCGGCCGCCTCGCGAGTCGGCTCGTCCCGGCCCAGGTCCACGACGGCCGTGTCCTTCGGGATCGGCAGCTCCAAGTGCATGCCGATGTCGACGACGACTCGGGCGGCCCGGAACGCCTGCGCGTCCAGCATGCCGAGCTTGTCGCCGGGATCATCGAGGTAGCCGAGGTCGTCCATGAGCCGCTCCGCGTAGAGCGCCCAGCCCTCGCCGTGCCCCGAGCACCAGCAGAGCAGCCGCTGCCAGCGATTGAGCAAGTCCGCCCGCACCGCCGTCTGGGCGACCTGCAGGTGGTGGCCGGGCACGCCCTCGTGGTAGACCGTCGTGACCTCTTGCCAGGTGGCGAAGGAGTCGATGCCCTGGGGAACCGCCCACCACATGCGGCCCGGGCGGCTGAAGTCCTCGCTCGGCCCGGTGTAGTAGATGCCCCCGTCCGAGGTCGGTGCGATGCAGCACTCGATCCGGCGTACCTGCTCGGGAATGTCGAAGTGGTTGCCGTGCAGGTCGGCGATGGCCCGGTCGGCGAGCCCCTGCATCCAGTCGCGGAAGGCCTCCTTCCCGGCGATGCGCCGGGCCGGGTCCTCGTTGAGGGCCGCGATGGCGTCGTTGACCGTTCCGCCAGGAACGATCTTGTCGGCGACCTCTCGCATCTCCGTTTCGATCCGCGCCAGCTCGGCGAAGCCCCACGCGTACGTCTCCTCGAGGTCGATCGTCGCGCCGAGGAAGTAGCGCGACCCGAGGGCGTACCGCTCCCGACCGACCGCCTGCTTCTCCCGTCCCTTCGGCGCCAGCTCCTCGCGGAGGAACCGGGCGAAGTCGGCGGTCGCCTCCCGAGCCGCTTCGGCGGCGCGCGCCAGGTCGCTCGCGAGCGTCTCCGGCAGCGGGGAGGCCTCGGTGACCCGGCGGGCCAGCCCGGGCCAGAAGTCGTCGCCGTCGGCGGCGACCCAGACGTCACACTGCTTGGCCACCTCGAGCATCTGGTGCCGGGCGGCGACGTGCCCGTGCTCCGCCGCCTCGAGCAGGGTGCGGCGCACCTGCGCCAAGGCCGTCGGCACCGCGGCCATGCGGGTGGCGATGGTCGCGGCGGCCTCCTCGCCCTCGGCGGGCATGAGATCGAAGACCGAACGTACGGCGTGCAGGCCGCCTGAGATGACGCTCAGTTCACTGGTGATGGCGCCGGCTTCGTACATCTCTAGTGCGAGGCCGAGCCGCTCCTGCATGGCCTCCTTCGCGACCCGCTCTCGCTCGTCCGCCGGTGTCACCGTGGCGAGCTCGGCGAGCGTGCGCCGGTCCAGATCTGCGAGCGCTGCGTAGCCCTCGGGCGAAAGGTCGGTCAGCCGGTCGTCGTAGCCGGCGATGCCGACGTAGGTGGCTCCGATCGGGTCCAGCGCCGCCCATTCGGTCGTGTAGCGTTCAGCGATCTCGTCGACTTGTCCCACCAGGCGACCCTAACTGAACACGGACCGCCAGCCATCTGAGATTTCCCCCGCCTCCGGAATGGCTCGGCGAAGCGTCGCCTTCGCCCCGGCGAACAGCGCGCCAATGTGCCCGCTCGGCCACGGCAAGGTGGTCCCGCGCCGAGACGAGTCCGTATTGGGTTCGGCCAACATGCTGCCGTGACGATTGAGTTTCCTCAGGTGCAGCCACCCCCACAGCGCGGGCTGTCGCGGACCGCGGTCATCGCCCTGGCCGCGGCCGGTACCGCGGTCGTCCTCCTATGTGGCGTCTGCGGCATTCTCGTCGCAGTCATGCCCGACACCGGAAAGCAGGCGGCGTCGGGAATCCAGCCGGGCCAGACGACCACCACGGCCGCACCGGCCGCCCCGGCAGCACCGACGCGGACGCCGACACGCACGCCCGAGCCAACGGTCGCATCGCAGACCACCCCCGACGAGCCAACAACGACGGAACCGGCGCCGCACACCTCGTCGTCTCGCCCCAAGACGTCCACGTCGCAGCCGAAGACGACCTCGAAGTCGCCAAAGACCACGACGACGACGGCCTCAACCCCAGCCCAGAACTGCGATCCCCACTATCCGACGATCTGCGTGCGACCGTTCAGTGAAGGCGACCTCAACTGCGGGGACATTCCGTTCCGGAACTTCAAGGTCCTACCACCGGACCCGCACAAGTTCGATGCGGACAAGGACGGGATCGGTTGCGAGAGCTAGCGGAGGGCGCGGCTGCGCTGCGCCCAAGCTTCCGCCTCGACTAGTGCGCCGCCGCCCAGGCGAGGAGGTCGTCGACCGGCCACGTGTTGACCACCCGCTCAGGGGCCACACCGCACAGGGCCGCCCGTTCGCACCCGTTGTGCAGCCAATCCAGCTGCCCAGGGGCGTGAGCGTCGCTGTCGATTGTGAACAGACAACCCATCTCGTAGGCGAGTCGCAGGAGCCGCTTCGGCGGGTCGAGCCGATCCGGCCGGCAGTTGATCTCGATGGCCTTGTTGTGCTCCAGGCACGCCCGGAAGACCGCCTCGGCGTCGAACTGGCTCTCCGGGCGCCCCCGCCCGCCGCGGTGAGCGCGATCGCCGCGCTCGGGCGCCTGGGAGAGCTTGCGTCCCGTGCAGTGCCCGAGGATGTCCAGATGCGGGTTGGTGATCGCCCTGACCATCCGGCGTGTCATCACATCCGGCTCGTCGCGAAGTCCACTGTGAACGGAGCCGACGACGACGTCCAGCCGGGCTAACAGTTCCTCATCCTGGTCCAGGGATCCGTCGGCGAGGATGTCCACCTCGATGCCGGTGAGCACCCGGAAGTCGGACCCGGCCTCTTGGAGGGCGGCATTGCATGCCGCGATGACGTCAAGCTGCTCCGACAGCCGCTCCGCCGACAGGCCACGAGCCACCGTGAGGCGTGGCGAGTGGTCCGTCACCACCAGATAGGAGTGCCCCAGCTCGATGGCGGCGCCCACCATCTCCTCGAGGGATGACCCACCATCGGACCAGTCCGTGTGGCTGTGGCAGTCACCGCGAAGGGCGCGGCGCAGGGCGACGGCCGCCTCGTCGACGTCGGAGCCGTCCGTGGCGAGCAGGCGCCGCAGATAGACCGGCTCCTCGCCCGCGAGGGACTCCGCGACACACCGCGCGGTGACCTCGCCGACGCCGTTCAGCTTTGTCAGGGTCCCGTTCGCCACCCGCTCCGCGATCTCCTCGGCCGGCAGGGCTGCCAACGCCTTTGCGGCGGAGCGGAACGCGCGCACCCGGTAGGTGGCCTCGTTGGCCCGCTCGAGGAGGAATGCGATCCGGCGCAGGTCTTCGACGGGATCGCGGGCAACCACGCGGGCCATCCTAGCCGCTTCACGGAACCCCGATACGCTCGGTGACGTGCGAACGATCGAGTGGACGGACGGCGCGATCGAGATCATTGACCAGACCGCCCTGCCCGCGGCTGAGCGCCGCCTGCGCTTGTCCACTGTAGACGAAGTCGTGGATGCGATCCGCCGGCTCGCGGTGCGCGGCGCCCCGGCGATCGGCGTAGCGGGAGGTCTCGGCGTCGCGATAGCCGCGCGGCAGTACGCCGGCGATCCCGCCGGCCTGGCCGCCGCGGTGCAGCGCTTGGAGCACGCCCGGCCGACAGCGGTCAACCTCGCGCGTGGCGTACGGATGGCGGCGGCGGCACTTCCTGAGGGCCCGGAGGCGGTCCTCAAGGCCGCGCTGGAACTGCTTGACGCCGAGGTGTCCGCCAGCCAGTCGATGGCGCAACGGGGCGCCGACCTCGTTGGTGAGCTCTGCGGCGCGGCGCCGCGAATGCTGACCCACTGCAACACCGGTGGCCTGGCCACGGTGACCGGCGGTACGGCGCTCGGAGTGATAACCGAACTCTTCCATCGAGGCCGGCTCGGCGGCGTGATCGCGAGCGAGACGCGCCCCCTGCTTCAGGGTGCCCGGCTCACCGCCTGGGAGCTCGGTCGGCTCGGCATCCCGTACCGCGTCGCGGTCGACGGCGCCGGCCCGTTCCTCATGGCTCGAGGCGAGGTCGACGCGGTCATCGTCGGTGCCGACCGCATCTGCGCCAACGGGGACGTGGTGAACAAGGTCGGCACCTACGCCCACGCGCTGGGCGCGCGCGCCGCGGGAATCCCGTTCCTCGTCGTGGCGCCCGAGTCAACAGTGGACAACGCGACGGCGAGCGGGGCTGACGTCGCGATCGAGGACCGGCCCGATCGCGAGGTGCTTGAGTTCAGCGGGGCGCCCGTGACCCCGGCCGGCGCCGCCGCGGTCAACCCTGCCTTCGATGTGACCCCGTGCCATCTCGTCACGGCGATCGTCACCGACGAACGGGTGATCCGACCCGCTGGGTGACTAGACGGGTCGGGCGACGGTGACCGTACGGCCGTCGGACGAGACCTCCGTGACCCAACCGCCGTCGTCACCCAGGGCGAGCAGGTTGGTTGCGGTCGCCGCCATGCGCTGCGGCTCGCCCCAACCGGGCGGCCACTTGGTCCGCGCGGCGTGGCCGGGGGCGGCCCACCGCCGTATCGCCCCGATCGGGTCCTCGGTTTCGAGCCCGTCCCGCGCGTCGTCGAGCTGCCCGAGGATCGCGTCCAGCGCGTCCATGACCGGACCCGCGTTCCCGCCACACATCGACGCGATGAGTTCCGGGGAGCTCATCGCGACCCGAGACCCATCCCGGAACGACCCCGCCGCGAGCGTCGCCGCGAGCGGATCGGTGACGGCGGTGGCCAGCGCGGCGGCGAGCAGGTGCGGCACGTGGGAGACCGCCGCCACCACCCGGTCGTGGTCCTCCGATGTGGTGGGAACCACTCGGGCGCCGAGCCCCGTGACGAGTCGGGCCAGGCCGATCCAGTCGGCGAGGCTCGTCTCCTCGTCGAGGCAGAGCACCCAGGCGCAGCCGCGGAAGAGCTCCGGGTCGGTGGCGCCGAAGCCGCCGGTCTCCTTGCCGGCCATCGGATGGCCACCGACGTAGCCGGCGAGGCGCATGCCCCCGCCGCGAAGGCGCTGCGCCACGAGTTCCCGAACCGGCTCCTTGACCGACACAACGTCGGTCACCAGACCCGTGAAGCCGGAGTTCGCGATGTCGTCGAGCACTTGGGGAACCGCGGTGAGCGGCGTGGCGATCACGACCAGATCGGCCTGCTGTACCGCGTCCGCGACGGACGCGCCCACCTGCCAACGCGACTCTCGCGGGGCCTGGGCCGCGCCGGTCCGGGCCATCGCCCGGGTAGATGGGCCGCGGTCGTACCCGATCACCCAGTGACCGGCGGCCGCGAGGGCGCGCATGAGGGACCCACCGATCAGGCCCATGCCGATCACCGCGATGTTCACGCGATCACATTACGGCGGTGGCGATCTCAATAGGTACCCGGCGTGTCGGTGCGACTCGCCGCGGCGCGCGGGCACCCCCGGTGGGCGAAACGAGCAAGCATTTGCGGCCCTGCCGGGTCGGCCGGCACTAGGCTGAGCGAATGGAGCCGCGCGCCCCCTCGGGTCTCTTCCCGGCCCGGTCGACGAGGCCGAGCTACCGCGAGCCTCATCCCGTACGCATGGCCCCACTTCTGGCGGCCGTGGCCCTCACGGCGATGTGGCTGATCGTCTTTGGGCTGCTCGGAAGATCGACTGGTGGCTATGTGTGGTGGACCGCGCTAGCCGCGGGTGTGGCCTGGGTTACCGCGTTCGTCCTCGCCCGGTTCGGCGACCGGGGGGCGGCCGTCGGGGTGGCGATCACCGCCGGGATCGGGATCTGTGTGGCGTTCGGCGTCACGATGTACGAGTGGGCAACGGTCGGTTGGCCGCTCTGGTGACCGGCCGGATCGCTCCATTGGTATGACCGTGCCGGATTGGTATTGACCGGTGCCGGCGGATCGCGCAACGCTCGGGACATG
>Ga0079224_100010246_pt1 | contig 12849 bp, 10 predicted proteins | sample Stecom2015_FD_80414 | JGI IMG/M metagenome (GOLD analysis project Ga0079224, IMG submission 80414) | Agricultural soil microbial communities from Utah to study Nitrogen management - Steer compost 2015 | ecosystem: Environmental > Terrestrial > Soil > Agricultural land | place: USA: Utah...
CTCGATCTCCGGCGGCGACGGGCACACGCCGGACAGCGCGGCGGCCTCGGTCTTCAGGTCCTCGTACAGCCGGTCGCCCGCCGTCGTCGGGTCGACGGCGGCCTTGGCCGCGCGGATCTGCGCGGGTAGCCGCGAGCCGATCCGGTGGGCGACCTCGTCGACGAACCCGTCGAGGTCCGCGGCAGGCACCGCCCGCGTGATCCAGCCGTAGAGCTCGGCCGTGCGGGTGTCGTACAGGTCGGCGGTGAGGATCGCCTCCAGGGCGCGCGAGCGCCCGACGGCGCGGGCGAGGAGCTGCGTGCCGCCGCCGCCCGGGATGATGCCGAGGCGGCCCTCGATCTGACCGATCCAGGTCTCGTCGGCCGCGGCGTACCGCAGGTCGGCGGCCTGGGCGAGCTCGCTGCCACCGCCGCGCAGGTAGCCGCGGAGCTTGGCGATGGTGATCTGCGGCAGCGCGCGGATGCTCGCCACGAGGTGCTGCAGCGGCAGCAGGCCCTCGAACCCCTCGTCCTCGGCGCTCAGGGCGTAGAACCCTTCCGGGTCCGCACCGTAGCCGACGTCGACGTGCGCAGCGAAGAAGTCAGGCACGGAGCTCTCGAGCACGACGACGCGGACGGTGTCGTCGTGGGCGACCGTGCGGACGAACCGCTTGAGGTCGGGGATGAGGGTGCTGTCCAGCAGGTTGAGCGGCGGGTGGTTCATCGTCACGGTGAGCACGCTCCCCGAGCGGGTCACGGTGAGTGCTTCGAAGGTGTTGTCCGACATGCCTCGACCGTAGAACCTGACGCCGACGTCAGAGGCAAGTGTGGCGCCCGCCACCGCCGCCGTGGCGCATGGTCGGCTCGTGGCGACTTAAGTACCGATCGGAATGAAAGTTGACCGGCCGCTGTTGGCCCCCGTATGTCACGGCCGCTCGCACCCCCGCGAGGGCCGGGCACCTCCGCCCCACGGGTGGCACACGAAAAGGACCCACATGTCTGACATCGACCTCCGCGAGTTCTACGAGAGCTACATCGCGGCACTCAACGCCCACCGGTTCGACCGGATGGCCGAGTTCATCAACGACCAGGTCGTCCTGAACAGCGTCCCGGGCACCCGGGACGACGTGGTCGCCGTCCTGACCGGCGACGCGGACGCCGTGCCCGACTTCCACTGGGAGCTGCAGGAGATCGCCTTCGACGGCGACCGGATCGGCGCCCGACTGATCAACACCGGCACGCCGACCAAGGAGTGGCTCGGCGTGGCACCCACCGGGGCCTCGTTCGAGATCGTCGAGTACGCGATCTACCAGGTACGTGACGGCCGGTTCAGCACCATGTCCGCCCTGCACGACGCCGAGGTGCTGCGCCGGCAGCTCGCGGGCTGACCCGATCCCACCAGACGACGCGCCGTGGCGGCCCGACCCGGGCCCGCCGGTCGGGACCTCCACGGCGCCCGCCCCCGGGAACGGGGCGACACGAAAGGTCATCATGAAGGGGACAACACCCGGATCACCGCTGCCGCCCACCGGGCGGCGCTCGTCGCCGGACCACGCGCCGGACGGCGCGCCGATCGGTGTCGACATCGTCGGCCTGAGCACCTCGGGAGGCTGGGGCGCCGCGGCACACGTGCCCGCGCTGGCGGCGGTGGACGGCCTCGAGCTCCGCGGGCTCGTGGCGGGTTCGGCGGCATCGTCCCGCACGGCAGGCGCTGCGTACGGCGTCCGCGGCCACCCCTCGGTCCAGGACCTGGCCGCCGACGAGGACGTCGACCTCGTCGTCGTGGCCGTCAGGACACCGCGGCACCGCGCCGTCGTGCTGCCGGCGCTCGACACCGGTGTGGCGGTGCACACCGAGTGGCCGTTCGCCGTCGACCTGCGTGAGGCGCTGGAGATGCGGGCGGCCGTCGCGCCCGGTACCCCGACCTTCGTCGGTCTGCAGGGCAGGTCGTCCCCCACGTTCCGATGGCTGGCCGACCTGGTCGCCGACGGGTACGTCGGCGAGGTCCTGTCCACGACCGTCGTGGCGGCAGCGTCCGAGTGGGGCACCCCGGTGTCCGAGCGGATGCTGTACACCCTCGACCGCACGCTCGGCGCGACGATGCTGAGCATCGCCTTCGGACACATGATCGACGCGGTGTCGATGGTCGTGGGTGAGCCACAGGACGTCGTCGCGACCACCGCCACCCGACGCCCTCGGGTCCCCCTCGCCTCGACCGGGCGCACGGTCCCGATGACCGCAGAGGACCAGATCGCCGTCTCCGGCACCCTTCCAGGCGGTGCCGTGCTGTCGGTCCACCACCGGGGCGGGACGGCGCAGGGCCCAGCGTTCTCGATGACCGTCGACGGCACAGAGGGCACGCTCGAGATCACGTCCCGCGCGCACCCGCACATCACCCCGGTGCGGGTACGAGGTTCCCGCGGCCACGCCCCACTGGCCGAGCTGCAGCCTGCGGGCCGCTACGACCTCTTCCCACACCTGCAGGGGACGGCGATCCACACCGTGGCCCACTCCTACGCCGCGATACGGGACGACCTCCGACACGGCACCGCCGTCGCCCCGGACTTCGCGCACGCCGTGGTGCGGCACCGCCTCCTGGACGCCGTCGCGCGCTCCGCCGCGACCGGGCGACGCGTCACGCCCTGAGCCGCGGCCCCCGAGCAACGACCCGGGTCACCACTGCCAGCCGTCGAGCACCGTGTCGGCCACCTCGTCCAGCTCCTCGCGGTCAGCCCCGGTAGCAGCCTGGACGGCGATGCCGAACGCCACCGACATGACGTACCTGGCGAGCCGCCCGGGGTCCGCACCGGCCGGGAGGTCGCCCTCCTCGACGGCACGCCGGAAGCGCTCCTCGAGCCGTGCGCTGCCGTCCTGGCGCCAGGCCACGAGCACGTCGTGCGCACCCCGGCCCCCGTCCCCGGTTGCCAGCGCTGCCTGGACGCCCAGGCATCCGTGCGGGCTGTCGGGGAGGGTTGTGGCCCGGGCGGCGCCGTGCAGCCAGGCGTCGACGACACCCCGGGCGGTGGGCTCCGCCAGCGCCTTCGCGGTGTAGGACGCCGGGCCGGCGCTGTACAGGTCAAGCGCCTTGCGGAAGAGCTGTTCCTTGTTGCCGAAGGCGGCGTACATGCTCGTCTTCGTGATGCCCATCGCAGCGGTGAGGTCCGTGAGGCTCGACCCCTCGTAGCCGCGCTCCCAGAACACCCGCAGCGCGCGGTCGAGGGCCACATCGACGTCGAACTCGCGCGGACGACCCATGACAGCGCTCCGTGTACCAGCCATCCGAGAATCATACTCTTCGGTACAGATGTACCGGCGTTCAGTACACGCTGCCGTCGCGACCCGCACCGTGCTGACGCCCACGCGATCGTGCGGCACCTGAACCACCGCCACCGGCTCTCCGCCTCCCGGGCCACCGCCCACCGGACCCTGACCCTGACCCTGACCCTGACCCGCGAAAGTGCCAGCACCCCCGTACCCAGAAATCGCCCCCGGTCCTCCGCCATCCGCTACCAGCCCGACCAACCCGACGAGACCTGAGCGGGTCACCGTGAGTGCGGCGAAGGTGCGGTCAGCCATGCCTCGCCGGCTCAGCAGCGCGGGCTGCACGCCATCGCGCCGCCGGCCGGCCACGTCGAGCGGGATCTGCGGGCGGATCGGCGGTCCTGATCAGTACAGGCTCCATTTCTGGTTGTCGGCCCCCTGGCAGGCCCAGAGCTGCAGCGGCGCGGTGTTCTCGTGCACGCGGCCGTCCGTCACGTCGACGCACCGGTCCGCCGCGATGTTCACCAGGTCGTGCGACGCGTTGAGCGTGAACCGCTGTGACGCACCTCCGGTGCACGTGCGCACCTGGATCGGGGCGCCGTTGCCGGACCCCACGGCGGTCATGCAGTGGCCCTGGGACCGGATCGTGCCGTCGGAGTAGAAGGTCCACGTGCGCCACGGCTCGACGGGCTCGCAGTCCCAGATCGCGAGCTGGACGCCGGTGCGCCCCCTCCCCGTGACGTCGATGCACCGACCACCACCGTGATTCACGATCGCAGCCGTCGTCAGCGCCTTCGGCTTCGGTTTCGTGCTTGTCTGCGAGCTCGTCGAACCCGACTCGCTCGACGTCGCCGCCCTCGTCCCGGCCGGCGCCTCGGTCGAACCTGCCTGCGGCGTCTGCGACGGCACGCGCCGGGACGACGCCGCCGGCCGGGTCGGCTCGGACGTGACCTGCTCCGAGGACGGCTGCGGGTCCGTGCCCGGCACCGGGGCCCCGTCCTCCCGTGCGGGACGCCGGGCCGGCTCCGACGGTCCGGACGACGGCTGCGCCGTCCTGGGCACCGTCGCGGAGCCGCTCCGCAGCCCCGCGTTCCCGGTCGGGCTCGGCGTCGCACCGGCCGACGGCCGCCCTTCGGCCGCCGTCGAGTCCAGGGCCCCTGTCATCGCGCCGATCCCTACTGCGAGCCCGCCGGCGAGGACGACGACGAGCGCGGCGGGGAGCATCCGACCCATGAGCGTCACGGGCCGCTCTCCCCGACGGCGCACCGCCGCAGTCAGTGCCCGGGCGATACTGCTGTGAGGTCGTCCACCCCGCGGTTGGTGCGGCGTCTGGTCCACTGTCGTCCCTCTCGATCTGGTTCTGTCGATGTACTGCTGTGCACCGCGTCGCGGACGGTCCGCACCGGCCTCAGAGGCCCGCACCGAGCTCGACCAGCGCCGCATAGGCCCCGAAGACACCGACGGCGAGCGGGACGCTCAGCACGGACAGCACGGAGGCCAGCGACCCGGTCCAGCCAGGACGCTCGGCGGTCTCCTCGGGCGGGTCCACGAGCCGGACGAGGCCGACCACTGCCAGGACCACGCAGGAGGCGCCGGTGAGCAGCAACCACGTCGCCTCGGGGAGCCACGGCACCGACGGGGCACGGACACCGAGGGCCACGAGCCCGAGGACACCTGCGGCGAGCACGGGACCCACGGCCCACGGGACGGTGCTGTGGCCCGCCTGGCCGATCAGCGCGATCCCGACGCAGGCGACGAGACCGAGCGCGAACGGATCGTCCGAGCCGCTGAGCACCACGAGGCAGCAGGCCGCGACCACAGAGAACCCCGACGCCCACGCGGCCAGCAGGCGCCGACCGCGCACCAGCACCGCGGCCGCCTCGCCCGCGACGTCACCGCCCGCCGCCGAGCTTCGGCCCTGGGGCAGCGCCGCGAGGCGGCCGGCCACCGCCGGGCCGAGCGCGAGGAGGAGCAGTGCCACGACCACGACGACCGCGGCACGCTCGGTACCCCCGGCGTCGAGGACCGCCAGCAGCACGACGACGGGGAGCGCTGTGGCGGCGACAAGAGCGGCGGCCAGCGTCCAGACGCTGACCACGGCGAGCAGCACGGCAGCGGCTCCGGCGGCGGCGCCCGCCGTCGTCGCGACGGCCGCCGCGTTCGCACCGGCCCGCGACACCGGGAGGGCGTACCCGGCCAGGGCGAGCGCAGGGACCCCAGCGAACGCGAGGCCGGCCCGCAGCCGGTGCGGCATCGGCCAGCCCTTGCGGGCGGCGAGGCCCGCAGCGAGGATCATCGACGAGCCCGACACCGCGGCGAGCGCACCTGGCAGCGGGCTGGCGGGGGCGGCCAGCACCATCGCGCCCAGCACGACCAGGTAACCGATCAGGCCGAGTACCGCCGCCGTCAGGGCGCCGTGCCAGCCGCTCCATCGCTCCCGGCGGCCGTTTTCCTCGACCACGGAGTCCTCGAGCTCCGTCACGAGCGGTCCGTCGGCCTCACCGGCGAGCAGGTCTCTGAGGTAGAGCGTCTCCCCGTCGGCGATCTGGGCGTCGAGCAGTGACGTGTCGAGAGAAAAGGGCTTCCCCCCGGCACGAGCGAGCGACCAGGCCGGAGGCAAGGTCTCGTCGCCCGACTGCCCGCAGTCGCGGATCAGATCGGGGAGGTACTCGGCGATCGGGGCCGCCGCCGGTACGGCGAGGTCCACCCTGCGTCTCTCGCCGACCACCGTCACCCGGCAGCGCTTGTCGTCCACCTACGCCTTCCTCGTCTTCGTCTCGTGGGGGGCAGTGCGTCTTCCGGCAGCGCCGTGTCGTCGCCGTCAGTGCTGCCAGGTCTGGACGTTCGCCCATTCGGCGTCCGCGTAGTTGCCCCAGGTGACATTCATCGCGCGGGCGATCTGGCCGAGCACCCCGTCGGGGCCGAACAGACCGTCAGCCGCGACGTTCCACTGCTGCTGCAGGCCCTGGTAGTAGTCCGCCGCGCGGCTCTCGTTCCAGGACTCCTGGAGCGGTGCGAGCTGGCCGCGCAGGCGGGCGAGCTCGTCGGCGCAGACGTCGGCCCGCTGGTTGAGCCAGGCGCCCGCGGACGCGAGGTCCCCACCGACGCGGATGGTGGTGTTGCCGATGTCGGACATGGGTGCCCCTTCTCATCCCGGGTCTCGTCCCGGGTGTCGTCTCGGTCGGTCCTGCTCGGATGATGGAGCCCAGGTCGTGCGTGACGCTCAGGTGAGGTTCGCCTCGGGGGCGATCCGGCCTGCGGGCGGGAGCGCACCTTCGACGGAACGAAGGGCCTCGATGTTCACACGCTCCGTCTCGGTGTAGTTGACGTAGTTGCCGCGCAGTCCGGACGAGATGCCGGTGAGGCTCTCGTGGAGCATCCGCGCGTACGCGTCGTACTCGGCCATCAGGCCCTGGAAGGTGCGCTGGGCGACTCCCTGCCACGACGCCTCGAGGCTCGTCACATAGGTGCGGATCTCACCGAGGATCGCCTCGATCTCCTGGGCCGTCAGGTCCGTGCTGTGGGCCGCCTCGAGCAGGTACTCGGGCGTGACCCGGTACGTCACGTCGCCGACGGTCGTCATGGCGCTTGTCCCCTCGTTGCTCTGTCGTCGGCCTGCGGTGCCGCACGGTGCAGGCTCGTGCCGCACCGGATCCTAGGAACGAGCAGGCACCACACCCGCCCGCTGCGTGCGCCCCCTTCCCCTCGGTACCCGATGTTCGGACGTGCGGGCAGCGAGCGCGGTCACGGCTCCTCGTGGAGGCCGCGGTAGTTCGCCCGGAACATCCGCCTGCCGACCGCGCGCAGCATGAGGTCCCGCACGGCCGGCGACATGGTGCGGGTCCGGTCGCGGGCAGCGCTCTGCCGCTGTACCCGCTCGACCCTCGGCCGCCTACGCAGCTCCCACGTGCGCAGCGCGTCGGGCACCGACGGCGCCGTCCCGAGCACGTCCGCCAGCACGACCGCGTCCTCGAGCGCCATCGCTGCGCCCTGCGCCATGTTCGGCCGCGTGGCGTGCGCCGCGTCACCGACGAGCACCACGTTCCCGACCGACCATCGCGGGAGGACGACCTCCGACAGGCGCCCGCTGTGGACGAGCCTCCCTGTACCGAGCTGCGGTACCGCGCCCTGGAACCGGCCGCCGACTCCGGCCAGACCGTCCCCCGCGTGCTCTGCGGCGACGTCGACGTAGCAGTACGCCTCGTCCTCGCTGACCGGGACCTCGAGGAACGTCGACCCCCGCCCGAGCCGCGCCGACCACACCGGGCCCAGCTCTCCGCGCGGAGCCAGCAGCCGCCACGCGTGGATCCCCGTGTCCCGCACGCCGACGTCCCCGAACAGCATCCGGCGCACCGTGGAGTGCACCCCGTCCGCCCCGACCACCAGGTCGTAGCGCCCGGTCGTGTCGTCGTCCAGGGCGACCTCGACACCGGCTCCTGGCCGTGTCTCCACCGCGACCGGCTGTGTGGCCCACCGGATCGGGACGTCGTCGACCTGCTCCAGCATCGCTGTCCGGAGCGTCGCCCGAGACGTCGCAAGGGTTGGCGCGATGCCGTGCCACAGCTCGTCGGTGGCCACCTGGTAGAGGGCGCGCCCGGCTCCGTCGGTGACGCGCTGCGCGCCGATCGGGACCGCGCGCCCCATCGCGTCGCCCTCGAGCCCCAGCGCACGGAGCGCTCGCACCGCGTTGCCGGTCAGGAAGATCCCGGCACCACCGGGGTCGGGTTCCGGCGTCCGCTCCACGACCTCGACGACCGCGCCCCGGTCGGCCAGGACGCGGGCCACGGCGAGCCCCGCGATACCGGCCCCGACCACGAGGACACGCTGCCCAGGTCCGGAGCGTGGTGCGGGGCGAGAGCTGTGTGACGACATGCCGGGCTTCCCTTCGGAGGCGCCCCGACCGGGACTGCCTCACGACCTCGTGCTGAGGAACCGGGATCCTCGCCCGGCGCCGCAGAGAGACTAGGAAGACGCGCCAGACCGGACAGACCGGCTGGGGCCGACATTTCCTCGATGACCGGATCTATCGCCTCAAAGGGCAGAGCGAGCCGACGTGGTGAACCGCTGTCCGACCCCGCGACTCAGTAGGCCCCGACCTTGATGCCGTAGGCGACGGCCTCGATGCGGTTGCGCAGGCCGAGCCGCCTGACGACGCCGTGGATCACACCCTTGACCGTGCTCTCGGAGTAGCGCAGGTGGTCGGCGATCTCCCGCACGTCCCAGCCGTCCGCCAGGAGCCGGAGCACCTCGACCTCACGTGGCTCCAGGCCGGAGCCTCGTGGGACGTCCCCGAGATCCCGCCGCTCCCTGACCTGGTCGACGAGCGCACGCATGAGGGGCCCTGGCAGCCGAGACCCGCCGCGGTCCGCCTCGATGAGCGCGGTCGTCGCTTCACCCAGGCTCGTCGACGAGTGGTCGAGAAAGCTCACGACACCGTGCTCGACGGCTGTGAGCAGGGCGGCCCCTCCGATCTGCGGTGCGACGAGCACCTTGGGCAGGTCCCGGAGCGCCGGCCCCATCGCCCACCGTCGCACCAGGCGCACGGCTTGCTCCTCCGACCGGGGCGCGAGAAACAGCAGCACACCCGCCTCCGAGGCCCGCTCACGAGGCAGCAGGTCGATCGCAGGGTGCACCTCGAACCAGGTCCCGGCCCAGTCGGCGGTCAGGCGCTCGTCGGCGAAGATTGCGACGGCGGTCCTGCGCCCGGAACGAGAACCGTCGGACGAGGCACCAGGGCCGGACGCCGACCCGGGGCTCATGAGCCCGCCCTCGGCAAGGGACGGATGCCGGTCACGCCCGTCGAGCAGCCGCTCTTTGGGCCGTTCAAGGACCACGAACGTCGGGAAGACCATGGCAGGAAGATTAGGTCGCTCCTCCCTCTCACGACTCCGTTTCTCCCCTGGGCTGAAGACTTGAACCGGTCAGGATGTCGCCGAGATCACGTGAACCGTTCGTCGAGCCCCTCGCGCATGTGGTCCGGCAGTGCGAGCTCGCCCGCCTTGATCCGGTCCAGCAGATCCCGCCATGCCTCGGCCGTGAAGAAGAGTTTCGGTCCGTCCGGGTCCTTGCTGTCGCGGACCGCGACCACTCTCACCTGCTCGTCCGCCATGATGCCGCTCCTGTCGTCGGTGGATTCGTTCGTCGCCGTCATGGCTGGTCACAGCGCGGCGAGGGCCACGACCGCCGCCACGACGCAGTGGTCGCCGCTGTAGCTGCTCTTGTGCCAGCCCGCCTCCGAGACCTTCTTGCCCGGCGGCACTCTCTGGAACCCGTGAGCAGCACGACCGGTCCGCCGCGCGCCCTGGTTCAGGCTGAGCGAACGGGCCCGGTTCGCGGGCGACACGGACCGGTTCGCGAACCCCGCCGCACCGGCCTCGTGGCCCGCGAGCGCCGTCCAGCGGACTGCGCCCTGCTCGGTCTCCTCGCGGACGAGCACCACGCGCCGGCCGGCTGCCCCGGCGGTGCTCGACTTCTCGTCGCCGAGCACGTGCGCCTCGACACCCAGGTAGGGGCCGGCAAGGAGCGGGCCCATGATGTCGGTGCCGCGCGATCCCTCCTGCAGCGCGCGGCTGATCTCCTGCGTACCCGTGATCCCTGTCGCCTGCGCGATGCGCCGCATGGCTCCGGGTGTCAGCACGTCCGGCCGTTCCGTCACGAGCCGGGCGAGCTCCGCGCGGAGCTGCTCCGGCGTGCTGACGTAGTGGTCCCGCTCGACCACCAGCCCGCCGCCGACGGCGGCAAGGACCGCCGCGTAGAACGCGTCCCGTCCGGACGCCGTACCGAGCACCGCTGAGTCCTGCCCGTCGGTGTGCCTCCGCAGAGCCTCCTGCTCGTGCGCCGGTCCCACGCGCTGCACCGGCGACACCACGGTCTGCGTGTCGACCGGCGAGGTCGCGGCGACCGCGTCGGCGAGGCGCTGCTGCGAGTCGGTCGCCGGGCGGACCACCGCCCACCCAGGCGCCGGCTCGCGCGTCCGGGAGAGGACCACCCGGGTGCCGCCCGCCGCCCCGTACCGGACGGAGCGGGCCCCGTCGACCACCAGCAGATCGAGCCCCGCCCGCTCGGCGAGCAGTGCGGGGGCCAGCGCGGTGGTGAGTGCGTCCCAGTCCCCCGGCCGGCTCAGCGCCTGAGCGATGTAGTGCCAGGCGTCACCGCTGCGGATGTGGCCGGCGATCTCCTCGTGCACCGCCCGGGGGTCGGCTACCCCCCTGGCGCCGTCGAAATAGTTCTCGACGATCCGGGCCTCGGACTCGAAGGTGTACGTCGCCCGGGCGAAGGCCGGGAGCGGCTCACCGGACCGCGCCGCGGCCTGGGCACCGAGCTCCGCGCGCAGACCTGCCGCGGTCGTGACGTCCAGGCCGTCGGCGAGCAACCGTCCGCCCACGGCCTCCAGGACCGCGTCGAAGAACGCGTCGGGACCACGCCGCTCCACACCCTGGACCGCTCCGTGCTCGTGCAGCCATCCGGTCAGGCCGGTGTCGCTCACGTGAACGGCGTCGGGCCCGGACGTGGCGAGCGCGGACGTCGCGGGGTAGCGCACCGCCCGGGGCACGAGGGCGGCCCAGGCTGTGCCGCCGTCCTGCGACGACGGGGCGACATAGGCGGCGCGGCCCTGGCCGTACCGGTCCACGCTACCGTCCGCGTGCACCACCCGGACGGCGACACCGAGCACGGAGAGCAGGAACGGCAGCACCGCGTCGGCGAGCTCCGGCCAGGACGCCGGGTCGGTGATGCTGCGGACGATGTCGGCCCGCGCCACGCCGCTGTCCACCCGGGCATCGACCGCGGCGGCGAGCGCCACGGCGTCCGGACCCTCGCCGGCCTGCTCGCTGCGTCGCCTGACGAGGTCGCCGTACAGGCTGTAGACGCGCAGCCAGAGGTCCAGCGTGTCGTCCTCGTCGCGTACCGCCGCCACCACGGCATCGCGCAGCGCCGACGGGTCCGTCACGACCCGCTCGCCGACCGTGACACCGTCTCCGAGGGCACGGAGCACCGCGCCGGCGAGGCCGCGCTGCTGCGGCACGCTCGCCTCGCGCCCGTGGCTCAGTGCCCAGCGCTGCTGGGCCTGGGACAGCGTCCCGGTGAGGTCGGTACGCCCGGCGTCGCCGGGAACGGTGACGAGGAGGTCGGGCTCGACGGCGTCCTCGACGACGCGGACAGACGGAGCACCGGCGACGTCAGCCACCCGGGTGGCCGCGCCTGCGGCCTCCGCCGCACGGACATCCGCCAGTGCGACCCAGCCGCCCTGCGAGGTGACCGCGAGCGTGACCGGAGCTCCGTCGCCGAAGGTCCGGGACGTCCCGTCCGGGTGCAGCACCCGCAGCGCACCGCCGAGAGCCGCCGCAGCGCCTGCGAGCGCGGCGTCATCGGCCGGCCTCGGACCGTGCCCCTCTCCGATGGCCTCTGCCAGCCGCCGCTCCGTGTCGGGAGCGACGACCGTTCCCGCAGCCTCGAGGAACGTCGTACCGGAGACACCACGCACCGGGTCACCGACAAACCGGAGCTTCTTGGCGGACGCCCACTCGACCTGGCGACCGGAGAGCCCTCCGAAGGGCGGGCCCGAGCGATGGCTGCGGGCCGCGGCCCAGGTGGTCGTCCCGTCGTGCTTGTCGCGCGCCTGCACCACCACGACCCACGCACCGTCGTCCACGTTGCCCGTGCCGCTGCCGTGGACGCTCACCCGACCGTCCGGCCGCACCACGAGAATGGTGCGGCCGAGATAGGCGCCGACCACGTGTGGGAGCATCGCGCCGGCGAGGGCCGCGAGGTGCGGATCCGCGTGCCCGGTCCGAGCGTTCGTCTCGGTCACGACCGCGACGAGATCCTGGTGCGTGGTCGCCCACTCGATCGGCCCCTGCCCGTCGTGATGCCCGTTCTCACCCGTCGTGCGGCTCATGGCCGTCCGGTAGGCCTCCACGGCAGGCGTCCACCAAGGCAACTGCTTCTCCTGCGTGCGGACATCCGCCCGCAGGCTGCGCGCGAGCTCCTCACGCAGCTGGCCGACGTCGCGGACGAGCGCACCGTCGAGGGACACGACACCGCCCGCGCCCGCGAGGACCGCGTCGAGGAACGTCGCAGCGCCACCGGGGACGAACGTCATGTCCCACGCTCGCACCCAGCGCGCCGCCGCCCAGCCGACGCCAGGCGGCTCCGCGTCGACACCGTACGACGGCTGGCTCGCCTGCCCCTCGCGCACCAGGGGTTCCTGGTGCCGCTCCTCCTGGTGCCGTGACTGCTCCGGGCGGCCGGTGTGTTCGGGCACGAGAGGCGCCCGGTCCGGGTCCTCGAGGACCGGAGCCTCGTAGCCCCGTGGCGTGACGTCGAGGGACGCAGCGGGGACAGCACGACCTTGCGTGCCCACGCCGGAGCGATCGGTCACGGCGCGCGCCTCGGAGCGCGGCGCCTCGTGGTCCTCAAGGTGGGTCCGCAGCCGCTCGATGAGCGGCGAATCGGGCCGCTCGGCAGCCTTCGCCTCGTCGAGCGCCCGCCGGAGGCCGTTACGCATGCTGTCGTCCGTGTGCGCCATGTACAGCCACCGGTCGTGACGAGAACCGGAGACGCTCGACTGCCCGGCCTGCCCGGCCTGCCCGGCCTGCCCGGCCTGCCCGGC
>Ga0079224_100010248_pt1 | contig 12848 bp, 10 predicted proteins | sample Stecom2015_FD_80414 | JGI IMG/M metagenome (GOLD analysis project Ga0079224, IMG submission 80414) | Agricultural soil microbial communities from Utah to study Nitrogen management - Steer compost 2015 | ecosystem: Environmental > Terrestrial > Soil > Agricultural land | place: USA: Utah...
ACGCGATCCGGTCTAGCGAGTCCGATCCGGCACTTGAGGCAAGTCAGCGGGCGCAATCGAGGAGCGGCCCAAGTTGCTGTACCCGACGCTGAAGGGTAGCCGCCCGGCGATTGATGTAGTCGCTGGGTCGGCCCGCCGACCAGCGGCGGGGATTGGGCAAAACGGCTGCCATCAAGGCGGCTTCCCGGGCGCTCAGCTGTGAGGCTGGCTTGCCAAAGTGGCTCTCTGCGCCGGCCCCGGCCCCATAGACCCCGGGTCCCCATTCCGCCACGTTCAGATAGAGCTCCAGCAAGCGCCGCTTCGACAGCAAGCCCTCAAGGTAGAGCGTAAGGTAAGCTTCCGCCCCTTTCCTCAGGAAGCCGCCCCCGGGCCAGAGGAAGAGGTTCTTGGCAAGTTGCTGCGAAAGGGTACTGGCGCCGCGTGTGCGGCCTCCAGCCTGGCGTTCTGCCCAGGCCTCGCGCAGGGAGGCAAAGTCGAATCCGCTGTGTTCACAGAAGAGATTGTCTTCTGCAGCGATCACCGCGAAGCGCAGGTTCGGGGAGATCTCATCGAAGGAGACCCACTGTTTCTGCAGGCCTTCGCCCTCCAGAAGACGAAGCAGCATCAGCGGGGTCAGCGGCGGCGGGACCACCGAATAGAGCAGCGTGAGGCAAAGGGGAAGTCCCAGCAGGAGCGCCCCCAGCCAGAGAAGAGTCCGTCGCCACCGCCTTCTCTGTTCTTCCACCAGCCGAAGCAGCCAACCTTGCCGGCGCTTTCCCCGGCGCGCTTCAATCCTCGCCTTCGCCACCTTGCACCTTGGCTTCGGCGGTGCCATAACCGCCTCTTGATGACAGCACAGCATCCCTCACGTGAAGTGTCCCCCTTTCCCCACCGCCACCTGCTCGGCATCGAGGGGTTGAGCCGGGAGGAAATCGCTTTCCTGCTGGATCTGGCCGATTTCTATGCAGCCCAGGATCCACGGGAACATCGGCTTTCCTCTCTCTTGTCCGGCTACACTGTTATCAACCTCTTCTTTGAAAACTCAACGCGAACCCGTACGTCCTTCGAATTGGCGGCCAGACGCCTGGGCGCCGAGGCCATCAACATGTCGGTCGCCTCTTCTTCGATCAAGAAGGGCGAGACCCTGATCGACACGGCGACGACGCTTACGGCAATGCGGCCGGACCTCCTGGTGGTACGCCACCCGGACTCGGGTGCCGTCTCGCTGCTCAGCGAGAAGGTCGATTGCTCAGTGATCAACGGCGGCGATGGAAGTCACGAGCACCCCACCCAGGCTCTGCTGGACGCCCTCTCGATTCGCCGACGCAAAGGGCGCCTCGCCGGCCTGACGGTGGCGATCTGTGGCGATGTGCTGCACAGCCGGGTGGCGCGCTCGAACATCCACCTCCTGACCACCATGGGCGCGCAGGTGCGGGTCATCGCGCCCCCTACCCTGCTGCCATCGAAGATCGAGTCCCTTGGCGTAAAGGCCTTTCACGACATGCGCGCCGGGCTCGCCGAGGTGGACATTGTCATGATGTTGCGGCTGCAGAACGAGCGCATGCATGGCTCCTATGTCCCCTCGGTCCGGGAATACTTCCGCTTCTACGGCCTGGATCAGGAGAAGCTGGCCTTTGCCAAGCCGGACGCATTGGTCATGCATCCGGGGCCCATGAACCGCGGCGTGGAGATCGACAGCGAATTGGCCGACGACATCGACCGCTCCCTGATCCATACGCAGGTCGCCATGGGCGTGGCCGTGCGCATGGCCTGCCTCCACGCGCTGCTGCGGCGTGATCAATTGCCGAGGGAGGTGCACGCCTGATGCCCGTCGCCGGCACGCCAAAGCGGGTCGCCTACCTGAATGCCCGTCTCCTCGACCCTGCCACTGGCCTTGATGCACCGGGAGCCCTGCTGACGGAAGAGGCGGTCATCGCCGATGTAGGCCCCCGCCTGTTCAATGACGCCCCTCCCCCGCCGGATGCCCAGATCGTCGATTGCGCCGGCGCCTGCCTCGCTCCTGGCCTGGTGGATATGCGCGTCCAGCTGCGGGAGCCCGGCCAGGAGCACAAGGAAACCATCGCCAGCGCAAGCCGGGCCGCCGCTGCCGGCGGCATTACCTCCATGGTGGGACTGCCGAACACCGATCCGGTGGTCGACGATGTTTCGGGCATCGAGTTCGTCGCCCGCCGGGCACGCGAGGAAAAGCTGGTCAAGGTCTATAGCTATGCCGCCCTGACCCGGCGCCTCGAAGGCCAGGAGATCACGGAGATCGGCCTGCTGCACGAATATGGCGCCAGAGGTTTCACCGACGGCCTCAAGCCAGTGGGCAATGCTCAAGTCATGCGGCGGGCGCTCTCCTACGCCACCGCTTTCGATACCGTGATCCTGCAGCATCCCCAGGAACCCACCCTGAGCCAGGGTGTGATGAATGGGGGCGAGCTGGCGACCCGCCTGGGTCTCGCGGGCATCCCGCCGCTTGCAGAAGTCATTCTGCTGGAGCGAGACCTTCGCCTGGTGGAGATGACCGGTGGCCGCTACCACGCCTCGCTGATTTCGACTGCCGAGAGCGTGGAAGCCATCCGACGCGCGAAGGCGCGCGGACTGCCGGTGACCTGCGATACGGCGCCCCACTACTTCACCTTGAACGAGAACGCGGTGGGCGACTACCGCACCTTCGCCAAGGTGATGCCGCCCCTGCGCAGCGAAAGCGATCGCGCAGCCATCGCCGAAGCGGTCGCGGATGGCACCATCGACGCCATCTGTTCCGACCACGCGCCCCAGGACCAGGATGCCAAGCGCCTTCCCTTTGCGGTCGCGGAATGGGGCATGGCGGGCCTCGAAACCCTGCTGCCCCTATCGCTCGCGCTGGTCCATCAGGGACGCATGAGCCTCCTGGAACTCCTGAAGCGACTGACCGTCAGCCCCGCGACGATCCTGCAAGGGCGTTCTGCGCTCGCACCCGGCCTGCCGGCGGACCTCGTGATCTTCGATCCTGACCGGGTCTGGGTGATCGATCCCGACCGCTTCCTCTCGAAGTCGAAGAACTCCGCCTTTGACAATCATCCGGTACAGGGGCAGGTCCTGCGCACCGTCGTCGACGGTCGAAGCATCTTCACCCTTGCTGAAGCGGAAGAGGCAGGCTGAGCAAAACCGTGTGCGGGCGCTTCACTCAGGCCATGTCCTGGAGGGAACTGGTCGAACTCTACCGCCTGCACGACCAGCCCGAGCCACCGCTCCAACCACGCTACAACGTCGCTCCCTCACAACAGGTGCTGGCGATCCGGCAAGAGGAGGGGAAACGCCGGGTGTTCCTCCCGCGCTGGGGGCTCGTGCCCGGCTGGGCGAAGGACAGCGCGATCGGCAACCGCATGATCAACGCCCGGGCGGAGTCGCTGGCAGAGAAGCCGGCCTTCCGCACCGCCTTCCGCCAGCGCCGCTGCCTGATCCCGGCCAGCGGCTTTTATGAGTGGAGAGGCCCGAGATCAGCGCGCCAGCCGCACTACATCCAGGCCCGCAAGGGGGGTCTCCTCGCCTTCGCCGGCCTCTGGGAGAGATGGCGGGATCCAGCCCTGACGGACGCACCGCCGCTCGAAAGCTGCACGATCATCACGACAGCCGCCTCTTCCGATGTGGCGGCCCTGCATGACCGCATGCCCGTGATCCTCTCCCCGGATCAATGGAACGCCTGGCTGGACCCCGAGACGCCGCCAGTCCTGCTGGACGGGCTTCTGCAGCCCGCCCCCGCCGGGAGGCTCGTCCATCATCCGGTGGATCGGAAAGTGGGCTCCCCCAAGGTGGAGGGGCCGGACCTCATCGCGCCGCTGCCTGAGCCACCGGGAGAACTCCCACTATAAGAACAATCCGCGGCCTGGTCTTACTCCCTCAGGCAATGCTCCCGAATCGCAATCATGGCGCTTCACGCGTGAGCTAGCCACCGATGCGCTCGGGTGCCTGGCGCACGTTGTTCTTGGGGGCGGGACCGACGACCGCTCGCAGTGGAAGTGATCGGCTGCACTACGGAAGTGGAGCTGCAGCAGTACCTTTGTTCGTTCACGCAGCACCTGGACTTGACTTGCCGGGAGGCGCGAGCCCTGGAGGTCACTCGATCGCCAGCCTGGCCAGTCAAGTACAGCCTCGGCGAAGCGGTGGCTGCCCGCTTCGTGCGGGCGGCCAAGGGTGGCTGGACCGTCGTCTGAGGAGACTTCCACTGACAGCCAGAGCTTCACGCGTTCAATCTGAAGTCATGTGGCTCAGATTGAACGCGTGCCTTGTCCTCAGCGCGCCGTCTGGGTGATGAACTTGGTGAAGAGGTAGGCTTCGATGGCTTCGGAGCCACCTTCGGTTCCGTGGCCGGAGTCCTTGATGCCACCGAAGGGCACCTCGGGCAGCGCCAGGCCGATGTGGTTGATGGTCGTCATGCCCGCCTGGATGCGCAGACCCAGCTGCTGCGCGGTATCCGCCGAGCCGGTGAAGGCGTAGGACGCCAGGCCGTAGGGCAGGCGATTTGCCTCGGCGATCACCTCCTCGAGATCCGAGAAGGGGCGGAAGGAGGCAACGGGCCCGAAGGGCTCCTCGTTCATGATGCGCGCCTCCAGCGGCACGTCCGCCAGCACCGTGGGCTCGAAGAAGTAGCCCTCGTTGCCGATGCGTCGACCGCCGGTCTTCAACTTGGCCCCCTTCTCGACCGCGTCGTTGATGAGGCTCTCGATCGCCGGGATGCGGCGCTCGTTCGCCAGGGGGCCCATCTGGGTGCTCTCGTCGAGGCCGTTGCCGACCTTGATCGCCTTCGCGGCCTCGGTGAAGGCCTCGACGACATCGCCGTAAATGCTTTCCTCGATGAGGAAGCGCGTGGGGGAGACGCAGACCTGACCCGCATTGCGGAACTTGGAGCCGACGAGGGTCTTCACGGCCTTCTCAACGTCCGCGTCGGCAAAGACGATGGCCGGTGCATGGCCGCCCAGCTCCATGGTCGAGAGCTTCATGTGCTGGCCGGCCAGGGCCGCCAGGTGCTTGCCCACGGCCGTGGACCCGGTGAAGGAGATCTTGCGGATGACCGGGTGCGGAATGAGGTACTCCGAGATCTCTGCCGGCACGCCATAGACGAGGTTCACCACCCCTTCGGGGACGCCCGCGTCGGCAAAGGCGCGGATCAGCTCGGCCGGCGAGGCCGGGGTCTCCTCCGGCGCCTTGACGATGATGGAGCAGCCAGCCGCCAGCGCGCCCGAGAGCTTGCGCACCACCTGGTTGATCGGGAAGTTCCAGGGCGTAAAGGCGGCGACCGGACCGACCGGCAGCTTGACCGCCAGCTGCATCACGCCGGGTGCCCGCGCCGGGATGATCTGGCCATAGGTGCGGCGCGCCTCCTCGGCGAACCAGTCGATGACATCGGCGGCCGCCAGCGTCTCCATCTTCGCCTCTGGCAGCGGCTTGCCCTGCTCCATCGTCATGATGCGCGCGATCCTGTCGGCGCGCTCGCGCAGCAGCTCTGCTGCCTTGCGCATGATCTTGGAGCGATCGAAGGCAGATTTGGCACTCCACACCCCGAAGCCGTGCTCGACAGCCGCGAGTGCCGCATCAAGATCCGCCTTCGTAGCATGCGCGACCTGGCCAATCCTTTGACCAGTAGCCGGATTGACGACCTCGATGCTTCTGCCCTCGGCGCCGGCGCGCCACTCGCCATTGATGAAGAGCTGTGTATCGGGATAGCTGTTTTCGGTCATATCTTTTAGGCCCTCATTTGCTGGCTGAAGTGAAGACCGGCGCCTCTAGAGCGAGCTGCTTGAAGCGCCGGGCTCCTACCCCTGCTGGTTTTCTAGTTTTTCTTGTCTTCGGAAAGCTTGTCGAGCTGGCGACGCAGCAGTTCAACCTGCTCGCGCAAATTCTCGAGCTGTTCTGCGGAGGAAGGCTCCTTGGCCTGCGCGGCGGTCGCATCCGCCTGCGGAGTGTTCCGGTCATCAGGAAAGGGGGAGAACATGCGCATGGCCCGCTCGAACATGGCCATGTTCTGCTTGCTCACCTCCTCCAGACCCCGGAAGGGAAAGGAGCCGCCCATGCTGTCCTTCATGGCCTTCGCCATCGCTTCCTGGTTGCTGGCAAAGGTTTTCATCATTTGCTCGAGATAGCCGGGGAGCATCCAGTCCATTCCCCGGCCATAAAAGGAGATGAGCTGCCGCAGAAACGAGATGGGCAAGAGGCTTTCGCCCTTGGTCTCCTCCTCGACGATGATCTGTGTCAGCACCTGCCGCGTGATATCCTCGCCGCTCTTGGCGTCATAGACGACAAACTCGACGTCGTCCTTCACCATCTGGCAAAGGTGATCTAGCGTGACATAGCTGCTGGTGGCCGTATTGTAGAGGCGCCGGTTCGCGTATTTCTTGATTATAACCGGCGAGTTCTCGTCATTCGTCCCATTGTTCCCCGTCACATTCTCGCCCTTCCACCCATCTTGTCCTTGGTTCCCTTGGCGGGATTGTGCGGCGCGTCACAAATTGCTGTCAATGCACCTCCCCCGCGGGCGCGCCCTCTTGCTCCCGGCCTTTCACCCAAGGATATAGTAGGGCATGGCCAAGGCCGACGAACTTGAGGAACTGGCACAGCGTTATCTCGACCTCTTCGAGGGCGAGTTCAGCGCGGCCGCCGGCGATCCGCTGCTGGGAGAGACACTCGACCGCCTCAGCCAGATCTGGTTTGAAACAGCGCAGGCAACCTGGACCTTGGCGCCGCGAATCTGGAATGGGGTCACGGCTGACTTCCCGGCCGGACCGCCATCCTTGAGCGGAGGGGAGGAAAGCAAGTCCAATGACGCGAGAGCCGCGGATGGGTCCGCGTCCCCTTCCACTGCATCTGGCAGCCGCGGAGCTGAGCTGGCAGCGCTCCGCCGCAGCCTGGAAGAGCTGGAGAAGCAGCTTGCCGAGCTGGAGGCTTCCCCCCGCGGCAAGCCTGAGCTTGATCAAGGAGATCGAGGCGGCCGATCCTGAAGGCTTCGCGCCTGCACTGGAACGTGCGATCGCTGCCCGCAAACGCGAGTTCCTCCTGGCCATCTTCGCCTACCGAAGCCATCCCTATCGGCGCAGCCTCGAGGATCCACCCGCGCTGTGGCAGCAAGGCAGCAGCCGCCTCCTAGACTTTGGGCGCTCGGACAACCGCGGTTATCCCCTTCTCCTCGTCCCCTCGCTTGTCAATCGCAGCTATATCCTCGACCTCATGCCACAAAGCAGCTTCGCGCGCTGGCTGGCCTCCGCCGAGGCTCCGGGAGGTTTCCGGCCCCTCCTGCTCGACTGGGGCGAGCCGGGTGAGGCGGAGCGGGGCTTCAACCTCACTGACTACATCACGGGACGCCTGCAGGCGGCACTGGACCAGGTTCTGGCAGAAACAGGGCAACGACCGCTGCTGCTGGGCTACTGCATGGGCGGCCTGCTTGCCCTGGCGTTGGCGCAACAACGCCCGGAGGACATTGCAGCCCTCGCACTCCTCGCGACCCCTTGGGATTTTCACTCTGCACCGGGACAGGCCGCCCTCGGCCGGAGTGCGCTGCTCGCCTGGGGAAGCCTACTGGATCTTCTAGGGTATCTGCCAGTCGATGCCATCCAGGCTCTCTTCGCGCTGCTCGATCCCCTGACCGCTGTGCGAAAGTACCGCCACTTTGCCCGCATGGATCCTGCAAGCCCGCGCGCCGAGGCCTTCGTGGCGCTGGAGGACTGGCTGAACGACGGGGTCCCTCTTACCGCGCCGGTCGCGCGCGAGTGCCTGGGCGGCTGGTACGCAGAAAATGCGACGCAGCACGGCCGTTGGCGCGTTGCCGGCCGGCCGGTTCGGCCGCAGGAAGTCAGCGTGCCAAGCCTTTGTGTCATCCCCGCGCAGGATCGTATCGTACCACCGGCCTCGGCAAGAGCCCTGGCCTCAGCCTTGCCTCTTGGGGAGTGTCAGGAGCCAGCAGCCGGACACATCGGCATGATGATCGGCAGAAGGGCGAAAAGGGAGGTGTGGGAGCCGCTGGCGAAATGGCTCGCACAGCATACTTGTCATAAGAGTGCCTTGAGGCGGGCGACCAGCGGCAGTACCCTGTCGCGTGCTGCACTGCGGCGCGCAGACGCCGGAGGCGATGGCAAGGCGCAGCGCAAGGTCGAAAGCAGCCGCAAGCGAAAAAGGAGCGAGCCAAGATGACGAACGTCGTGATCGTGGGCGCCGCCCGCACCCCGGTGGGCGCCTTCAATGGCGGTCTTTCCAGCGTTAGCGCGTCCTATCTGGGCGGTGTCGCGATCGAGGCTGCACTGCAGCGAGCGAAGGTCGATGCGGCCGAGGTCGACGAGGTCGTCCTGGGCCAGATTCTTACAGCCGGCGCAGGCCAAAATCCGGCTCGCCAAGCCGCCATGCAGGCGAAAGTGCCGCAGGAACGCACCGCCTACCAAATCAACCAGCTCTGCGGATCGGGGCTGCGGGCCGTTGCCCTGGCCTCACAAGCAATCGCCTTGGGTGATGCCCGGATCGTGGTTGCCGGCGGCCAGGAGTCGATGAGCCAGGCTCCCCACTGCGCGCACCTACGCAATGGCCAGAAAATGGGTGAGCTCAAGCTCGTGGACACCATGCTCAAGGACGGCCTCTGGGACGCCTTCCACGGCTACCATATGGGCAATACGGCCGAGAACGTGGCGCGGCAATGGCAAATCACGCGGGAAGAACAGGATGCCTTCGCGGCTGCCTCTCAGCAGAAGGCCGAGGCTGCCCAGAATGCCGGCCGCTTCAAGGACGAGATCGTGCCGGTCACCATCAAGACCCGCAAGGGAGAGACGGTGGTGAGCGAGGACGAGCACCCGAAGCCGGGAACGACGACCGAGACCCTCGCCAAGCTGCGCCCCGCCTTCGACAAGGAAGGCACCGTGACGGCCGGCAACGCCAGCGGCATCAACGATGGTGCGGCTGCCGTCGTCCTGATGAGCGCGGAGGAAGCGGAACGCCGGGGCCTCTCCCCGATGGGCCGCATCGTTTCCTGGGCCACCTGCGGCGTCGATCCCGCCATCATGGGGACCGGCCCTATTCCGGCCAGTCGCAAGGCACTGAAGAAGGCCGGCTGGAGTGTGGACGATCTCGACCTGATCGAGGCAAACGAGGCCTTTGCGGCCCAGGCTCTTGCCGTCAACAAGGACATGGGCTGGGATCCCGAAAAGGTAAACGTCAATGGCGGCGCCATTGCGCTGGGCCATCCGATCGGTGCTTCCGGGGCGCGGATCCTCAACACCCTGCTGTTCGAGATGGCACGGCGGGACGCAAAGAAGGGACTGGCGACGCTCTGCATCGGCGGTGGCATGGGTATTGCCATGTGCATAGCTCGCGACTGACCTGGTAGGGAGCATTGGGGGGTCGCAACCTACCAGGCCAAACTGTGAGGCCTTTCCCTCGGATCGCCAACATCGCCAGTGGTGTCGCCTTCGTCGACACCCTGGCTCGTGGGCTGCTGAAACGTTACCCGGAACCGGAATCACTCGCGGCGGTTACGGTGCTCCTTCCGACCCGGCGTGCCTGCCGGTCCCTGCGCGACGCCTTCCTCCGGGTGACGGAAGGCGCCCCTTTGCTATTGCCGCGCCTGCTTCCGATCGGCGATCTCGATGCCGATGAGCTTCTACTTGCCGCGGATGAAGGCTTGGCGGGTGATAGTCTGGAACTGCCGCCGGCCATTCCCCCCATTCTTCGTCAATTGCAGCTTGCGCGCCTGATCGTCGCCTGGGCTCGCAGCAGTGGCCGGCAGGAAGCAGCGCAAGAAGAGCGGGCGGCGCCGCTTGCCCAAGAACTGGCGCGCTTGATCGATCAGGTCGATACCGAAGGCCTCGATTTCACCGGCCTCGAGAAACTGGTGCCGGAACGCTATGCGGAACATTGGGGAGAAACGCTGCAGTTCCTGCAGATCGTGGCCCAGCATTGGCCGGCGGTGCAGGCGGAACTGGGCTGCATCGGCCCGGCCGAACGCCGGCGACGCCTACATGAACTGCAGATAGCTGCCTGGGCCAAAGAGCCGCCACAAGACCCGGTTATTGCCGCTGGCTCCACGGGCTCCATACCTTCAACAGCCGATGTTCTGGCGGCCGTGTCTCGGCTGCCTCGCGGCGAAGTCATCCTTCCCGGATTGGACCGCAGCAGCGACGAGGCCGCCTGGGCCGCCATCGCCGAGGATCCTGCGCATCCCCAGCACACCATGGCCCGGCTGCTGCGTCATCTCGGTGTAACCCGCGAGCAGGTCGTGGAATGGGAAGCGACGACACCAGAAGAGAAGCCGAAGCAGCTCCGCAGCCGGCTGATCCACGCGGCAATGTTGCCCGCCGCGGCAACAGAACGCTGGAGTGAACTGGAGGAAGCACCCGAGGATGTCCGGATCGCCTTTTCCGGCGTCACGCGACTGGAAGCGGAAACTCAAGGGGAAGAGGCGACGGCTATCGCCCTGCTGCTCCGCGAAGCGCTCGAGGTGCCGGAACGCACGGCCGCTCTGGTCACGCCCGATCGTGCGCTCGCCCGCCGGGTGGCGGCAGAACTCGCACGTTGGGACATTGCCATCGATGACTCAGCTGGCCGACCGCTTTCGGAAACTCCAGTTGGCACTTTCTTGCGCCTGACTGCGGCGACGGTCTGGGAAAAGTTCGCGCCCGTAGGACTGCTGAGCTGCCTGAAGCATCCCCTGGCTGCCGGTGGCATGGAGCCAGCGACCTTTCGCCGACAGGTCCGACAGCTTGATCGCTTGGTGCTGCGCGGCCCGCGCCCGGCGCCCGGCGTCGAAGGCCTCAGGGCGGCCATGGCCGCCACGGGACGAGAGCTGCCGGAACTCACCTTTCTGCTCGACCGCCTGGAAGAGCTTGCCGCGCCCTTCGTGGCGGCGATCGAACATCGCGCCGCTCTCGGCGAGGTGCTGGAAAGCCATCTTCGCTTTGCCGAGGGGCTTGCTGCTTCCAGCGATGAGACAGGAGCCGAGCGGCTGTGGGCTGACGAGGAAGGCGAAGTTGCGGTGGATTTCGTCAGGGAGCTGCAAGAGGCGCTTGAGGTTACGGCGCCGCTCTCAGGCCTCGACTATCCCCTGCTGCTCGAGAATCTTCTGAGTGTCCGGGTGGTACGGCCGCGCTATGGACGGCACCCGCGCCTTGCGATCCTCGGGCCGATCGAAGCCCGTTTGCAGCAGGCAGATCTGATCGTGCTGGGCGGTCTGGTCGAGGGGACCTGGCCTGCCGAAGGCGAACCCGGGCCCTGGCTGTCGCGGCCAATGCGCCAGGACTTCGGATTACCGCCCCTGGAACGCCGTATCGGTCTGGCTGCCCACGATTTCGCCCAGGCCCTGGGGGCCAGCCGTGTGGTCTTGACCCGGGCCCGCAAGGTGGAAGGAACACCTACCGTCCCCTCCCGCTGGTTGCTGCGGCTGGACGCCCTCTTCCAGGCGCTGGGGGTACCCGATGCGATCCGCGACGAGACCGAACGCTGGGCCGCCTGGGCCAGAGCTCTGGATGCGCCCGAACGTCACGAACCGGGGGAGCGCCCGCAACCCCGGCCGCCCCTTGCAGCGCGCCCGAGGCAGATGCCGGTCACCGCGATCGAGGAATGGATCCGCGATCCTTACGCGCTCTATGCCCGGCGAATCCTCAAGCTGCGCAAGCTGGACCCGCTGGACGCCGACCCCTCGGCAGCGGATCGCGGCAACCTGATCCACGAGGTACTGGAGCGCTTTCTTGCTGCCTTTCCGCGCGAGCTGCCGGAGGACCCGGAGACGGCTCTGCTGCAGTTCGGCGAAGAGGTTTTCGCCCCTTTGCGCGCGCGGCCCGGCGTCTATGCCTTTTGGTGGCCGCGCTTCCGCCGCATCGCTGCCTGGGTGGCACGCCAGGAGCAGCAACGCCGCGCTGAGGCCCCCCTTCTCTTTGCGGAAAGGAGTGGCCGACTGGAGCTTGGGGACTTCGTGTTGACCGCCAAGGCGGATCGGATCGAGCTCCGTGAGGATGGATCTCTTTCCATTCTAGACTACAAGACCGGAGCGGTCCCAAAGGGCAAGGACGTCTGTTCCGGCTATTCGCCACAGCTTCCCTTGGAAGCAGCCATCGCGCGGGAAGGTGGCTTCCCCGATGTTCCCGAGGGCCTGCCGGGGGAGCTCATCTACTGGCACCTGACGGGGGGCCGCTTCGCGGGTGAAGAGTGCAACGCCCTGGGAAGGTCGACAGCCTCCGCACAGGAGGTTGCCGAGGCCGCGCTGGAAGGGCTTTACCGGCGGATCCTCCACTTCGACGATCCGCAGACCCCCTATCCCGCCATTCCTCGCCCGGCGCAGGCTCCGCGCTTCAACGACTATGCGCATCTTGCGCGCCACAAGGAGTGGTCCACGCTCGCTGGGGATCCGGCCGGGGGAGACCAGAACGAATGAGCCTGCTTCAGCCCTCCCTGGAAAAACCCTCACAGGCCCGCCTGCGCAAGCTGTCCGAGGCCACAGCGCTGCAGCGCCGCGCCGCTGATCCCGAGGCCTCTGTCTGGGTGAACGCATCGGCCGGCACCGGCAAGACCAAGGTCCTGACCGACCGGGTCCTTACCCTCATGCTCCACGGCACGCCGCCGGAACGTCTCCTCTGCCTTACCTTCACCAAGGCGGCGGCGGCCGAGATGCGCAATCGCCTTGCCAAGGTACTCCAGGCTTGGGCCACCTGTTCAGAGCAGGAACTGGAAGATCGGCTTTTCGATCTTCTGGGCCGCCGACCGGATCAAGCGGAGTTTCTGCGCGCCCGGCAGCTGTTGGCGCGGGTGATCGACTCTCCGGGCGGCATGAAGATCCAGACCATCCACTCCTTCTGCCAGTCGCTGCTGGCCCGCTTTCCCCTCGAGGCGGGAATAGCGCCGAACTTTCACCTGATCGA
>Ga0079224_100010249_pt1 | contig 12847 bp, 8 predicted proteins | sample Stecom2015_FD_80414 | JGI IMG/M metagenome (GOLD analysis project Ga0079224, IMG submission 80414) | Agricultural soil microbial communities from Utah to study Nitrogen management - Steer compost 2015 | ecosystem: Environmental > Terrestrial > Soil > Agricultural land | place: USA: Utah...
GGAAAGTGGACAACATCCTTGAGCTTCCACAGAATTTCCTGGCGGAGTACGACATTGTCGTAATCAACCCTACATACATCAGACCACATGAAAAGTCCTCTCTGGACCTTAATCTGGACTATGAACCAGAATCGGCCCTGTTCACCAGGGATGCAGATGGTCTGGAATTTTATGAAGCGATCCAATTGCGTAGCAGGTATTTACGTGAGGGAGCAAGCATTTATCTTGAAATGAATCATCATACATCGAAGCACATCGCCGAATTATTTTCACATTCGGGATATCATGAGATTCGGATAATCAAAGATCTGCAAGGTTTAAACCGCATTCTCAAGGTAACCATTTGAATGATTCTGTTGAAAAATTCCGGCAGGTACGGTCAAATCGGGGACTTCAAAAATTCAGAAATTGTAAATATGTCCCTTCAATATTGGAATTCCTGAAATTCTTATCGAAAATTTCCAATTTTGGGCCTCCAGTACGGTAAGATCTTATCATGATGAAGGATCATAAAAACAATATCTCAAATCAAACGAAAATTCGAACTTAGTTTTCCTGGAGGCCTTTAGAATTGAGTATCATTGATTTTGCATCGAAAATGGAGATGTGAAATGAGGAACATCAGGGTGGACAAATTCGGGAACACGACGTTAGTGATGATAGAGGATCAAATATCAGTTTAAATTACAGCGGGATGAAACAAAGTATTTTACTCCTGGTTATTGGGGGCATTACACTGGTAAAATTACAGGCACAGACGATTAGCGGAAGTGTTCTGGATCTGTATACCGAGGAGCCCCTCATTGGGGCTACCATCGTCGAGAAAGGAACAACCAATGGCACCATTACAAATTTTGACGGGCTTTTTTCTCTGAATTTAAATAAAATGCCCTCGTCCATCGTGATTTCGTACCTGGGCTATGAAACTCAGACTGTGGACCTGACCCCATCTTCCCCCACTGAGCTGAGTTCCATTCTTCTCGTTCCCAGTGCATTTGGTCTGGATGAAGTAGTCATTACCGGCGTTATGGATATCGTAGTAGACCGCCAAACACCGGTGGCCACCTCCACCATCAATGCTGGGGAAATACAAAGGAAAATTGCCGGGGATGCCGAATTTCCGGAAGTGGCCAGAACAACCCCATCGATTTATATATCCAATCAGTCAAGCGGATACGGTGAGGCTGAGGTATGGACCCGTGGATTCGACCAGACCAATACGGCATTTCTCCTGAATGGACAACCAATCAATGGCATGGAGGACGGCAGGATATACTGGTCCAATTGGGCAGGACTGACCGATGTAGCCAGTGCTATACAAATCCAACGAGGATTGGGCGCATCCAAATTGGCCATTTCATCGGTAGGCGGGACTTGGAATTTCATCATGAAAGCAACAGAAACACTCCGTGGAGGTTCCATCTCCTCCACAGTAGGTAGCGATAATTATTACAAGGTAAGTGCGGCTTACAATACGGGGATCATGAACGAAAAATGGGGAATTTCAGCTCTGGTTTCTGTATGGTCCGGTAACGGATGGGGACATGGCACCAGAGGGAATGGGCAAACTTATTTTTTCGCAGCGGGGTACAGGCCCGCTCATCGACATTCTATTCATTTCCTTGTTACCGGAGCACCACAAAAACACGACCAAAAATATATGAGCAGCATCGCTTCGCACTTCAGGAAGGATGCTCAACTGGATCCACGGTATAACAGCAATTGGGGCATTTACGATGGTCGATATTTTTCCGAACGTACGAATTACTATCACAAACCCATCATCAATGTCAATTGGGACTGGGACATCAACAATCGATCGTCCCTTTCCACCGTGTTGTATGGTTCTCTGGGTAGAGGGGGTGGTACAGGCGGGGAAGGAGGGCCATTGGCAAGAACTCAGTCCGGGCAAATCGATTTCGATGCCACTGTTGCTAACCCAGCATCCAACTATCTACTACGAACCTCAGTGAATAACCACAACTGGATCGGTGCGGTTTTGAAATATGAGAACGAATTATCCAGAAATTGGCACCTGAGCCTCGGTACCGACTTGAGAAGATTTTATGGAGATCATTTTCGACAAGTGTATAAACTGCTGGATCAACCCGGTTATTACCAGTGGGGTATACCGGCTTATCCCGATGGTTATACTGCGAGCACCTCCTATAAAGCCGATCCCTGGTCAGCCATTTTCAACTTCGCTCCCAGAGGAGATAGAATCACTTACAATAGTGCAGAAACCATAAGATATGCCGGAGGATTTGGCCAACTGGAATTTTGGAAAAAAGAACTCAGTGCATACCTTCAGGGAGCGTATTCCATTCAGGATCATGTGCGGCATGAACTGTTCTACGCGCCCCCTTCCGACACCGATTCTGAAAAGGTGATCAACGAGGGTTATAATGCCAAAATCGGCCTGAGTTATGTGGTTGGCAAAAACCACACTTTCTTTGGCAACGCGGGCATATATTCCCGCCAGCCATTCCATGATGTAGTTTTTGAAAACAATTCCAACACCATCAGCCAGAACGCTTTCAACGAGGATATAGTGGGTCTGGAGCTTGGCTATAAATTGATCACCCCCAAAGTGACCACCAATATCAATGTATATCAGACCTCATGGAACAACCGGGTATTGTACAACCTGCTGGAAGTTCAAACCGATGGAACGGTTCGATTGACTGATGACAGGGTGTATACCGCCCAGGGAATGGATCCATATGAATTGTTGTTCCAGGATCAACTACACAAAGGACTTGAGGTGGATTTATCATACCATATGAACGATCACTTTCGCTTGAAGGGAATGGCATCCCTTGGAAATTGGGAAATCGTGGGGGAGAAAGAGGTCGAACTTTACGATGGTACAAGTTTACTCGAAAAGGTGGATGCCTACAGCATTTCCGCTAGGAACATCAAGGTGGGAAGCGCTCCTCAAACTTCATGGGGTATGGGTATCCAATGGGATATGATGAAAAATGTGTCTGTGGAAGCCAACTATCTTCATTATGACCGTTTGTACTCCGATAATGGTGGCATCGAACTTCCTTCCTATGGATTGTTGGATCTCAATCTACAAATCACCATCCCGCAAACCCAGGGTCAGGCCATTCATATTATAGGAAATGTGTACAATCTCATGGATCACCTATACATATCCAAAGCTGCCTCCTCTATCGGGGCCAGTTCAGATGATCGTTCAAACTGGAAAGGCATCCATACGGACAATATCGTGATGTTTGGTAAAACCCGGACAGCCAACTTAACCCTCAGGTACTCATTTTAATATATTGTAGATATGGTGGAAGGCATTGACCTGTATTTTTGAAGGACGAACAAAAAAACCTTTATGTTTGTCTCACATAGAAACAAAAAATTAATGCATGATCAACCGATTTAACCTGAGATCGTACGGGATTCTGGTCCGTGACGGTCGGGTTCTGATGAGTGAAGAGGAGTACAAAGGTCGGAAATTATTCAAATTCCCTGGAGGTGGCGTGGAGTATGGAGAGGGTATTCAGGATACCCTGATTCGTGAATTCCGGGAAGAACTGGATTTAGAGGTCGAGATCGGAGAAGTATTTTACGTCACGGTGGACTTTATCCAGTCCATTTTCATTCCTACTGATCAGGTCATTTGTACCTACCATTATATCTCTTCAAAAGAGCAAATACAAATCTCTAAGGCAGAGCATGAACTGCATTGGGTGGAACTCGCTCCGTCGAATAGTAAATTATTGACATTCGAGCAGGATACTGCAGTATTTGAGCGACTTTGTGAAGCACACATGCAAAGCACTTTACACCCATAATGTGAATTTCCTTACCAGGAGGTGAGCCTGTCAGACAAACATATTCAATATCAGAACACCGATCAAACCGGCTATAGATACTATGGTTTCCATGACAGACCAGGTTTTGATCGTCTCCTTGACGGTAAGGTTAAAATATTCCTTAAACATCCAGAATCCACCATCGTTCACATGGGAAAACATCAGGCTTCCAGCTCCAGTAGCAAGTACCATCAACTCGGGATTGGCCCCACCCTCCTGAATCAAGGGCAGAACAATGCCCGCTGCGGTAAGCCCGGCCACCGTGGCTGAACCAACGCACACTCTGATGATGGCGGCTATACCCCAGGCAAGGATAAGTGGTGAAATTTGAACCCCCTGAAGCATAGAACCGATTTGATCACTGACCCCGCTATCCACCAGGATCTGTTTCAACGCCCCGGCACCAGCTATGATAAGAAGAATCATGGCTATACTTCGGATAGCATCATTTATTTTGAAGGACACATCGCGCATGGAGGTTCCCCGATTGATTCCCAAAGTAAATATGGCAATGATGATGGCTATGAGCATGGCAATAACAGGATCACTCAGGGTGTAGACAATCTTTCCTACAATCGATTCCTCCACGACAATGAATTTCAATACGGCCGTAATTCCCAATAAAATGACCGGGGATAAAGCAGTCAGTATACTAACAGTCAACGAGGGCATTTCCTCCTCGGTAAACACTTTATCATTGAAAAATCCAGCCAGGGGTTTAGGGTTGTATTTTTTGAGCGTTGATGAAAAAACCGGCCCCCCTAGAATAATGGCGGGAATAGCCACGAGAATCCCATATATCATAGTGAGACCAAGGTCGGCACCGTAATCCACCACCAGGGCAGTAGGGGCAGGATGCGGGGGGAGGTATCCATGAGTGACTGACAATGCGGACAACATAGGCAAGCCCACATACAACATAGGTAGTCGGGTAGTCGCCGCAACGGTAAAAACCAGGGGTACCATAATCACAAACCCCACAGAATAAAACATAGGTATTCCTATAATAAAACCAGTGAGTACCAGAGCCCACTGTACGTACTTTCGTCCAAATGTGTTCATCAGGCTGGTAGAAATCCGTTGGGCTGCTCCACTGTCGGCTACCAGTTTCCCAAGCATAGCACCAAATCCCAAAATGATTACCAGAAAGCCCAGAACACTGCCTACGCCATTTTGAATTGATTCTGAAACCTCTACTGGATTCATACCCTGGGCTAGTCCTATGGCCAGAGAAACCAGGATAAAAGAAATAAAGGTATCCAGTTTGAAGTACCCAATTAAAAGGACAAGGCTAAGGATTCCTATAACTACGATTGCTAATGACACGGCGATTGATTTTTAAAGCCGCAAAAGATACAAAACAATTAACGAATTCACTTTTCTTCTATCGAAGTCTTTCGCATTATCCCTTAGGAATACTTAGATCTTTTTTCCTACACCGGGTTTCCTATCTTCCTATAAGAAAAATTGTCCGATAAAACAAATAACACTGTCATTTTGACACCTCCCTGTGTTTATCTTCGGAACTTATGTCATTTTATTCAAATTATTCACGTCAATATGTCATTTTTTCTACAAGGAATGGTATTTGCATATCAATATGATAGAAAAACAAGCATAAAAAAATTGATTGTTCACCATAAAAACTTAACACTATGAGAGCATTAGCAAGAATTTCGAATGGATCTATGAGACCAAGATTAAGTAGTTGGGTTGAAAACTTTTTCAGTCCGGAATTTACTTCCTTTTGGGATGATTTTCCTGCACGATTTCGTGTTCCTGCTACCAATATCCGTGAAACCGAGGATAGTTTTGTTATCGAGGTAGCTGCCCCTGGTATGGAAAAATCGGATTTTGAGGTAAATGTGGGAGATGGTGTCCTGACCATCAGCTATGAGCGTGAGGAACAACACGAAAAGGAAGAAAAGGAATACACCCACAGAGAATTTGGTTACAGCTCTTTCCGTAGAAGCTTTACCTTACCCGATTCTGTCAACGGGGATAAAGTAGATGCCAAATACAAAGATGGTGTCCTTTTCGTATCGCTTCCCAAAAAGGAAGAAGCAAAGAAAAAAGCACCACGGCTGATTACAGTGAAATAACCCGAAAAAGGTTGCATTCCGTGAACGTGGAAACCAGATCCTGAAATGACTATTGGTCTGTTTCATAAGTAATTAATATTAATGACGCGATTATTTTTGGTCGTACCAAAGAAACGAAACCGAGCATAGGACAGGCTTACGTGGGGCTTTCGGTGATGAAGGTACGGCAGAAAAGAAGCCGTCATAAGTGGGAAGAACTTATGCAACAGAGCACTAGAGTAAAATGTCAGAGCAAGGAGGATAACATTCCCGCTCACGAACATGATCTAGATTTAGTGAGTCAGGCAATTCACTCCATCGAGGAGGAAAGTTAAATGGGATAGGAAATCCATGGAGTGAATCTGAAAGAAACCAGGCAGGAAGGAAGAGGATGGGATTCCTTCTCTGCCATTTTTTATATCGATATGTGTCGTGCAATCCGATCGCTCAGGGTTTCAAAAAAGCTACTACCTTGAAATGGGTCTTTAGGTAGTAATACCTTTCCCTCCCGAAATAATATTTCAGGAATATTGAGCAGGTAATTGAGGTGAGACTGAGTCCAGGGTGAAGCAATTCTGACATCCCAAATAAAATCAGCTACCCCACATACCAACAAAGCCAGAATTTGATTGGTGGAAGGTATGAGCATACTTTCATCCTGCTGGGAAACCAAAGTATTGAGGTCAATCATCCCGTAAAATCGCGACCTGTCATCTCTGGCGGGCATATTATCTCCGATAGCTTTGAATAAACCCCGAATCAAAGATACATTTCGAATAAAATCATGCCCAGCAACAAATACCAAACTACCATTCGGGTAACTTCTTAAAAACTCCATCCCCTTTTTTGCTTCATCAATTGCGTTCAACAAACCTAGATCTATCCGTAGAATATCTGACGTATCCCGGATAAATATTTCTTCGTCATCTTTATATCGCAGGGGTCTCAATAAAATCTGAGGAGATATGTCGAGATCATTGTCCAGAAAAAATCCGGTAATAGGGTACTCCGTTAATTCACGGACCTTCTCCGAAAACCAGTTCCAGGAAACATCATTCAACCAGAACCAATACGACAGGTCTTTTGCCCTTCCTGGGTATGGTTTAAAGTCTCCCAATTGAATAGGAACATAGGGACCCATTTGTATCGGTGGAACGGAATTTAGAGCCTTGTCCATAGGATCCTTACCTCCCAGTTCATCGCGAAAGAGTGCCTCCCATTGGTCTAAATCTAGGTTATCATTCATAAGCTTCGCATATTTAAGGCTTCAAAACAATCCGGAGTCCTATATCAATTTACTATCTTGTACTTTTATTGTGTTTCAAAAAAGGTTTGAGCCACGAGGTATGGGATTAAATTTCAACCCATCCATTTCCCGTTACAGGGAATGGAATTTGACCGATATGGTGAATATTTTACCTTCATGGTGCTTTTATTTATTTCTTCAGGTCAGTTCGCAGACCGTTTCGAAGATGCTGTCGTACCTATTGTCAAATTACGAGACAATCATTCTTTTAAAACGGACGATGGTCAGCCTTCGATTATGGAGTTCTGTAGCGGCCGACCACAAGGTTAAAATAGAACGCATTGTAACCCTGCTCACTTAATATAGCAAATCACATACTTCTTCAACTGCAAGATATACAACCGTGACGAATAACAGAATATATTTGGATCATAACGCCACCACACCGGTGGATCCGCGTGTTCTGGAGGCCATGCTTCCTTATTTTACCCAGGCACCGGGGAATGCCAACAGCAGAAGCCACCCGTTTGGTTGGGAAGCTACCTCTGCAGTGGAAACAGCCACCAATCAATTAGCTGCACTACTCGATGTGGAGCAAGACACCTTGATATACACAAGTGGTGCAACGGAATCCCTCAACCTGTCGTTGAAGGGTCTCGCAGAAACGTGGAAAAATAAATTCAGTCATATTGTCACCTGCATGACCGAACATCCGGCCGTTTTGGATACGCTGGATTACCTCGAGCGTCAAAACTGGAAAGTATCCCGATTGCCAGTAAATTCCTCGGGGCACCTAGATTTGAACGAGCTGGAATCCTCCATTACACATGAAACCCTGGCCGTCGTTCTCATGTGGGCCAACAATGAAACGGGGGTTATTCATCCTGTCCACGAAATCGGGAAAATATGTCGTGAAAAGAACACTTTTTTTGTATGCGATGCCACCCAGGCAGTAGGTAAAATTCCAGTGCATCCCAGGAATCACGGAATTGACCTCCTGGCCTTCAGCGGACACAAGTTTTATGGACCAAAAGGAATCGGCGGTTTGTATATCAGCACACAGAAACCACGGACTAAGATAAAACCGGCTATCCACGGTGGAGGTCATCAAGGTGGTCTGCGAAGTGGTACGCTCAATGTACCAGGCATCGTAGGTATGGGAATGGCAGCAGAACTGGCCAGAAAGGAGATGGGTGCTGAAATGGAAAAGCTCGGATTATTGAGAGACCGGCTGGAGCATTATTTCCTAAAACACATTGAATCTACTTCCATCAATGGGGATTTGTATCATCGGCTACCTCATGTATCCAATCTTTGCTTCAAATATGTGGATGGAGAACAGCTCATGGTACAAGTAAATGAGGTGGTAGCCGTTTCTTCCGGATCCGCTTGCACCTCTGCGAATCCGGATCCCTCTCACGTCCTGCTGGCTATGGGATTGAGTGAATCAGATGCAAAATCCTCCATTCGTTTTAGCTTGGGCCGCACGACTACCATGGACCAAATTGAACGTACCATTCAAATTTTTGAAGAAAAAATTAATAGACTAAGGAATGAAAATCCCGTTTGGCACATGCACAAAGCAGGTGTCAACCTGGACGAATAACCATACATTCTTCTGCAAAACAAACCTATTGTCTTCAGAATTTTCAGGATGAAGCAGGAGCCTTCATAGGTATAAAACCCAATTCGGCTCCCCGGGATGCGAACAATACTCACCGAAAGTGAACAGATTTTTAATGTAAAATGTTAGTCACTTAACATGAAGTGATTCCCAGTTCTCTATATTGAGAAATTGAGTAATTTTGTTCGTGTCCAAAAATTAAAATTGAAAACATGTTGTTCGTAGGAGATAGTGCCAAAAGCAAGATTGAGGAAATAAGGCAGAAGGGAGAAATCGGGGAAAATCATTTTGTGCGGGTCAGTGTTACCAGTGGAGGGTGCTCTGGACTTACCTATCAAATGGAGTTTGACACTGAAAACAGACCCGACGATCAGGTTTTTGACGACAATGGGATTAAAATTGTAACCGATCTCCGAAGTTTTTTGTATTTGTGCAACACAAAATTGGAGTTTTCAGGTGGTCTTTCGGGAAAGGGATTTTATTTTGACAATCCCAATGCAGCCAGATCTTGTGCTTGTGGTGAGAGTTTTTCACTTTAATTGTTTATATTTAAAGGGTCGGACTTATTTTAAACCCGTAAATTAAAGTTATGAGAACACCTGCGTCGTTCCTGCGGATTTCCCTTATCATTACTTTTGTCTTCGCAGTCGTATTTTCCTGTACGCGCAATCCTGTGACAGGAAGGAAACAATTAAGTTTCATGAGCTACGAACAGGAAAAGGCCCTGGGTGCTCAATCTGATCCGGCGGTAATTGCGGAGTTTGGTAGGTATGAAGACAAAAAAATACAGGATTTTATTACCCAGGAGGGTAATAAAATGGTCAAAGTTTCCCACCGTCCGGATTTACAATTTGAGTTCAAAATTCTGAATTCTCCGGTAGTCAATGCCTTTGCGCTACCAGGTGGGTATGTTTATTTTACCCGCGGGATTCTAGCTCATTTTTCCAATGAAGCCGAGTTTGCCGGGGTTCTTGGACATGAAATCGGACACATAACGGCCCGACATGGAGCAGAGCAATACACCAACCAAATTTTGTCTCAGGTAGGCTTAATGGTAGGATTGGTGCTATCCCCCACGGTTCGGCAATTTGCCAATGAATTATCCCAGGGTGTCCAGTTAATGTTGTTGAGCAACAGCAGAGCGCACGAAAGCCAGTCAGATGAACTCGGTGTGGAGTATTCCACAAAAATCGGCTACGATGCCAACCAAATGGCCAATTTTTTCCGGACAATTGGCCGGCTGGGAGAGGAAAGCGGAGCCAATGAAATCCCTACTTTTCTATCTACCCACCCCAATCCTGCGGATCGGTTTACCCGCGTTCATGAGCTGGCAACTGAATGGCAAAATAAATTGCAATTGCCCGAATACAAGGTCAATCGTAACTCCTATCTTGAGTTAATCGATGGTATCATATATGGAGATGATCCCAGGGAAGGATACACCGATAATGGTGTGTTTTATCATCCCCAACTGCGATTCCAATTCCCATATCCCAATGGATGGCGATTGGTGAATACACCTCAACAAGTCCAAATGGCACCACAAAATCAAAACGCGCTCATGCTGCTGAGTCTGGCACAGGGAAACTCCCTGGATGAAGCAGCACAAGCGTTTGTTCAAAATTACAACCTGACCGTCGTGGAATCAAATAATAAGTCGGTGAGCGGATACGATTCGTTCCAATTGGTCGCAGATCAGATCAATGAACAAAATCCCTCCCAAAGTGTCCGATTGCTTACGTATTTTTATCTGGATAGAACCAATAAGGTCATATATCAAATGCTGGGGGTGGCACCTAAACAGGAATTTGGTCAATTTTCCAATTATTTCCTATTCACCATGGATAATTTTAAAACCCTAACCGATCAGGCTCGGATCAATGTGAAACCTGAGCAAATAAAGGTAATGACCATTCCTTCGTCAATGACCTTACAACAAGCACTCACGAGATTCAACATGCCACGAGATCGTTTTAATGAACTGGCTATACTCAACAGCATGGAACTCAATCAGCAACTTCAGGCGAATGACAAAATAAAGGTTGTGGTCAAAGCGAATCAAGTAAATCCATAATACCAATTTAGTTCGTGATATTATAGACAAGGTTATTGTTTGTCATATTGAAGAAGTGGCCGAATGCAGTCTTCGTCGTGCCGAGATCAAAGGTATGGTTGTCCTTTGATGAGGGAACCGAAGATCCCTATCCGAGGGTAGGAAGGCGTAGCCATTCTACATAAGGCATTAGACAATGAAGATATGAGAAGCCGTCATAAGTGTGAAGAACTTATGAAACAGACCATTAGGTGTTGGGATTAAGTAAGCCCCTGAAAATACGATAATTGATTATCCTTATCATAAATGCCCTGAATCGCTACCATCGGGTGAGTCGACTATCACAAACTTATTACCCTTAATTAGGGTTTCCTCACAATCTCGTATAGTTCTGATATTAAGCGTATTAGCCTTCTAATTTGTTTGTTTTAGGGAAAGGTTGTGGGTGTATGTGTGCCATAACTTTGCCTATGGCACATCAGACTTCTCCACATCAACTTAAAATTAAAGAAGGGCCAACAACATGCTCTAACTTGCAGAACATCAAGGATACATTATCTGAATTTCTGATTAGACCCTATGTCTGAAAAGTTCAACTCCTTCAGATTTGAGATCGTGCGAGATCTCAATCCCCCCGTTGCCACGTGGGGCTATTGATATTCAATCCTAGGCCAAAGACCCCGTATGGGTGGGTTGACCAGTGCGGATATGTCGAAATGGTCACAAAATTGGTAAATCAGAGAATGGGAGCACCCATACAAGTTGTTTATAACCCATATGACGAAAATGCGGAACTCCTTGATTCCAATTTTTGTATTTATGAGTAGACCCTAATTAAGTCAGCGTATCCAATCCGTCATCGCAAATACTACAAACGGTTCAGACTTTCCGTTAACATCTCCACCCGTTTTGTTCCATCTTCGAGTTTTTTACGTTCCTTATCTACGATGGCAGGAGGTGCATTTTGCACAAACTTCTCATTGGCCAATTTGGACTCAATTTGCTTTACAAATCCACGTGCATATTCAAGCTCTTCCATGAGTTTTTTCCGTTCCTGTTCCACATCAACATCAGGTAACAATACAAATGCTTTGATACGCCCCTGAACGATGCTGGCATGGAGCGCCTTCGGTGCCTCTTTCGTAATTGAAATATTTTCCAGGGCTGCCATCTTTATCAAAATATCCCGGATGCCCTTATCTTCTATCATTCGTCGGGAATCGTCCCCATCGGCCAGAAAAAACTCCAAACCCTCTTTTTGCTTCAATTGATGTTTGTTGCGAAGATCGCGTACCTCGGTGACCAGGGATTGCACCATGCGCATCGGCTCGTCCAGAGAATTCTCCTCAACATTTCCTGATGGCCAGGTAGTCAGCCCCACAAAATCACCCGGATTTCGGGGCTGAAGTTGTTGATAGATCTCCTCAGTTACAAAAGGCATAAACGGATGCAGCAATTTCATCAGATCTTCATATATTCTGAGGACTCTTTGGTAGGATGAAGCATCGATCGGATTGCCATAGGGAGGTTTTACCACCTCAAGCAACCAGGAAAAGAAATCATCCCACACAAAATTGTACAAACGCATTACGGCTTCAGACAAACGATACTTCTCGAAATCTTCTTGGATCAGGGCAACATTGATTCGTAGCTGATCCTCAAACCAGGACAGCGCAGTCTGCCGGATTTGCAATTCTCCACTTTGATTATCCACATCTACTACTTCCCAACTTTTTACTAATCGCAGACCATTCCACATTTTGTTGCAGAAATTACGTCCCTGTTCGCAAAGCTTTTCGTCAAAAAGAAGATCACCCCCTGCTGGGGAAGAGGAAAGAAGTCCAAAACGAACCCCATCAGCACCAAATTTATCAATCAATTCCAGGGCATCGGGAGAATTACCTAACGATTTGCTCATCTTCCGTCGTTGTTTATCCCGGACCATCCCTGTGAAATACACCTGCTGGAAGGGCATATCTCCTTTCCATTCATAACCCGCCATTATCA
>Ga0079224_100010250_pt1 | contig 12847 bp, 9 predicted proteins | sample Stecom2015_FD_80414 | JGI IMG/M metagenome (GOLD analysis project Ga0079224, IMG submission 80414) | Agricultural soil microbial communities from Utah to study Nitrogen management - Steer compost 2015 | ecosystem: Environmental > Terrestrial > Soil > Agricultural land | place: USA: Utah...
CGGTTCCATTCCGAACCCGGAAGCTAAGCTCGATCGCGCCGATGGTACTGCACTCGGGAGGGTGTGGGAGAGTAGGTCGCCGCCGGACATCTTCACTGGGAGTGGAGGAGTGCTTGAACCCCTTGCGGGTGTTCGCCTCCTCCACTCCCTTTTTGTCATGCCCGGGGGCAGGGAGAGGGCCCGGGAGCGAGGGGATTCCTCGGTCACGGGCCCTTCTGCGGGCATTGGGGCTCGTCGCTCAGCTGCGTGCCGGCGCGTCGTTCTCCTGCTGCCAGCGGGACCAGCCGGCGTAGCTGCCGTCGACCTCGATCACCTCATGGCCGGCTCGTCGCAGAGCGTTCGCGGCCACGGAGGCGCGCAGCCCCGACTGGCAGAAGGCGATGACGGCGCCCTCGGTGGGCGCGGGGAGCTGATCGCGATGGAACAGTGCCCTGCCGGCCGAGAGCTGCTGAGCACCCGGGATGGTCCCGGCGGAGTGCTCGGACTTGTTCCGCACGTCGAGCAGCACGGCCTCCGGACGGCTCGAGCGCAGCTGGTCGAGATCCGCGGGGGAGACGCGCTGAGGCACGCTCTGCTCGAGACCCTCGAGCGAGGTCACGTAGCCGCCGAGCGCGTCGATCCCGACTCTCACGAAATGGTCCTGGATCCTCGCTGCAGTCTCCGCGTCCGGGGCGAGGACGATGATCTCGGCGTCGTCGGACTCCGGGTCGAATGCCCAGCCGATATGGGAGGCGGCCTTGCCCGGGGCCGGGATGCTGAGCGCACCGGGCACCATGCCCTCGTGCACCGCGGCGACGGGCCTCGTGTCCACGAGGGCGATCGTGCCGGAGGCCATCCCTGAGGCGACCTCCGAGGCATCGACGCGGCGGGGGAGAGTCCTCTCTCCCAGCAGAGCCGGCCCGAGGACGTTCTGACGCTTCATCCGTCCGAAGTAGGCGTGGGCATCGGGCTGACCGTCCAGGAGCTCGTCGATGAAGCCCTGCTCGTCGTCGGCCGCGAGATGCGGAGCCCACCAGGCGAAGCTCCGCTCGTAGCCGACCGTCGTGGAGGGCACGGCCCCGAGGGCCTTCCCACAGGCCGACCCGGCGCCGTGGCCCGGGAGCACCTGGACATGGTCGGGGAGGGAGAGGAACACGTCCCGCAGCGAGGCGAAGAGCTGCCGTGCCCCTTCGAAGCGCGTGTCCTGCATACCGGCCGCCTCGTCCAGCAGATCCGGGCGCCCCAGATCGCCCGCGAAGACGAAGTCCCCGCTGAGGAGATACCCGGGGCTCGGCGCGAAGGCGGTGTCGGTGATGAGGAACGAGAGATGCTCCGGTGTGTGCCCCGGCGTGTGGCGGGCGGTGATCGTGACCGCGCCGAGCTCGATCGTGTCGCCGTCGTGGAGGCGCTCGGCCGGGAAGTCGTACTGCCAGTCCTCGCCGCCCTCTCCCGAGACATAGGCGGTCGCGCCCGTCGCCGCGGCGAGCTCGCGCGTCCCCGAGAGGAAGTCCGCATGGACATGGGTCTCGGTCACGGCGACGATCCGCAGACCGTGATGCCGGGCGAGGTCGAGATAGTCAGCGATGTCGCGCCGCGGATCGACCACGAGCGCCTCCCCGCTGTCCTGGCAGGCCACGAGATAGCTCGCCTGGGAGAGGTCCTCGTCGTAGAGGCGTTCGAGAAGCACGGGTCCTCCTGGTGGCTGCGAGGCACGGTGACAGGGCGGGGCCGTCCATATGGCGGAGGACTCACCCGCTCTCGAGGGTACGCCCCGTTCCTGAGGGACACACGGCGGGGGACCGGCGGGGATCGCGCAGGGGACCGGCGGGGATCGCGGAGAGGGAGGGGCATGCGTCGCGGCGCCGAGCGGTGGTCCGGGGAGCCGGGTGCGGAGGGGGCGAGCGGTGCGCGACGCGAGGGCTCCGGGTAGCGCGCCGGGTGCGGGCGGGACGGGACGAGTGCGGCACGCCGCTGCGGCGGCGCCGGGTTCGCGGTCCCGAGCACCGTCTGTTCCCGGAGTCTGGGAGCCCCGTGAAAGCAGTCACGGATGATGCCGTTACCCGAGGGTCAAGGGCGTGCTCTGGCTTAGAGTCGCCGGGAGACAAACGCATAGGGCGCACAGGGCGAGACGAAGAGGCGGGCGGTCCAGGTGGCTGAGCACAGCAACAACGGGAGCGACCGCGGCCGGGACGACTGGGGTCGTGACGGTCGGCGGCGGGACGAGCGAGGCTCGACGCCTCGATCCGGCGCGCCCGCCGGCGGCCGCGCCGGGGGCCCTCGGGGCCGCCGCGACGCAGCCCCCTCCCGCGACGGAGGAGCACGCCGTGAGGGCGGGCCCCGCCGGGACGGCGACCGCCCCTACCGCCCCCGTCAGGACGACCGCCCGCGTCGGAACGATCGCCCCCGCACCGACGGCGCGGACCGCCGCGAGAACCGCCCCTACCGCGAGGACCGGGGACGGTGGCAGGATCGCCCGCAGCAGGAGGACCGACCTCGCTGGGAGGACCGACCGCGCCGCGAGGACCGACCGCGCCGGGAGGGCGAGCGCCGCGACGACACCCGCGGACGCGACGACCGGCCTCGCCGCGACGATCGCCCCTGGCGCGAGAATCGCTCCCAGGGCGGTGAGCGCGGGGACCGCTACGCAGGGCCGCGGCGCGATGACCGCGGACGCCGCGACGATCGCCCTCGCCGCGACGATCGCCCCTGGCGCGAGGACCGCGACCGACGGGGGAGCGGCGAGGAGCGTCGCGGAGGCACCGGTCAGCCCCGGGACGACCGGCCGCGCCGTGATGATCGGCCCCGCCGAGACGATCGCCCGCGCCGCGACGACCGAGCCCGTCGAGGCGCTCCGGACCGCCGCGGCGGCCAGGACCGTTTCGACGACCGCCGGGGCGGCTCGCGCGACCGGGGCCGGGACGCGGGCCGCCGTGAGGACCGTCGCAGCGGCCGTCCGGGCGAGGAGCAGCGTGCCGATCGGCCGATCGAGCCGCGCGTGCCCGAGGGCATCACCGGCCGCGAGCTCGACAAGGAGACCCACGAGGAGCTGCGGGGCCTGAGCAAGGAGACCGCGGAGCGCGTCGGCCGCCATCTGGTCTCCGCCCACCTCCTCGAGGACACCGACCCCGAGACCGCCCTCGCCCACGCGCGCTTCGCCGCCCGTCTGGGCGGACGCGTCGGCATCGTGCGCGAGGTCTACGGGATCTTCGCCTATCACGCCGGCGACTACCGCACCGCCTCCCGTGAGCTGCGCACCGCGATGCGCATCACCGGGCGCACCGATGTGCTGCCGATGATCGCCGACTGCGAGCGCGGCCTCGGCCGCCCCGAGCGCGCCCTGGACATCGCCGCCTCGGAGGAGGCCGCCGCCCTCGGGGTCGAGTCCGCGATCGAGCTGATGATGGTCGTCGCCGGCGCCTACGCCGACACCGGCGACGTCCAGACCGCCCTGCGCACGCTCGAGATCCCGGCCCTGCGGCACAAGATCGACGGTCGCTGGCAGGTGCGGCTCTGGGTCGCCTACGCCGACCTGCTCGAGCGCGCGGACCGCGAGGACGAGGCGCGGCGCTGGATGACGCTCGCCGCCGACGCGGACACCGAGGGCCTCACCGATGCCGCCGAGCGTCTCGGCCGCCCGGCTCCCGCGCCCGCCGAGGCGCCCGTCCTGGAGGGCGACGAGCAGATCAGCGTGCTCGACGCCTTCGACCCCTACGCGCAGGACGACCAGGACAGCGCCGACGACGCAGAGGACGGCGACGCCCCGGTGGATGCCGGCGCGTACGCCGACGCTGTCGAGACCGACGACGTCGACGGAACGGACGACGCGGCGGAGGCAGCGGACGACACCGAGGACGACGACGCGGAGGTCGCCGAGGGTGACGACGCGGAGGTCGCCGAGAGCGGCGCCGCGGAAGACACCGAGGGCGACGGCGCGGAGGCCGGCGACGCGACCGTGACGGCGGAGAGCGCCGACGCGGCCGACGCGCCCGGCACCCCGGAGTCCGGGACCCGGGAGGAGTCCGCGTGATCCGCCGGCCCGACCCCTCGCTCCTGGACCTCCACGACGCGCTGCTGTTCGATCTCGACGGCACGCTCATGCACGGCGCCCGGCCGATCCCGCACGCCGTCGAGGCGGTCGAGACCGCCCGCGCCGCGGGCCTCTCCGTCGTCTTCGCGACCAACAACGCCTCCCGCACTCCGCAGCAGGCCGCCGACCACCTCGCCGTGATCGGCCTCGAGGCGAGCCCCGAGGAGTTCGTGACCTCCCCGCAGGTCGCCTCGCGCCTGCTCGCCGAGGACCTCGCCCCCGGCGCGAAGGTGCTCGTCGTCGGCGGACCCAGCCTCGCCGACCAGCTCCGCGCCGACGGGCTCGAGCCCGTCGAGACGGATGCCGAGGACGTCGTCGCCGTGGTCCAGGGCTGGTCCCCGGACCTCGGCTGGGCGCGCCTGGCCGAGGGGGCCTACGCGATCCGCCGCGGCGCCCGCTGGATGGCCACCAACGTCGATGCGACCCTGCCCACCGAGCGGGGCCTCGCCCCCGGCAACGGCTCCCTCGTCGCCTCCCTGCGCCACGCCACCGGCGCCGAGCCGGAGGTCGCCGGCAAGCCCGAGCCGGGCATGTTCACCGTCGCCGCGACCCGGATCGGCGCCCGCCGCCCGCTCGTGGTCGGCGACCGGCTGGACACCGACATCGAGGGCGCCGTCCGCGCCGGGATGGACTCCCTGCTCGTCCTCACCGGCGTCGACACGGTCGAGACCGCCCTGCACGCCGAGCCGGTGCGACGCCCCACCTTCATCACCCCGGACCTCGCCGGGATCTCCGCGCCCTTCCCGCTGCCCGTCGTCGACGGGGACGGCGCCCGCTGCGGCGCCGTCTCGGTGCGCCGCGAGGGCGAGGACATCGCCGTCGTCCACGGCGAGGCCGACGACCCGCGCGTGCTGCGGGCCGTGCTCGCGCTGCTGCGCGCGACCCATCCCGAGCACGCCTGGCAGGGACGCCTGCTGAGCCGCGACGGGGCCACCGCCCTGCCCGCCGCGGCCACCGCCCGGTGAGCGGGGACCGGCTCGACGTCGCGCTGCTCGCCGCCGGCCTCGCACGGTCCCGCACCCACGCCCGGCGCATCGTCGAGGAGGGACGCGCGCGAATCGACGGGCGCCGGGCCGACAAGCCCTCCGCCCCCGTCCCCGACGGGGCGCGCCTGACCGTCGTCGACGTGCCCGACGGCATCGAGTACGCCTCCCGCGCCGCGCACAAGCTCGCCGGCGCCCTCGACCTGCTCGAGCTCGACCCCCGCGGCCTGCTCTGCCTCGACGCGGGCGCCTCGACCGGCGGGTTCACCGACGTGCTGCTGCGGCGCGGCGCCGATCGCGTGATCGCCGTCGACATCGGCCACGACCAGCTCGCCGACCATGTGCGCGAGGACGCCCGCGTCGAGGTGCGCGACGGCACGAGCGTGCGCGACCTCACCCCGGACATGCTCGGCGCCCGCGTCGACCTCGTCGTCGCGGATCTCTCCTTCATCTCCCTGCGCACCGTCCTGCCCGCCCTCGCGGGCGTGACCGCCCCGCACGGGGGGCTGCTGCTCATGGTCAAGCCCCAGTTCGAGGTCGGGAAGCAGGCGCTGCCCCGCACCGGCGTGGTCACCGATCCCTCCGCCCGGATCCGCGCCGTGGAGGGCGTGGTCGAGACCGCCGCCGAACAGGGGATCGAGCTCGCGGCCATCGGCCCCAGCGCCCTGCCCGGCCAGGACGGCAACCGCGAGTACTTCGTGCACCTGCGGCCCGCCCGCTCGGTCCGGCCGCATGCTGCAGGGGCCACCGCGCCCGGCTCGTCCTGCACGCCGGATGCGCAGGCCTATGACATGATCGGGTCTGCCGTGGGTGGGGCACTCCCGCGGCGCCGCCGCGACCAGAACGCCCCCGAGGAGGACTGACCCATGCGACGGTTCCTCCTGTACGTGCACACCGGCCGTCGGGCGGCGCTGCGCGCCATGCTCACGGTCCTCGAGGAGCTGCGCCGTCGGGGCGTGCGCGCGGTGGTCGTCGACGAGCAGGTCGACGAGATCCTCTCCCTGCCCGAGGACGAGGCGCCGCCGCGCCTGCTGACCTTCCTCACCAACGGCGGCGTGGACGTGCTCGACGCCGTCTCGGCCGCGGACGCCGTCGAGCTCGGCATCGTCCTCGGCGGCGACGGCACCATCCTGCGCGCCCTCGAGGCCGTGCGCGAGGCCGACATCCCCGTCCACGGCGTGAACCTCGGCCATGTCGGCTTCCTCGCCGAGAGCGAGGTCGAGGACCTCTCCATCACCGTCGCCCGGCTCCTGGACGGCGACTACGACATCGAGAAGCGCTCCACCCTGGACATCGCCGTCCTCGACGAGCACGACGAGCAGATCGGGCACCACTGGGCGCTGAACGAGGCGTCCCTGGAGAAGGCCGACCGGCAGAAGATGATCAACGTCGCGATCGAGATCGACGGCCGGCCCGTCTCGAGCTTCGGCGCCGACGGGGTGCTGCTGTCCACCCCGACCGGCTCGACCGCCTACGCGTTCAGCGCCGGCGGTCCCGTCATCTGGCCCGAGGTCGACGCGATGATGCTCATCCCGCTCGCCGCCCACGCCCTCTTCGCCCGGCCGCTGGTGCTGGGGCGCTCCTCCGAGATCGCCGTCGAGATGACCATGGACAACCGCGAGGACGCGATCCTCACCCTCGACGGGCGCCGCGGGGAGGACATCGTGGCCGGGATGCGGATCGAGGCGCGGCTCTCCGAGCACTCGGTGCGCCTGGTCCGCCTCGCCCCGACCCCGTTCGCCGATCGACTGGTCGAGAAGTTCCAGCTGCCCGTCGTGGGCTGGCGGGGCCGCGGCCCGCGCACCCGCTGAAGGGCGCCGCCGTGCTGTCCACCCTGCGCATCCGCCACATCGGCGTGATCGACGATGCCCTGCTCGAGTTCGGGCCGGGATTCACCGCCCTGACCGGCGAGACCGGAGCCGGCAAGACCATGATCGTCACCGGCCTGACCATGCTGCTGGGCGGTCGCCTGGACCGAGGCCGCACCCGCGGCTCCAGCACCGTCGACGGCACTCTCGCGCTCGCCGGGCACGGGGAGCTCGCGGACGCGATGGACGATCTCGGCGCCGAGGAGGAGGACGGCGAGGTGCTCGTGGTGCGCCGTCTGACCCGCGACGGCCGCTCCCGCGCCCAGATCGGCGGGGTCCCCGTCCCGATCGGGACCCTCGCCCGGCTGGTGGGCACCGCGGTCACCGTGCACGGCCAGTCCGACCAGCAGCGTCTGCGCGACCACGACGCCCAGCGCGAGGCCCTGGACCGCTTCGGCGCCGCCGAGATCGAGCCGCTGCTCGAGCGGCACTGCACGGTCTGGCGCGAGCGCACGGCCCTCACCGAGCGCCTCGCCGAGCTCGACGCCCTGCTCGCCGAGCGGGAGCGCCGCGGCACCGTCCTCACCGAGGCGCTGGAGCGGCTCGAGCAGGCCGACCCCCAGGCGGGGGAGGACGACGCGCTGCGCGCCGAGATCGAACGGCTCGGCAACGCCGAGGAGCTCCGCGGCGCCGCCGGGCAGGCCGCGCTCGCCCTGGTCGGCGACGACGACGGCCCCGCCGCCGGGTCCCTGCTCGACATCGCGGGGGAGGCCCTCGCCCGCGCCGCCCGCACCGACGCCACCCTCGTCCCCCTCACCGAGCGGCTCGACGCGCTGCGGATCGAGCTCTCCGACATCGCCGGGGAGCTCTCGAGCTACGCCGACGGGATCGACGCCTCGCCCGGACGCATCGAGGAGGCCAACGAGCGCCTCCACGAGCTGACCGTCCTGGTGCGCGACCTCGGCGCCCTGCTGCCGGGCCAGGACGGCCCCGCCGAGGACGTCACCACCCTGCTCGAGACCTCCCGCACCGCGGCGCAGGAGCTCGACCGCTTCGAGGGCGCGGAGGAGGAGCGCGGCACCGTCGCGGCCCGCCTCGAGCAGCTCGAGACGGAGCTCGACGCGGCCGCCGAGGAGCTCACCGCGGCACGCAACGAGGCCGCCGGCGCCCTCTCCGGCGCGGTCCAGGAGGAGCTGCGCCACCTCGAGATGCCCGATGCGGAGATCCGGGTCGACGTCACGGGGCGTGCCCACCGCTCCCACGGCCGGGACGAGGTCGCGATCCTGCTCGCCCCCCATCCCGGCGCCGACCACCTGCCGGTCGCTCAGGCCGCCTCCGGCGGCGAGCTCTCCCGCGTCATGCTCGCCCTCGAGGTGGCGCTGGCCTCCTCCCGCAGCGACCGCACCGCCGCGCCCGTGTTCGTCTTCGACGAGATCGACGCGGGCATCGGCGGGCGCGCCGCCCTCGCCGTCGGCCAGCGCCTCGCACGCCTGGCCCGCCACGCCCAGGTCATCGTCGTCACCCACCTCCCGCAGGTCGCCGCGCACGCCTCCACCCACCTGCAGATCGTGAAGACCTCGCAGGACGGTGCGACCAGCTCGACCGTGGAGACCCTGGACCGGCCGGGCCGGATCCGGGAGCTCGCCCGGATGCTCGCCGGGGACGACGCCTCCGACGTCGCCCTCGCCCACGCCGAGGAGCTGCTGGACGAGGCCGGACGGACGCAGCGATGAGCGCGGCCCGCACAGAGGGGGTGGCCCGGCTCGGCAAGCGCACCAAGGACCTCACCAAGCGCCTCCGCCCCGGCGAGATCGCGATCATCGACCACGAGGACATCGACCGGGTCGCCGCCGAGGCGCTCGTCGAGCGGGAGCCGGCCGCGGTCCTCAACGTCGCCGCCTCCACCTCCGGCCGCTACCCCAACGCGGGCCCGCGCATCCTCGTCGACGCCGGGATCGTGCTCGTCGACTCCCTCGGGGACGAGGTCTTCGAGAGGATCCGCGACGGGGAGCGGATCACCGTCGAGGACGGGCGGGTGCTGCTCGAGGGGGAGCCGATCGCCGAGGGCGCCCGGCAGGACGACGCGAGCGTCACCGCCTCCCAGGAGGCGTCCCGTGAGGGGCTCTCCGAGCAGCTCGAGCTGTTCGCCGAGAACACGATGGAGTACATGCTCCGCGAGCGGGACCTGCTGCTGGACGGGATCGGCGCGCCCGAGGTCGTCACCCGCATGGACGGCCGGCCGGTGCTGATCGTGGTGCGCGGCTACCACTACAAGGAGGACCTGGCGACCCTCAAGCCCTTCCTGCGCGAGAACCGCCCCGTGATCATCGGGGTCGACGGCGGCGCGGACGCGGTGCTCGAGGCCGGGTTCCGCCCCGACATGATCATCGGCGACATGGACTCCGTCTCCGACCGGGCCCTGCGCTCCGGCTCCGAGCTCGTCGTCCACGCCTATCGCGACGGCCGCGCCCCCGGGATGGAGCGGCTGGCGGAGCTGGGGCTGGCCGAGGGCGCGGTCTCCTTCCCCGCCTCGGGCACCAGCGAGGACATCGCCATGCTGCTGGCCGACGAGAAGGGCGCCTCGGTCATCGTCGCCGTCGGCACCCACGGCACCCTCGAGGAGTTCCTCGACAAGGGCCGTGCCGGCATGAGCTCGACCTTCCTCACACGTCTTCGCATCGGCTCCAAGCTCGTCGACGCGAAGGGCGTCTCCCGCCTGTACCGTCAGAGGATCTCCACCTTCCAGCTCGTGCTGCTGGCGCTGGCGGGTCTGGCCGCGCTCGCCGTGGCGCTCTGGGCCACCCCGGGCGGTCAGGCGCTCGTGCAGATCCTCTTCGCCCGCCTCGACGGGCTCCTGTCCTGGTTCACCACGCTGTTCACACCCCGGGCCACCGGGTCGTAGGAGGGTCCCGACCCCGTGATCGACTTCCGTTACCACCTCGTCTCGCTGATCTCCGTGTTCCTCGCGCTCGCCGTCGGCATCGTCCTCGGCGCCGGGCCGCTGCGCGAGAACCTGGGCGACCAGCTCGCCGGCCAGGTCGAGCAGCTGCGCACCGAGCAGGAGCAGCTGCGCACCGAGGCCGAGCAGCTCGCCGGCGAGAACGATCAGCTCTCCTCGTTCATCACCGAGGTCGGGCCGGAGCTCGTGGACGGCACCCTCGAGGGGCGGCGGATCGCGGTTCTCACCGACGACGACTCCACCCGCGCCTCCACCGAGCGGATCACCTCGCTGCTGGACGCGGCCGGCGTCGAGCAGACCGTGCACGTCGAGCTGCAGAGCGCGCTGTGGGAGCCGGGACGCGAGCAGGCGCGGACCGACGCGGTCGCCGCGGCGGAGCAGATCGCGCCCGGCGCGCTCACAGCCGTCGGGGGCGAGGAGCTCACCGACTCCGAGCGCCTCTCCGCGCTGATCCCCGAGCTGCTGGCCGGCGGCGAGGGCGACCCCCTGGACGAGGAGCTGCGCGGGCAGCTGTGGCAGGTGCTCATCGATCACGGGATGGTGAGCGTGGACGGCGGGGCGCCGGGCACGGTCGACGGGGTCGTGCACGCGAGCGCCGCCCCCGAGGAGCTCGCCGTCGACACCGACGACGACCAGGCCGCCGCCGAGCGCGCCCAGGGCCTGCTCGCCTCCCGCACCAGCATGCTCACCGCCCTCGCCGGGACCGGCCTGCCCGCGGTGGTCTCCGCCGTGACACCCGCCAACGACGCCTCCACCGGCATCCTGCGCACCGTGCGCGGGGAGGCGACCTACGACGCGCTGTCGACCACGGACCGGCTGCAGGAGCCCGACGGCCCGGTCCTGTCCGTGCTCGCGCTGGTCGAGCAGACCCGCGGCGGCTCCGGCGCCTACGGCACCACGGCCGATGCCGCCGAGCGCCTCCCCGCCCTGCCCGAGACCGCCGAGGTCGGCACCGAGGGCGACGGCTCCGGGGGCGACGGCACCGAGGGCGGGGCCGCACCGTCCGACGGCGGGGGAGCGGAGTGATCGCCGCGCTGCGCGCCGAGCTCGCCCGCACCAACTTCGCCGGACGCGAGGTGAGCCTCGCCGAGGGCGCGCTCGTGGTCGCGGGCACCTGCGCCCTCGCACGGCGCACGGGCCGCCCCCTGGACCTCCTCGCGCTCGCCGGGATCGGCGGGCTCGGGCTGCTCGACGACCTGCTCGAGCCGCATCAGCGACGCGCCGGCCGCCCGGTCTCCAAGGGGCTGCGCGGCCATCTCGCCTCGCTCCGCTCCGGCCGGGTGACGACGGGTGCCGCGAAGGCGCTCGGCATCCCCGCCCTCGCGCTGCTCGCCGCGGCGGGCGGCCCCGCCCCGCGCGGCGGCGCGATGGTCCCCGTGGACGCCGCGCTCACGGCGGGCTGCGCGAACCTCGCCAACCTGCTCGACCTCCGCCCCGGCCGTGCGCTCAAGGCCGTGCTGCCGCCCGCGGCCCTGCTCGCGCTCACGGCAGGGCAGGACGAGCGCGCCCGCAGCGGTGCGAGGCTCGCCGTCGCGGCCCTGCTGCCCGGGGCGCTCGCGCTGCCGGCGGACCTGCGCGAGCACGGCATGCTCGGCGACGCGGGCGCGAACGTGCTCGGCGCCGCCGTGGGCGCCGCCGCGACCCGCACCCTCCCTGCGCCTGCCCGGCTCGCGCTGCTCGGCGGGGTCGTCGCGCTGACCCTGGCCAGCGAGAAGGTGAGCTTCAGCGCGGTCATCGACCGCACCCCGGCGCTGCGAGCGCTGGACCGCGCAGGCCGGCTGCCCGTGCCCTCCCGCGTCGTGGACGGCTCCGCCGGCCCGGGGACGACCGACGGGCCCGCCGCGCCGTCGGAGCCGCCGAGGTCGTCCAGCGACCCGGACGACGCAGAGGAGGCACGATGACCGGGACCGGGACCGCACCGGAGGCACGGCCCGCGCCCTCGCCCCGCAGCGGCCGCATCGCCCGCTCCGTGCTGCGCGGCGCGGGGATCATCCTGATCGTCACCGTGTTCGCACGGATCGCGGGCTTCGTGCGCTATCTCGTGTTCGGCGCGAGCGTGGGCGCCGGAGACGTGGGCACCGCCTACACCACCGCCAACATGCTCCCCAACGTGCTCTTCGAGATCGTCGCGGGAGGGGCGCTCGCCGCGGCCGTCGTGCCGCTCATCGCGGGCCTCGTGCCCGAGCGGGACCCCGAGGAGACGGCGGGGACGGCCGACGTGCCCGTGCCTGCGCCCGCCGCCGGGACGACCGCGGTCCCAGAGCCGTCCACGGCGACGCCGGAGCCCACGACCCCGGCCCCGGCCTCACCGGCGTCGCCGCAGAGCACCTTCTCGCCCGACTCGCCGACGCGCCCCGTCCCCGCCGGTGCGGCGCTCGCCGACCGGATCGTCTCGGCGCTGCTGACCTGGACGGTGATCGGCACCCTGCTCCTCGCCGCGCTCGTGATCGCCCTCGCCGAGCCGCTCTCGCAGCTGCTGCTCGCCTCCGACCAGACCGGGGCGGCCGGCGTCGGCCTCGGCGCGACGCTGCTGCGGATCTTCGCGGTCCAGCTGCCGTTCTACGGGATCTCCGTGGTGCTGGCCGCCTACCTCCAGGCCCGGCGGCGCTTCCTGTGGCCGGCGATGATGCCGCTGCTGTCCTCGCTGGTGGTGATGGCGTCCTATCGCGTCTACGCCCTGCTCGTGCCGTCGGTCGCGACGGTCTCCACCATCGACGGCGCCGCCGTGCAGTGGCTCGGCTGGGGCACCACCGCCGGGGTCGTCGTGATGGCGCTGCCCGTCGCGATCGCCGCCGCCCGGGCGGGGCTGCGCGTCCGCCCCGCGCTGACCATGCCCGCCGCGCACGCACGGCGCGCCCTCGCCCTCGGCGGCGCGGGGCTCGGCGCGGTCGGCGCCCAGCAGATCGTGCTCGCCCTGGTGATGCTGCTGGCCATGCGCGCGGGCGGCGTCGGCACCCTGCCCGTCTTCCAGTACGCCCAGGCGCTCTACCTGCTGCCCTACGCGGTGCTGGTGGTGCCGCTGGTGACCTCC
>Ga0079224_100010251_pt1 | contig 12847 bp, 13 predicted proteins | sample Stecom2015_FD_80414 | JGI IMG/M metagenome (GOLD analysis project Ga0079224, IMG submission 80414) | Agricultural soil microbial communities from Utah to study Nitrogen management - Steer compost 2015 | ecosystem: Environmental > Terrestrial > Soil > Agricultural land | place: USA: Utah...
ATACACCCTTTTTCTTTTCGAGTTTCAATAATCACTTCTTTTGCAAGTGCAAGATATTCTTCTACGCTTACTCCTGGTTTTAATTTAATTCGACATACAACTTTAATCATGTTGAAAACTCCTTTTTCATTCATACTCTTTCCATTAACAAGTAAATCTTTTCATATTATAGTAGAAAGCTTATTCTATTGAATTTTACTATTACAAGTGTCGGACATCAAGTTACAGGTGTATGCGCAAAACGATCATATCGTAGTGGTTCTAACGGTATAATTGTTTCTTCTTTTTCACGGACTAACTCCTCTACCAATTTCCCCGTGACTGTTGCCAAACTGATACCATCCCCTTCATGTCCAGCTGCGATATAGAATCCACGTACCTTTTCAACAGAGGAAATAATCGGTAAATGGTCTTCTGTCCAAGGTCTAAAACCAGTGTATGTACGAATCATTTTAAAGTCGTCTATTTTAGGGAAGAACCGTAAGGCTCGTTTCGCCATTGTTTCGACGACGTTAATATCAACACTTCCATCATAACCTACAAATTGACGACTGCTGCCAAGCAAAAAGTTTTGACTTTCCGTTGGTTCTAAAACTAACGCTACGCCATGTCCTTTTGTTCGCTCGTCTACCTTTCGTTCACGTCCAAATTTATTCATCAAATAGCCAAATTCCATCACATTTCGCATCATAATTGGTTTCTGCCTAGCCCCAACAAGGATATGTCCTTTTCTCGGGATGATAGGTATATGAATATCTAACATCTTACCAATAAAAGGAGCCCATACCCCTGCAGCATTCACTACTTTTTTTGCAACAATTGTTCCGTTTGTAGTTTCGATTGTAAAATCTTCGTTTTTCGTAATGGCAGTGACTTCAGAATGGGTGCGCAACTTCAATCCAAATTGCTTCGCTTTATCAACTAAGGAATAGCAAAATAAATACGGATTAATTAGTGAATCTGTTTCACATACCAATCCCCCTGGTATATCATCCGCAAAGTAAGGAGATTCTTGACGAATGTCTATTGGATTAAGAACATGAAATTTCAATCCTGCTTTACTCTGTGTCTCGACCCACTTTTTTGCTGCATCCATTTCTTCCTCATTATCACAAACGAGTATACTTCCTAGTGCACGGTATTCAAATGGTAAATCGAGCTCCTTATACAATTCAAGAATTAGCTCCTGACTTACCAACGACATTTGACTATCAAATCCTGGATCCTTATCCACGATTGTGACGTTTCCATCACACCTAGAAGATGTACCACTTACGAGATCCCCTTTTTCAATCAACGTACAATCTATACTTGCTTTTGATACATAATATGCTATTGCACAGCCAACAATCCCACCACCTATAATGGCTACTTCTGTGTGACTATTATTCATATCTAGGAACCTCCCTATAAACAATACTTAAAATAATAGAAAAAGAGACAAACATGAACGTACCTTTCTCTTACATATATGCATGGAATGCTTTTTCCATTTTTGCTCGTCCCTCATTGATCCCAGGATGGAATTGAATGGCTGCATTTTCCCTGGTCGTTTTTACATTTTCCATAGCTTGGGTCACTTTATCACTGATGTCAGCAATATCGATTAATCTACTTCTAGCAATGGATAATCCCGCAAGAGTACCTTGTGCAGCTGCCACTTTTGCACCTTCAATACCTGTAATGTTCCCCGCGACGTACAAACCTTCAATTGGTGTCTCCATTTGTTCATTATGAACTGGAACATGTCCACCAAGTTCTTCAATATATTGGAAAGGGCAACCGATTACTGAAGCCAATTCTACTAGTGGATAAAGTCCGCCTGCGATACAAACAAAATCTACGTCAATTGTTTCTTCAGTGCCTGGTATACGTTCCCCATCTGCTGTAACTTTGCACACTGTTACAGATTCTACTTGTTCCGTACCATTTATTTCAATGATTGCTTTCCGGACGTGGATAGGCATTCCCCACATTTTCACACCACCACTAGGATAAAACTGTAGGGCTAAGTCACGAACCCAAGTAGTTTTTGCGAATTTACTGCCGAAACGAAGGAAAGCAGAAGGGGCTAAATGTGCTACCCGAATTAACCCTTCCATCACATGCTTCGGATTTCCAGCTTGTTTCGTAACTGAATTTACAGTGGGCAAAACCATGCTATGAAGATCAATACCTGCTAGTTGCAATTCCCGTGCAATGGCGACTGACAGAACATTAATCCCTGCGATAATACCTGTCTTACCGACACGTACTCGCTGCACATTTGTCATGACTTGTGCAGCACCAATTGACATAACACCAGGTAGAGTCCACCCAGGTATTGGGGCAGGTGTTTCTGCTGCACCCGTTGCGAGTAGTAAATTCTCTGTATTGTACCTTCCTTTGTTTGTATGAACACAAAAGCCTGTATTCAGCTTTTCGATATGGTGAACGGAGATACTGCAGCGAATTTCTGTCTCCAATTCAGTTGCCTTCTGTAGCAATTTTTTTGTTTCTTCTATCCCATTCCACCATTCTCCATTGGATTCCTGATATAGCTGCCCAAGTAATCTGCCACCAGGTTGTGGATATTCATCAATGACTAGGACGTGTAAATCCCATTCACGACAAGCAATCGCTGCTGACAAGCCTGCTGGCCCAGCACCAATGACAACAACATCATACATGTGACCCTTCCTCCTTGTTGCTTTTGCATTTTTTGCTAAACTCTGCATATGTTCGAGGCATATCGTCTGCATCTGTTTTTCGAGCAAATGGTAAGGGTTGAATTTTTCCACTTTCGATAATCATGCCTTCCTTTAATTCAGTCAAGCAAGCACGGACCCCTGATGTATCATTAACAGTCATTCGACATTCATAGCAATGCCCGATATTACAATAGATTCCTCGAGGCTTTCCGCTTTCTTCATGGACTCGCAGTAGGCGAATTCCGTTTGCTAGAAGAGCAGAAGCAATCGTATCTCCTTCATATCCTTGAAGAGTTTTCTGATCATATGTAAATGTAATCTTTTTTTTATTTTCTAAATCACCTAAAACAGGATGGTTTACGATACGGTTATTCATGATTGACCTCCTAATGATGATAGAGATACTGGTCTAACAGGTGGCTTTATATTTAATGGAATTTCATTACCAGGTTTCTCTCCCTTAATCTCATGCAAAACGGCATCGACTGATGTTCGACACATGCGTCCACCACAATATCCCATTCCTGCTCGTGTACGCAATTTCACCTCACGCGCAGAGCACTCATATTTAGCAACTGTATCTTTGATGTCTGCTAAGGTCACTTCTTCACATCTGCATATAACCAGTTTTTCCATCGGGCAAATCCTCCTTTTTCCAAAAAATGTGTGTTTAAAAAATGATTTAAGGTTAGGTAATATATGAACCTTTGTTAAATAAAAAAATTTTTACCTAAACTCTCAAAAAAATATGATACAGATAAAAAAAGTAAACGCTTTCTTATATTCTATTATACTATGATTTAGTTTAAGTTAAACTCCAATATTATTAATATCTTGTTTGTCAAAATTGAAGTAATTTCTTTTAATGGAAAAACAAATTGAATGATGCATTATTATTGTTTTGCATACAAGAAAAGGACCTTGAAAGGTCCTTTATTTTAAGATAATTCATCTATGTAAACTAGTAAACTATTTAGGTACCCCTAAACCCACCACATCTTTCCTGGTAATTCTTCAAGTATGATTGTCTTTAAGTTTCGTACAGCACGGGTAAATCCTTCTTCAATTGACATAATTGGGTCCTCGTGCTCAATGCTTACGACATAATCGTATCCGTATGTTCGAAGAGCACTCATCATATCTGACCATTCTTGTAAACTATGACCACATCCTACAGAACGGAAAGTCCACGCTCTTGTTTGAATATTCCCGTATGGCTGCATGTCTGTTAGTCCATACATATTGACGTTATCTTGATCAATATACGTATCCTTGGCATGAAAATGGTGAATCGCATTTGCCTTACCTAAAATTTTGATTGCTGCTATAGGGTCAATTCCTTGCCACCATAAATGACTAGGATCAAGATTCGCTCCAATCGCATCACATGTTTCCTCTCGTAGCTTAAGAAGGGTATAAGGAGTGTGAACTAAAAAACCCCCATGAAGCTCGAGCCCGATCTTCACATTATGGTCTTTTGCAAATTGCCCCCACTCCCTCCAATAGGGGATTAATGTTTTCTTCCCATTGCCATTTTAAAATATCAGTAAATTCATTTGGCCAAGGAGCAACTGGCCAGTTTGGATATTTTGCACCTTCATAGTCTCCTGCTGTACCTGAAAAACAGTTGACAACTGGAACACCTAATAAACTTGCAAGTTTAATTGTCTTTATCAAAGTCTGATGAGATTCCATGGCAAACTTTTTATCAGGTGATATCGGATTTCCATGACAGCTAAACGCACTTATTTGTAGCCCTCGTGATGTCACTTTTTCTAAATATTCTTTTCGTTTTTCTTCACTTTCGAGCAATGCATCTAAATCACAATGGGCATTGCCAGGGTATCCACCAGTACCAATTTCTACAGCATGTAATCCAGAATCCACCACAAAATCAAGCATATCTTCAAAGCTTTTCTCTGAGAATAATACAGTAAATACTCCTAGTTTCATTTCACGTTTTTCCTCCCGCTACATTTTAATCCTTCTTAAGAATATGCAGTGCCCGTGCAATTGTTCGTCTACTCCAAGATGTTTAATTCACAGTTTACTCGCTTTTTATACCTCAGTTAATTGTGATAATCTTCTTCGTCTCTTTTGATTCAAGTGCTGACAAAATCACTTGTAGTGATTTCATTCCTTCTTCTCCTGGCACAGGTGGAGTCGTGTCGGTAACAATGGATTGGACGAAATGAGAAATAACGTTTGTATTTGTTTGTCCACCATCTTCATTTGTTTGAATACCCCCTAATTCAAACTTTACAACCTCCCCATTTGCATATTGAATAATGAGATTATTAACAGGATCATCTTCTAAACGTAATATCGCCTTTTCTCCATAAATGATCGTTGAATTATCCTCTTTTGAAACATAAGACCAGCTCGCAGCTAAAGTTCCAATAATTCCTGATTCTGTTCGCAGAATATAGACTGCTGTATCATCTACATCCGCATTTTCCTTAGCACTTGTTTCAACGAACGCTCCTACCTCTACAAACTCTTCACCCAACAAGTAACGTAGCAAGTCAGTTTTATGGACACCAAGATCCGCCATTGCCCCAATAAAGGCCTCGCTCTTCTTAAAGAACCAGCTATCCGCCCCATCAACACTCCATCCTTCTGGCCCACCATGCCCAAAGGCTGTTCGGAAGCTATAAATTTTTCCGAGTACCCCCTCTTCAATCAACTGTCTTGCCTTTTGATGTGAAGGAACAAATCGCTGATTATGCCCAATCATCAGCTTTTTGTTGTTTTTCTTCGCTGCTTCAATCATATTTAACGCTTCTTCCTTTGAAGTAGCCATTGGTTTTTCGCAAAGGACATGCTTTCCTGCTTCTAATGCCGCAATTGATATCGGTGCATGCAGATAGTTTGGTGTACAAACACTAACTGCATCTATATCAGGATTTTCAAGGAGTTCTTCATAGCTTGTATAGGCTTTTACACCATACTCACTCGCAATCTTTTTAGCACGTTCATCAACAACATCACACACTGCTACAATCTCAATATTGTCGTTCATTGCATATTCTGGTAAATGACGATGTTGGGCAATACTCCCGCAACCAATCACAGCAACTTTTATTTTACTCATTCGGCTATTCCTCCCTATGTATTTATTTATTTGCTTTAATTTCTTCTAGTGGTTTTGCGTTCCCATAATTAGGTTTTGGAAGTTTAGTAGGTTCTGCCCATTTAACTGCATTACGGATCACTAGTTGAATATCTTTTTGGTGATAGGTTGGATACGTTTCATGTCCTGGACGAAAATAAAAGATTTTTCCTTTTCCTCTTTGATATGTACAACCACTTCGAAATACCTCGCCACCTTCAAACCAACTCACCATTAAGAGCTGGTCAGGTGCTGGAATATCAAAATGTTCCCCATACATTTCTTCTTTTTCAAGCTCTATATATTCACCAAGCCCTTCTGTAATCGGATGACTTGGGTCAACTATCCAAATTCTTTCTTTTTCATCTGCTTCTCGCCATTTTAAATCACAAGTTGTTCCCATCAATGCTTTAAAAACTTTCGAGAAGTGACCTGAATGAAGAACAATTAGCCCCATTCCGTCAAGAACCCGTTGCTTGACCTTTTCAACGATTGCATCACTTACTTCATGATGGGCAAGATGTCCCCACCATATTAAAACATCTGTCTGAGCGAGAACATCATCTGTTAAGCCATGCTCTGGCTCATCAAGCGTTGCTGTTCTCACCTGGAAATGCTCCTCTCTCAAAAAGCTTGCAATCGCTCCATGAATGCCCTCTGGGTATATCTCTCGTACAATCGGATTCTTCTGCTCATGGCGATTTTCATTCCAAACCGTTACTTGTAACATTGTTTTATTCCTCCAATTTAATCATTTTACTTTTATTTTCATATTTCGGTATTCATTCGGTCTTATCCCAATTAACTTCTTAAATAGCTTGCTAAAATATTTCTCATCCCGATATCCCACGTGATTAGCAATTTCATAGATTTTTAGATGTGAGTTCTCTAATAATTCCTTTGCTTTTTCCATGCGAATTTTAATCACATAGTCCGTAATTGTATCATTAAATTCTTGTTTAAATTTCCTTGAAATGTACTCCCTACTAAAGAAAAATCGGTCAGCAATTTCTTGCAAATTGATTTCATTTTGATAATTTTGTCTTATAAATTCTTCAATCAAATGAATTCCTTTTTTCTCTTTTTGAATTGTAGTGGACGTGTCTATAGCCTTTTGATGGTGGGCTTGCTCCTTCCATTCGTTAACAGCTCTTTCTAATGTTTCATTAAGAAGATCTGGCTCGATTGGCTTTAATAAATAATCAAAGCTTTTATAATAAATGGCATTTCTCATGTATTCAAAATCATCATAACCGCTTACTACAATTGTCTTACTCAAAATCTTGGATGTGTGTATCCATTTCAACAGGCTAATTCCATCTTTTTTTGGCATTCTCATATCAGTAAATATGATTTCTGGCTGATGCTCCTTAATGATCCTAGTGGCTTCTTCCCCATCTTTTGCTTCTAAAACTGTATGAATCCCAAACTTTTTCCACTCAGCTAGCAGAAGTAGTCCTTCACGTACATGCTTTTCATCATCAACTATAATCGCTTTCATAATCGGCACCTTTCAAATCAGTTGGAAGTTTCATGGTAACTAAAAAACCACCTTCCTCATTATTTTGAAGTTGTAAAGTTGCTTGGTCATGATAATAAAGTTTTAATCTGGCATATACATTTTTAAGACCGATATTAGACCCATTCCCCAAATTCTTTTCACTATGAAAATACGAATAAATTTCTTGGAGTCTTTCTTGCGTTACACCCTTCCCATTGTCCTTTATAGAGATAATTAGTTCATTTTGCTCGACGATAGTAGTGATTGTAATGCGACCAGTGTCTGTCCGATCATCAAATCCATACTTGAAATAGTTCTCAATGATAGGCTGCAGAATCATCTTGGGCACCTTCACAAATTGAGCATTTTCATCAACATCAATGATAAATTCTAATTGCTCACCGAATCTTTCTTTTTGTAAAAGAAGAAACGCTTTTATATAATTTATTTCTTTAATGAATGGAATGATGTCTTCCTCCATATTCATTCCGTACCTCATAATCTTGGAAAGCTGAGTGATTAATGAATAAATTTGTGGTACATTGTTTTTTAGCGCAAGTGTACCTATGGACTGAAGTGCATTATATAAAAAATGCGGATTTATTTGTGATTGTAAAACGCGTAATTGATTCGTTTTATTTTCTAACTGAAGCTTATATTCCTTATTAATAAGATGATCAATTTTTTCTATCATCTGCTTGAAGCGATTTCCTAATACCCCAATTTCATCCTCGCCTAGTGATTGTAAATTCACATCCATGTTACCTTCTTCTACTTGACGGATATTGTGTAAAAGAATTCGAATGGGTGACGTTATTTTAAAGGAAACAAATAAAGTTGCTAACACAACTAAAATTAATCCAACGACACCAAATAAGATGTTAATCAACGCTACACGATTCACGCTTTCATAAAGAGTTGTATAGGGAATTCTCTTCACTAGCATCCAGTTCCCTGAAATCTCTGGGAGCTTATTATAGACCATGACACCTTGGAAGGAATCATCGCTCCACTCTATGGTTCCCTGTTCTTCATTTGTATGGACTAATTTGTCAATCCATGCTTTGTGAAGTTCCTTTTCTTCTTGTTTGGATTGATAGATAAAATCCCCTTCTGCTGAAACAATATAAAATTCCTCATTTTCTTCGTTATATAGATTTTCACTTAAATTAAAGATTTTATCTGGTGTAATTTCCAATGTAACAAATGCAAGAACTTCTTTAGACGGTGAATTGATAAAAGCTCGATGTATGGATAATACGGTTTTCGGCCGTTTTACATTTACGATATTATCTAAATTTTTCTGGATATGAATTGGCTCAATATACATATAACCCGCACTATTTTTAGCCTTTTTGAAAGCTTCTTCGTTTACATTTTCTATTTTATTTGCAAAGACGACCGCTGATTTCTTTGATATGGAGACAATTTTGTCATCGTTTGAAAAAGTAATATATACCCTCTCAATATTCTCTTCAGCATTTAAAATTGTTTGCAAAACATTCTTCACATTTTCAACTATCGGATAATGATTTTCCTTATAAGGAAATTTTAAGAAACTCACAAAATCGGGATTATTATAAAGGGAGAGTGATAAACCATTGAGCTCGCGAATATAGCCTGAGAGATTTTCCTTCCCTTGATATAGGAGACTTTTATTTTCTTGAACGACTTGATCCTTCAACGATTCTTTAATATGAAAATAGGTAATTGCAATGGATGTTCCAAACGGTATGATTGTTGTAAGTAGCAATAGTACAATCAGTCTATTTCTAATGCTCTTTTTAAACAAAGGGTATCTCCCTCCTAAATATATACAGTATTAGTATAAAATAGAAAGCACGCCTAGTATAGACATGCTTTCTACAAAGAAGGGAGTAATCACTGAAAACTACCTATCAATTAACGATTACTTCAGGTTATCCCATGTCTCTTGGAAACGAGCTAATAATTCATCATAATCAATTTTGCCTGCTGCATATTCTTGGATAGCTGCTGCTTTTTCCATATTTGCACCATCTGGCCATCTAAACCAAGTCCACGGAATGGTATTTTCATCCTTAGAATATTCTAGAATCGAACGACCTAAATCACCTAATCCAGTCGGTTCAATGTTATCAAATGCAGGGATAAACGCGAATTCTTCAGTGATATAACGTTTGCCGGTTTCAGAAGACACCATCCAATTTAAGAAATCCTTTGCTTCTTGTAAATGCTTTGAATTCTTATTAACAACCCAGTTATTTGGAACCCCAACTGGTAATCGGTTTGCTGACGCCTCATCATCTGTCATTGCAATTGGTAGGAAGCCCATGTTAATTTCAGGATTAATTTCATAGATCATGTTTTCAGTCCAGTTCCCTTGTTGTAGCATTGCCGTTTCGCCAGATGCAAATAACGTAACCTGGGTATTATAGTCAGTCGTGAGTGGATTGTCATTTGCATATTCTAACTCTAAATCTAGTACATTCTTAAAATCCTCAAAATGCTTATTACCCACAATTTTTTCTGTTCCAGCATAAAGTCCTTCGATAAATTTAACAGGGTCATCTTGTTGAGCAAATGGAATATTAAGTAAATGTTGACCAATTACCCACCATTCTCCATAGCCAGCCGCGAAAGGAGTAATGCCTGCAGCTTCTAGTTTTTCTGCTGCTTCTTTTAATTCTGAGAACGTTTTTGGAGCCTCTGTAATACCAGCTTTTTCAAATAAATCCTTGTTATATACAAAGCCATATCCTTCTAAGTTAACAGGCATACCATAAAGCTTCCCATCTGTGTCAGTCATTGGAACTTTACCAATTGGTAACACATTGTCTACCCATGGTTCATCGGAAAGGTCTGCTAGACGCTCTTTCCAAAGCTCTAACTCTTTAAATCCACCATTATTAAAAATATCTGGCTCATCCCCTGAAGCAAATTTCGCTTTTAACGCAGCACCATAATCAGCACCACCGCCAACTGACTCAAGCTTAATCTTAATGTTTGGATGTTCTTTTTCATACTCATCAATCATTGCTTGTAGTTGATCGGCAATCTCAACTTTGAACTGCATGATATTTAGAGTAACAGTCTCTCCATCTGCTCCTCCTTCTCCCTTGCTAGTATCCTTACCACCTGTCTCTTCCTTATCGGAACAAGCACCAAGGATGATTAAAAACAAAGCCATTGTGAACATAAGCAATTTGCGTTTCATTACATCATTTCCCCCTTTGTAAAGTTTAATTATTTATTATACAAAAACGTATAACCTTAGTTAATGGCTGGTTGTGTTTCTGTTCAGAAAAAGACTTTCCGCTTAATTCAACATAGTTTGCTAGTTTCAAAAGCAAAATCTTTTTAAAAAGGTATTTTTCTAAAAGATTGTTGATTTTGATATGAAATTACAAATCTAGTTGATTGGAGCGTAAGCTGGCGTTCCTTGAAACTACCAGCATTTTCTGTGTACGTGGGATTACTCAAGAAAGCCTCACAATGTTCTGCTTAGTAAAAGCAAGACCCTTATGACACGCCAGTAGCAGTAGCGACGAGGAGGCCAAACCACGCCCGCGCAAAAGCGTCCACCTAAAAACACAAATCAACGATATGAAAAACAACAAAGTATGCTAAAACACCCTTTTAAAAAGAGCCTATTTAATCGATCCTGAAGCAATCCCCTTAATAATATGCCTTTGTAAAAATAAGAAGAATATAATAATGGGTGTGATACCAAGAACGAGTGCTGCTAATCCCATATCCCATTGTTTTGTATACTGAGCGAAGAAAGAACTTGTCGCTAATGGAATAGTCCTTAACTCTGCATCTGTTAAAACAAGAAGTGGAAGTAAGTAATCATTCCAAATCCATAATGTATTTAAAATAACCACGGTCACAGTAATTGGCTTTAATAGTGGAAAAACGATTCTCCAAAAGACGCCAAACTGTGAACAACCATCTATTGTCGCTGATTCCTCGATTTCAACTGGCACTGTCTTCACAAAACCGTGAAAAAGAAATAAAGACAATGGTACGCCAAAGCCAAAATACATGATTACAATACCTGGAATACTATTCACGATGCCTAATGCTCCACCAAGTTTCATTAACGGAATCATAACAGACTGGAAGGGAATAACCATCGCAGCAACAAAAAAGATAAACAAGAAGTTACTAAGCTTTCCTCTTGTTCTGACCAGCTTCCATGCTGCCATGGAACTAATCACTACAATTCCAATATTACTTGCAACTGTAATAATCAATGAATTCCAAAATGCTTTTGGAAAGTTAATAATGTCCCATACCTTAACAAAATTCGTAAAAAGTATTTCCTTTGGCCAGGCAGCAGCATCAATTAATATCTCAGAAAAGGCCTTCACAGAATTTATAATCACAAAGTAAAAAGGGATGAGAAAAATGAGACCCAACACAATCCCGAATATCTCTAAAAGAAAGAACTTTTTTGTGTATTTTTGGTTCACTATGCCTCAACCTCCTTTTTCTTCGTCATCACAACTTGAACAGTCGTAAAGATTGCCACAATTACAAAGAACAAGACTGCTTTAGCAGTACCTAGACCAAAATTGTTATACTGGAAGGCTTCCCGATAAATATTTATCGCAACAGACTCTGTCGAGTTAAACGGCCCCCCATTTGTCAAAGATATATTAATGTCGAAAATTTTAAATGCCATTGAGATTGTCAAAAAGAAACAAATCGTAAACGCTGGGAGAATTAACGGCATAATGATTTTCGTTAATACATGCCAATTCGAAGCACCGTCAATTCTAGCAGCCTCAATATAGGATTGTTCCACTCCCTGCAATGCTGCGATATAAATCACCATCATATAACCAGCCGTTTGCCATGCAAATACGATGACAATTCCCCAAAAGGCAGTTACTTCGTCACCTAGCCATGCAAGCTTAAAAATACCAATATCGGTGTATTTTCCTACTGATGCAAACCCCTTCACAAAGATGAACTGCCAAATAAACCCAAGTAATAGTCCACCAATCACATTTGGCATGAAAAATACGGTACGTAAAATATTTCTCGTCTTTAATGCACTATTAAGCAATAAAGCTAATCCGAATCCTATTAAATTACTTATAATAACAGCTGTAAACATAAACCTTGTTGTGAACCAGAAAGAATCAAAAAACTTTGCATCGTTTGTAAAAATCTTTTTATAATTCTCTAATCCTACCCATTCCACCGCTGAACTAATCCCATTCCAGGATGTAAAAGAATAATAGATCCCCATTAAGAACGGGATAATTTGAATCATTACAAAAAACAAAAGTGCAGGTCCAACAAAAGCTACATATGTCAAAATGCTTTTCCACTTTACTTCTCGTTTCGGTTTTATACCTGTTTTTCGGTTCATCTGTGCCTCACTGACTGTCTTAGCCTCCACTAATGCCACCCCCTATTTAATTGTAATCGCTTTCTTTTATTATAAACGCTTAATAATCAGAACACAGGAAACTAAATTGACTGAAAGGGGGGGCAATATTGACCTAAATGTAACTTTAGGACTATTCATTTAACGGATGTTCATGTAAA
>Ga0079224_100010252_pt1 | contig 12846 bp, 9 predicted proteins | sample Stecom2015_FD_80414 | JGI IMG/M metagenome (GOLD analysis project Ga0079224, IMG submission 80414) | Agricultural soil microbial communities from Utah to study Nitrogen management - Steer compost 2015 | ecosystem: Environmental > Terrestrial > Soil > Agricultural land | place: USA: Utah...
CCGTGGGGCGCGAACGCGTCGTAGACCCGGTCGCCGACGGCGTGGCGCAGCTCGGCCTCGGTCATCCGCCGGTGCAGCGCGAGGGCGGCGATGATGTGCACGTCGTCGACGCCGGCCTCGGCCGCCAGGTCGAGCACGGCCTCGATGATCCGCTGGCGCACGTCGGGCCGGCGCATGGGCGGCAGCGGCAGCGAGATGTCGTCGAAGGCGATGGTCAGCTTCATCCCGGGGCGCAGCAGCGCCCGCAGCGGCGGGCTGTCGCCGACCGGGTTCTCGAGGGCGTGCCGGATGGCGCCCTCGGGGTCCTCCAGCGGCTCGAGGGGCTCGGCGGGGTAGACCACCCGGCTGCGGTCGGGGGGCAGCTTCTCGAGCCGGAAGCTCTCGCCGTGGTGGAACAGGATCGGCGGCGTCGACCGGTCGACGTCGAGGACGAAACCGGGGCGGGGCATCTAGCGGGCTCCTCCGGACGGGTTGTCTCCGGGACGGCGTCGGGGCCGGCGGGTGGGGGCGCCGGCCGCCGCCGCGACGGTCGTGCGGGTCATGCGCGCCTCCCGTGGTCGGCACGCAGGTCGAACGCGATCTTGACGGCGCCCCGGGCGCCGGCGTTGGCGGCGTGGTCGATCGCGTCCTCGTAGCGGGCGAGCGGGTAGGTGGCCGAGACGAGCCGGCCGAGGTCGAGGTCGCGGACCAGCTCGATGGCGGTGGCGAAGTCGCGGGTGCGCTCGTCGTGCTCGTCGTAGGCGTAGACGCCGCGCAGCGCCACCTCGCGCTGCCACACCGGGGTGAGGTCGATCGTCGTCACCCCGGGCATGCCGACCATGTGAACGGTGCCGCCGGGGGCGGCGACGCGGACGGCCTGGGCGAGCGACTGCTCGGACCCGACGCAGTCGACGACCGCGGGGAAGCCGCCGGTGAGCTGCCCGTTGTCGAGCACGAACGACGAGGTGGCCGAGCGGACCACCCGCTCGAGCTCGCCCGGCTCGCAGACGACGTCGGCGCCGAGCTCCTTGGCCCAGCGGCGCTGCTCGGGGTGCTTGGCGGTGGCCACGAGGGTCGTCGGCCGGGCGAGGGCCCGCAGCGCGGCGATGGTCAGCAGCCCGAGCGCGCCGGCGCCGACGACCGCCACCTCGGCTGCGCCCACCTGGCGGGCGGCGTGGACCGCGCAGGCGGTCGGCTCGACGAGCACGGCCTGCTCGTCGGTGAGGTCGTCGGGCACCTCGACGACCTGCGCCGGGTGGACGACCATCTCCTGGGCCCAGCCGCCACCCGTGGACTCGCAGTAGCCGCACTGCAGCCCGGGCTCGAGATCGCCGAACGCGACCCGTTCGCACAGGTTGATGCGGCCGGCCCGGCAGGAGGGGCACGGCGGGGTGATCCCCCGGGTGGCGCAGTGGAGCACGGGGACGACGACCACCCGGCGGCCGTCGTCGAGGTCGCCGACGATCTCGTGCCCGGGGGTGAACGGGAACGAGACGATCGGCTCGAACCAGCGGGACGACCGGCCGTCGACGGTGGCCAGGTCGCTGCCGCAGATGCCCGCCAGGCGGGGGCGGAGCCGCAACCAGCCCGGCCCCGGCAGCTCGGGCGGGTCGACGTCCCGCAGTGACAGCGGCCCGTAGCGGGCACCCCGACCGGGGTGCAGCTGGCCGGCGACCATCGCCGCGGCGAACCGGGCGGGCCGGCGGGTGAACACCAGCGCCTTCATCGGCGACCTCCCCGGGCCCGACCGCCGGCGAGCGCCGGTCGGCTGCGGTCGTCCTCGTCGCGATCGGCGCCGCCCCAGATGTCGGCGGTCAGCAGCCGGGTCAGCCAGCCCGGCCTGCCACCCGACCGCCACGGCGGCGCGATGGGCAGCAGCGGCTCGGGCACGCCGGGGGCCTTGTCGAAGTGCTCGACCAGCCAGCCCCGCTTGCGGGCGAGGGCGGCCAGGCGGGTCTCGGGGTTCACCGCCACCGGGAAGCCGACGGCCTCCAGCATCGGCAGGTCGGAGGTCGAGTCCGCGTAGGCGACCCCCTCGGCCAGGTCGAAGCCGTTGGCCTCGGCGTACTCGGCGAGCAGCGTCGCACGGGCCTCGCCGGTCGGGGGCACGTCGGTGAGCTCGCCCCGGTAGGTCCCGTCGGGGCGGGTGTCGAGGCGGGCGCAGACCACGTCGTCGAACAGCGGCCGCAGCGGACCGATGGCGAAGTCGAGCGCGCCGGTGACGAGCAGCGTGCGGTGGCCGAGCCGGCGGTGCTCGCGCACGCGGCGGATGGCCGCCGGGAACGACTTGGCCAGCAGGAGGTGGCTGAACATCTCGGCGGCGTCGGCCTCGAGCTGCTCGACCGGCGCCTTGTCGTAGCGGCGGTAGAAGTGGCGCAGGAAGTCGCTGCGGTCGCGGCGGTCGAGGGCGAGCAGGCCCGGCGCCTCGGCCAGGGTGCGCAGGACGTGGCGCAGGCGGTCCTCGCGGGGGAGGCGCCGGGTGGCCAGCCACGAGTAGCTGGCCACCACGTTCGAGGCGATGAGCGTGTTCTCCAGGTCGAAGGCCGCGAAGTGGCGGTCGGGGGAGAGGACCTGGCGCCGCAGGCGGCTGGCCCGGCTCTCGACGGTGCGCCCGCCGGGGGTCGTGCGGACCCGGGCGTGCTGGACGACCGACGGCAGGTGGATGTCGTGGACGTAGGTCGGCCAGTCGACCACCCGGGGGTCGAAGCAGAACCGCTCGCGGTCGACGGGGTCGAGGCGCTCGTACCGGGCCAGCAGGTTGTCGACCCCGTAGATGGCCTCGCACTCGGCGTACGCTCCGTAGAGCTCGACGTAGCCGAGGGCACGCTCGGCCTCCTCGCGCTTCTCCTCCAGCCGGGCCGACCACTCGGCCTGCTTGCCCCGCAGCGGCAGCGCCTGCAGCAGGGCCTCGGCCCGGGCGATGGTCGAGCGGGCCCGCTCGAGCTGCCGCTGCACCCGGCCCCGCCCCGGGAACGACCAGTCGGGCACGACGATCGGCTGGCCGTCGCTGTCGTAGAGCGGGTGCGCGGTGAACCACTCGCGCACCAGGTCGACGAGCTGCCGGTAGCGCAGCGGGTTGACCGAGCCGGAGGCCACCTGGGTGATCGCGGGCTCGGCCGGCGGGCCCTCGGCGGCCACGGCGAGGATCGCCGCCACCACCAGGTCGACGGGGATGACGTCGACCGTGCCCTCGGGCACGCCCGGGAACTCCTTGAGCAGGCCCCGGGCGTAGCTGATGATGATCGGCTCGGCCATGCGGAAGCCCCGGATCCAACCCGGTCGGGGCTCGGCCCAGGCGGACTCGATGATCGACGGCCGCACGATCGACACCGGGACGTCACCCCGCTGCTGGAGCAGCGCACGCTCGCCGAGGGCCTTGGTGTACGCGTAGGCGTCCGGCCAGCCGAGCGAGGCGGCCCGCGCCCGCCCGGCCTCGACCATGCGCTGCTTGACCCAGGCCTCGCGGCGCTGCTCGGTCTTGGCGGCCAGCGCGGGGGTCCCCGCGGCGCCGAGCTCGCGCCGGGCCTCGGCCCGGAATCCGGCGAGCGCCTCGGGCCGCCGGCTCTCGGCCTCGGCGTCGCGGCGGGCCCGCCGGGCGGCCTCGACCTCGGCCCGCCAGTCGACGTCGACGTAGAACGGGCTGTCGTCGACGGGCTCCTCGGGCGCGGCGCCCCGCCGGTGGCCGGCGACGTAGCAGGTCGACACCGCGATGAGGTGTGGGGTGACGCCGAGCGCGCGCAGCGTGCGCGCGATGCGGGACGGGCCGAGCAGGTTGACCTCGACGGCGGTGTCGAGGGGGGAGTCGAACGCGACGGTGGCGGCCGAGTGGACGACGACGTCGCAGCCGGCGAGCGTCGCCCGGTCGGCGTCGTCGAGGCCGAGCCCGTCGGTGCCCACGTCGCCGGCGATCACCTGCACCCGCCGCTCGACCATCTCCTCGAAGGCCTCGCTGCCGAGCTCGGCGCGCAGGCGGTCGAACGCGTCGTTGCGGAAGATCTCCCGTCGGGCCCGCTGGGCCGCGCTGGAGCGCTTGCCGGGCCGGACGAGCAGCACGAGCTCGGTGCCCGGCACCGAGCGGAGCAGCCGCTCGATGAGGGCGGTGCCGAGGAAGCCGGTGCCGCCGGTGATGGCGATGCGCCTGCCGTCGAGGGCCTCCGGTATCACGCCCCCGTGTCTACCATTTGGTAGATGGCGAGCGCGAAGGCGCCGGCGAGGCAGCGGGGCAACCGGACCGCGGCACGCATCCTCGACGCCGCGCTGGACGCGTTCGGCACCCGGGGCTACGGCGCCACCTCGCTGGACGACCTGGCCCGCGAGCTGGGCATCCGCAAGCAGACGATCCTCTACTGGTACCCGTCGAAGGAGGCGCTGCTCGACGCCGCCATCGACCGCACCGCCGCCGAGGTGGGCGGGCGCCTGGAGCGCGCCGTCGCCCAGGGCGAGCCGGGCTTCGACCGGGTCGAGGCCGTGGTGCGGGCGATGTTCCGCCTGGCCGCCCGGCACCCGGCGATGATCGGCTTCCTGCGCGAGGTCACCCGCCTGGGCCCGCCTGCCTCGTCGCGGCTGCTCGGGGCGCTGACGCCCCTCGTCGACCGGGCCGCCGGCTTCCTCGACGCGGAGATGGACGCCGGCCGGATGCGCCGGCGCGACCCACGCCTGCTGCTGCTCGCCGCCTACTCGATGGTCACCGGGCTGGCGACCGAGGTCGAGGTGCTCCGCGCCTTCGGCGAGGAGCCGACGCTGGCGTCGCTGGTGCGGCGCCGGGACGAGCTCGTCGACCTGCTGCGCGACGCGCTCGTCCCGGCCTGAGCCCGGCCCGGGTGCCGGGTCACGCGGTCACGAGCCGGGAGTTGAGGATGTACTCGATGCTCTCGACCGTCGAGAAGCAGGTCATCCGGGTGCCGTTCACGGTCACCGACGACGACACCATGCCGGCGGCGATGGCCCGCCCGGGCTCGACCGGCCGGTAGACGGGGCCGCCGCTGTCGCCGGGCAGGCTCGGATGGGAGATGCAGGAGTAGTAGAACTCCTTGCCCGCGGCGTCGCAGCAGATCCACTGGTTGGCCCGGACGACGGGCGCGCAGTTGCCGGAGTCGCTGGTGACGCCCTGGAAGCACAGCTCCAGCCCGTTGCCGATCTGCGCGTTGCGGTACTTGCCGGTGACGGTCCGCTGGCTGCGCCCACCGACACCGGCCCGGATCTCGGAGCGGTGGGCCCATCCGTGGGCCGACAGCGAGAACAGCGCCGCGTCGGCCTGGACCCACCGGTGGGGCTGGTAGCCGTTCGCCCGGATGACGTCGACGATGGCGGGGCCGATGACGACGCCGTCGTTGACGCGGCCGCAGTGGCCGGCCGTGCTGCCGAAGTAGCCGAAGCCGTTGGCGAACACGTAGCCGGAGGTGCAGCCGTGCCACCGCGTGCCGACGAGGACGCGGGTGTTGAGGCCGGCGGTGTAGGGCGGGAACGTGTTGCGGTCGGCCCGGGGGGCGATCTCGATGTCGGTGTCGGGCACCACCTCGACCGCCGTGGCGAGGTCGCTGGCCGGTTCCTCGCCCGGCGGGGGCGGGGTCGGCGTGGTGGTCGGGGGCACGTGCTCGTCCCGGGGGCTGGGTGTCGCCGGCCAGGGGGTGCCGACGCGGGGTGCGCTACCCCGCTCGCGGTTCTGGCGCCGGGCGCCCCGACGGGCGGCCTCCCGGGCCTCGCGGGTGGTCGTCGTGACGTCGGCGGCCTCGGTCCGGACGACGACCTTGTTGGCGGCGACGTCGACCTCGACGGTGAAGTCGCCCTCGTCGGGGTCCATCGACAGCGCGATCTCGTCCTGGGCGGCGAGCAGGTCGTCGTAGCCGTGGGTGACGGCGTCGACGACGATCCGGGGGTGGTGGTCGGTCAGCCGGGCGACCGTGTCCCGGTCCTCGTCGTCGGCGTCGACGACCGCCACGTGCAGCAGGTCGTCGTGCTGGCGGTGCTCGATCCAGTAGCCGCCGTAGCGGTCGCCGAAGGCGTCCTGCAGGGCGGGGACGACCACCGTCAGGTCGAGCTCGTCGGCGACCTCTGCCCGGCCGGCGGGCTGGGCGGCGCGACCCGGGCCGTCGGGCCGGGACCGCTGCGGCTCGGCGGCGGGGTCCGCCGCCGACGGCTGGGGCACCAGCCCGGTGAGCATCGCCGCGAGCGTGGCGACCAGGGGGAGTGACCGGCGCATGTCTGCCTCCGGGGCTGCGAGTGGGGAGCCCGCCGAGGCAGACGTTACCCACATCGCACGCTCGGCGCGATGATCCACACGCTTCGCAGGGAGGCTGCGTCCCTCGGTGGCGTGACGAGCACACCGTGCGGTCCCGGTGTGCGGCGGGAGCGGCGCCGGGCGACCGCGGCCGCTCAGCGCTTGGTCGAGAAGCGGCTGCGCCGCTGGTGCCGCTCGATCGCGAGGTCGACCAGCTCGTCGATCAGTTCGCCGTAGGTCAGGCCCGAGGCCGCCCACACCCGCGGGTACATCGACACCGGTGTGAACCCGGGGATCGTGTTGACCTCGTTGAGGAGGAGCCCCCGACCGTCCTCCTCGTAGAAGAAGTCGACCCGTGCCATGCCCTCGCACCGCAGCGCGAGGAAGGCCTCGACCGCCAGGGCGCGGGCCGCCTCGGCCACCTCGTCGTCGAGCGGTGCGGGGACGAGGAGCTGGCAGGTGCCGTCGACGTACTTGTCGTCGTAGTCGTAGAAGTCGTGGCTGGAGACGATCTCGCCCGGCACCGAGGTGCGGGGGCGACCGTTGCCGAGGACGCCCACCTCGATCTCGCGGGCCTCGACCCCCTGCTCGACGAGCAGCCACTCGTCGTACTGCGCGGCGACGGCCAGCGCGTCGGCGAGCCCCTCCGGCCCGCGCACCTTGGTGACGCCGACCGACGAGCCCAGGTTGGCCGGCTTGGTGAAGACGGGGTAGGTGAGGCCGGCCGCGACGACGGCGTCGGCGGCGCTCTCGAGCTCCGTGTCGCGCAGCACGACGTGCGGCACCTGCGGCAGGCCGCGGGCGCCGAGCACCTCCTTGGCCTTGGCCTTGTCCATGGCCAGCGCGGAGGCCAGGACGCCGGAGCCCGCGTACGGGACGCCCGCCACCTCGAGCAGTCCCTGGACGGTGCCGTCCTCGCCGTGGGTGCCGTGCAGCAGCGGCAGCACGACGACCGGCAGGTCGCCGGTCGGCGAGACCACCTGCAGCGGGTCGACGGTCGTGCCCGTCGCCTCGAGCTGGTCCGGCAGCGACTCCTGCCCCTCCTCCAGCGCCGCCACCGCCTCGTCGGCCACGACCCACGTGCCGTCGCGGGTGATCCCCACCGGCACGATCTCGTAGCGCTCGACGTCGGCGGCCCGGAGGACGTGCGCCGCACTGGTGCACGACACCTCGTGCTCGGCCGACCGCCCACCGAACAGGACCACGAGGCGGACGCGATCGCTGCTGACCATGGGCTGCGAGCGTACCGGTCCGGCCCACCCCGGCGGGGCCGGCCGGGCGGGGGTCGCGGAGGTGCGAAGATCGTCGGTCGTGGAGATGCGCACCAGCGAGATCGCCGCGGCGACCGGCGGGCGCCTCGTCGGCCCGGACGTGACCGTGGCCGGCGCCGCCATCGACTCGCGCCGGGTCGTCGGCGGCGAGCTGTTCGTGCCGATCGTCGCCGCGCGCGACGGCCACGACTTCATCGCCGCCGCGGTCGCCGCCGGCGCCGCCGCCTACCTGACCGCCCGTCCGGCGACGGCGGTGCGGGCCGCCGGGGTCGACCCCGCCGTGCCCGCCGTCGAGGTGGCCGACACGCGGGCCGCGCTGGCGGCCGTCGGACGGTTGGCCCGCGACCGGCTCGACGGCGCGGTCGACGGGCGCGTCGTGGGCGTCACGGGGTCGGTCGGCAAGACGAGCGTGAAGGACCTGCTCTCCGCCGTGCTGGCCGTCCGCTGGCCCACGGCGGCCAGCGCCGGGTCGTTCAACAACGAGCTCGGTGTGCCGCTCACGCTGGCCGGGGCGCCGGACGGCACCCGGGCGCTGGTCGTCGAGATGGGGGCCCGCGCCGTCGGCGACGTCGCGGCGCTGTGCGCCCTCGCCCGCCCCGCGGTCGGGGTCGTGACCCGGGTGGCGGCCGTCCACACCGCGACCTTCGGCAGCCTCGAGGACGTGGCCCGGGCCAAGGGCGAGCTGGTCGAGGCGCTGCCCCCGGACGGCACCGCCGTGCTCAACGCCGCCGACCCCCGGGTGGCGGCCATGGCCGGGCGCACGCGCGCCCGCACGCTCACCTACGCCGACGGCGGCGACGTGCAGGCCGAGGACGTCCGCCTGGACGCCGACCTGCGCCCGTCCTTCGCGCTGGTCACCCCCTGGGGTCGGGCGGAGGTGCAGCTCGCCGTGCGAGGCGCGCACATGGTCGACAACGCGCTGGCGGCGGCGGCCGCCGCACTGGTGTGCGGCGTCGCGCTCGACGAGGTGGCCGCCGGCCTGGACCGGGCCGGCCTCTCGCGGTGGCGCATGGAGCTGGCGACGCTGCCGTCGGGCGCCCGCGTCCTCAACGACGCCTACAACGCCAACCCGACCTCGATGGCGGCCGCGCTGCGGGCCCTCGCCGCGCTGGACGCCGAGCGGCGCATCGCGGTGCTCGGCGTCATGGCCGAGATCGGCCCGTCCAGCGACGAGGAGCACCGGGCCGTCGGCGAGCTGGCCCGAGAGCTGGGCATCGAGGTCGTCGCCGTGGGCGTGCCCGCCTACGGGGGCCGCCTGGTGGCCGACGTCGCCGAGGCCGCCGAGGCGCTCGGCCCGCTGGGGCCGGGCGACGCCGTGCTCCTCAAGGGCAGCCGGGTCGCGGGGCTGGAGCGGCTCGTCGAGCTGGTCGGCTGAGCGGGGTGCTGCAGCGGTCCCGCCAGGGTCAGGACACGCCGCTGCGGACCCAGGTCTCGATCGCCGAGGCCACCAGCTGCACGGCGATGGCGGCCACCAGCAGTCCCATGACCCGGGACAGCAGGTGGATGCCGTTGGCCCGCAGGACCCGCCCGAGCAGCGGCGCGCACCGCATCGACAGGTAGACGACCACGAGCACCGCCACGAGGGCCAGGACGACCGACAGCGCGCCGCCGAGGTCGTCGGCCTGCCGGACGTAGAGCATCGTGGCCGCGATCGCACCCGGGCCGGCGAGCAGCGGCGTGCCGAGCGGCACCAGCGCGACGCTCGTCGCGTCCCTCGGGCGGTCGTGCTCGTCGGCCTCGTCGGCCGGGCGCAGCAGCTCGAGGGCGATGAGCAGGAGCAGGAGGCCACCCGCCACCTGGAGCGACTCGAGCGAGATGCCGAGCAGCTGCAGCACCCGCTGGCCGAACAGGGCGAAGGTGGCGATCACCCCGCCGGCGACCAGGCTGGCGAGCAGCGCCGCCCGGCGCTGTTGGGCCGGCGGCTGGTCGCGGGTCAGCGAGAGGAAGACGGGCACGTTGCCGACCGGGTCCATGACGACCAGGACGGTGACGAAGGCGGTCGCGAACAGCGTGGCGTCGAGCGTGATCTCGATGTCGGGCATGGGCGCGTGCGGGTGGGGGAGAGGGGATCGGATGCCGGGTCGGGCGCGCCGGGCGGGGCCGTGGGGGGGGCGGCGACCGACCAGGGACCTCAACGCGCCGGCCCCGGCGCGCATTCCCGGCCCACTCGGGGAGGTCGGCCGGTTGGCTACGGTCGGCGCCGTGGACTTCCGACGCACGACCGTCGCCGCGCTGGCGGCCGACGTGGCCGCCCGCCGCGTGTCGGCCCGCGAGCTCGCCGCGGCGGCCATCGACCTCGTCGACCGGCTCGACCCCGAGCTGAACGCCTTCGTCGCCGTCGACGCGGACGCCGCGCTGGCCGAGGCTGCGGCGCTGGACGAGCGCATCGCCGCCGGCCAGGAGGTCGGGCCGCTCGCCGGGATCCCGCTGGCGGTGAAGGACCTCGAGGACGCGGCCGGCTTCGTGACCTCGCACGGCTCCGCGGCGTTCGCCTCCGGCCCGCCCGCGACCGAGGACTCGCCGCTCGTCGCTCGCCTGCGGGCGGCGGGCTGCGTGGTCGTCGGCAAGACCAACACGCCCGAGCTCGGGTGGAAGGCCGACACCGAGAACCCGACGTTCGGCCCGACCCGGAACCCGTGGGACACCGACCGGTCCCCCGGCGGGTCGTCCGGAGGGTCGGCGGCCGCGGTCGCCGGCGGGCTCGTGCCGCTGGCCACCGGCTCCGACGGTGGCGGCTCGATCCGCATCCCGTCGGCGGTCACGGGGCTCACGGGTTTCAAGCCCTCGCTCGGCCGGGTGCCCTCGGGCGGGTCGTCGGCGCCGGACTGGCCCCTGCTGTCGACCAAGGGCCCGATGGCCCGCACCGCCCGGGACCTGGCCCTCGTGCTGGACGCGGTGGTCGGCCCCGAACCGACCGACCTGGCCTCCCTGCCGCTGCCGGAGGCGTCGTGGTCGCGCAGCCTCGACGAGCTGCACCCGCCGCGGGCGGTCGTGTGGGCGCCGACCCTCGGCTACGCCTCGGTCGACGCCGAGGTCCTCGCCGTGTGCGAGGCCGCGGTCCGGCGCCTCGAGGAGGCCGGCACCGCCGTCGAGGTCGTCGACCGGGTCTTCGACGAGGACCCGGTGCTCGACTGGCTGCGCCTCTCGCTCGTCTACTGCCTGCGCATCGTCGAGCCGTTCCACGGCACCGAGGTGTGGGACCGGCTCGACCCGGGCCTGGCGGGGATGCTCGAGTGGGCGCGCGCCAGCGTGTCGGCCGTCGAGCTGGTCCGGGCGATCGACGCGTGCCACGCGCTGAACCTGGCGCTGGTCGAGGTGTTCCACCGGGCGCCGCTGCTGCTCACCCCGACCGTCGCCGGGCAGGCGCCGCGGGTGGGGGAGCAGGGCACGATCGACGGCGTCCCCGACCCCAACTGGGTCCGGTTCACCTACCCGTTCAACATGACCCGGTCGCCGGCGGGCACCGTGTGCGCGGGCTTCACGTCGGACGGCATGCCGGTGGGCCTGCAGGTCGTCGGCCCCCAACACGCGGACGTCGCCGTCCTGCGGGCCCTGGCCCTGCTCGAGGAGGTCCTGGGCCTCGACCCCGTGGCCCCGTTCGGACACGGCTGACGGTCTTGCTAGAGTGCTCTGCCCCGGGCGTATAGCTCAGTTGGCTAGAGCGCACGCTTCACACGCGTGAGGCCACAGGTTCGAGTCCTGTTACGCCCACCCGAGCGCGAGACGAGGGCAGGCCCCCGGGGGCCTGCCCTCGTCTCGCGCGTCGGCGCCGCCGCGCCTCAGCCGATGTAGCCGATGTCGATGTAGACCTCTGTCGAGGCGATGTTCGGGATGACCTCCCAGCTGGTGATCTCACCGGCGGTCGAGCCGTTGGCCGGGACGAAGTTCAGGTAGCCCGTGCTGCCGCCGATGATGTCGCCGTTGGCGTCGCGGTAGATGGCGTAGCCGTACGGGCTCGAGATCTGCCGGTCGAACGTCGAGTGGATCGTGAAGGTGGTCTTGACGTCGTAGTTGCCCGTGGTCGTCGTGACGCCCTCGGCCTCGAGCACGCCCTCCTCCGGGATGTCGGAGAGGCTCCAGTTCTGGGGCTCGCTCACGGCGACCTGCACGTCCGCGACCTCGGCGGGGAGGTTCTCGCCCCAGAACTCGTCGCCGATGCCCATCTTCTGGCCGGGCCGGAGCATGTAGATGGTGTGCGAGTCGGTGGCGAGCGCGGTGCCGTCGGCGTCGAAGGCCGAGACGCTGACCTGGATGTCGGTGACGGTCTCGTCGCCCGTGTTCTCGACGATGAACCCGTACGAGGCGGTCAGCTCGTCGTTGTCGAACCCGCCCATGTAGTTGGACCAGCCGACCTCGACGACCTCGACGCTGCCGCCGCTCTGCGGCTCCTGGTCCTCGGTGGTGCCGGTCGTCGGCGTCGGGTCCGGCTGCTCCTCGGTGGTCGTCGGCCCCGGCTCGGGCGGGTCGGTCCGCTCGTCGTCGTCCCCGCTCGTCAGGACGATGATGAGCCCGACGATGGCCACGGCGACGACGACGCCGATCGCGACGTACAGCGGCGTCCGGTTCTGCGCGCCGGGCGGGCCCGCGGGCGGCACGCCGGTGTAGGGGCTCGGTGCCGCGCCCGGGGGGTAGCTGCCGGACCCGGGCGGCCCCGGCGGCGCGTACCCGCCGGAGGGCGGGGCGACCGGCGGGCCGGTCGGGGCGCCGCCGGGGGAGCCCTCGGGCGGTGGCAGGGCCGAGCCGTCGGCGGGGGCCTCCTCGCCGGGCATCTCCGGCCGCGGTGGCGGGTACCACTTGTCGTCGGAGGCCTGCCACCAGTCGGGGCCCAAGGGTGTGTCGCTCATCTGTGTGTCCTCGTCAGGGTCGTCCGCCGTCTGCGCAAACGCTGGCGTGGTCCGGCGGGAGAGGTGCGTCCTGCCGGCCGGGGCGGAGACTCTAGGTGATGCGGCGCGGCGCGGGTCGTCACCTGCGCCCGGGCGCGGCCGCGTGCGGCTGGCAGCTCGCGGTCCCGGCGGTCGCGCGCCCCGGCGGGGAGCGCCTCAGGCGAGGGTCTCCTCGAGGCGCTTCATGGCCTCCTCCTCGCTGATGTCGAGCGCGAACGCCAGCTCGGAGACCAGCACCTGCCGGGCCTTGACGAACATCGACTTCTCACCGGCGGAGAGGCCCTTGTCGGCCTCGCGCAGCGCCAGGTTCCGCACCACCTCCGCGACCTGGTAGACGTCGCCGGACTTCAGCTTCTCCTGGTGGTTCTTGAAGCGGCGCGACCAGTTGGTGGGCTCGCGCACGTCCTTCTTGGCCAGGACCTCGAAGACGTCCTCGACGTCCTCGACGCTGATCGGGTAGCGCATCCCGATCTCCTCCGCCTTGTCGACGGGGACC
>Ga0079224_100010253_pt1 | contig 12846 bp, 10 predicted proteins | sample Stecom2015_FD_80414 | JGI IMG/M metagenome (GOLD analysis project Ga0079224, IMG submission 80414) | Agricultural soil microbial communities from Utah to study Nitrogen management - Steer compost 2015 | ecosystem: Environmental > Terrestrial > Soil > Agricultural land | place: USA: Utah...
GGCACACCCCGCAGTTCAGCCCATGCGGTCAGCGTGGCCATGAGCCCGCCGTAGATGTGGCTCGCGTCGGTGCCGGCGTGGCGGCGGACCTCCTCGAACCAGATCGCCGAGATCGGCCCCGAGATCCGGTCGATCTCGGTCAGCCAGTTGGTGAAGCGCAAATACCGCATGCCGCCACCATCAAATCGCCGGGGTTTGAAGCAGACGGTGCCGCTGGTGATCAGACCGTCATGGCCGCGCAGTGCCCAGCCGGTCGTGGTTCCGAGATCGAGCGCAAGCACCGTGTCGGGGAGTACGTCTCCGTTCGTGGCCCGCGCTTCGGTGGCGGTTGTGGCGGATGTGGCGGGTTGTTCGGTTAACATCTCACGGGCGCGCGTGTGCGCACGCGTGACGGTTATATGGTCATAACCCGCCACATCCGCCATTTCCCTTGTTTTACTGGTCATTGTAGTCCCCCTCGAAAAGGTCGGTCTTGTTGTCCCTCACGGCGATCCCGCGAAACCCGCGCACCGTGCTGGTCTTGAATTTTTCGAAGCCGCGGGCGCTCAGGGTCTCCGAGAAGCGCTTCATCGAGCCGGCGTATTCTCCGTTCGCCTCCGCCCAGCTCTTCCAGCTGTTGAAAAGCTCGGTCGATCCGGACTCGAACGATGAGCTGCCGACATCGCAGCACTCCTCCAGCCACCGCCCGAGCGCGTCTTCTGCCTCGAAGTAATCCTCGGTCGCCGCCATCACGGCCTCGGGCGGGCGCAGTCCGGTCTCCTGCCACTCCAGGCAGCCCCGGAGCGCCCAAGCGAGGATGCCGTCACGCTCGGCCAGAAGCCTGTCGGACAGGCGGCGGTCGCGTTTGGCCGGCGGGATGGTGACCGTGAAGGGCACCATGTGCAGCCGTCGCTTCATTGCCTCGTCCACGTTGCGAATGGACGGCTTGTGGTTGCCGACGATCAGAAGCTTGAACTGCGGGATGAACTCGAAGAAGTCCTGCCGCATGAAGCGGGCGGTGATCTTGTCGCCGCCGGTGCGGGCCTTCAGCTTGCTTTCGGCCCAGCGACTTCCCTGTTCGGTCTCGATGGAGGTCACGATCCGCGCGCCGCGCAAGCCCGCCATGTCGGTCGGATGGCGGTCGCCATGGGTGGCCATGAACATGTCCATGGCCGCGACAGTCGCGTAATCGCCCATGATCGCGGTCAGCGTGTTGGCAAAGACCGATTTGCCGTTGGCGCCGGTGCCGTAGAGGAAGAACAGCGCGTGTTCGGTGGTCACACCGGTCAGGCAGTAACCGGCCATTCGGCGCAGATAGGCCTGCAGCTCGACATCGCCGCCCGTGACCGTGTCAAGGAACGCCTCCCATGTCGGACAGGCGCCCTTCGAGGCCGCGCCCGCGACCTTGGTCATGAAGAGCTGCGGATCGTGGGCGGACTGCGCGCCTGTGCGAAGGTCGATCACGCCATCGCCGGTGTTCAGAAGCCAGGGGTCGCGGTCCCAGATCTCGGTCGTGCTGGCATGCCTGCGATCGCTGCGGGCGAGCCGCTCGACAGCGGCCACAGTTGCGGCCGTGGACAGCTTGGTGCGAACACGCGCAGACGGTGCGCGGACCGCCGCCTCGCGGCAGACCTGGCGCGCGAGATCGAAGGCCTGCAGCGTGTCCTCGCGCCGCCAGACCACCCCGGTCCAGGTGAGCCACTGTCCCCATCCGGCCACGTAGCGCCAGCGATCCGCGTGCCTTTCTGCAAAGCGCGCCGCCAGCGCGTCCTCGCTGAAACGCACGGGTGTCGGGCCGTTATTGTCTCCGCCACCGCCATCGGCGCCCTCGGAAAGTTCGTCGTCGAAGGCCCCATTGCGCTCGAGATCGCGCTGCCAGAGACGCTCGGCTTCCTTTTTCAGCCTGTCCTCTGGCCAGGGCGGATCGATGAAGCTGGTGGTCGACGAGGACGCCGCGGCGCACGTCCGCTGGATCTTCGCCCGCTTCCTCGAGATCGGGTCCTGCACGGTGCTGGCCCGCGAGGTGGCGACGCGCGGCATTCGGACGCCGCGCGGCAACCGGATCGACAAGAAGTATCTTTACCGGATGCTGTCGAACCGCGCCTATATCGGCGAGGCTGTCCACAAGGGCGAAAGCTATCCCGGCGAGCACGCGGCGATCATCGACCGCGCGACGTGGGATCGCGTCCACACCATCCTGCAGGAGAGCCCCCGCAAGCGCGCCGCCCGCACCCGCGCCGACACGCCCGCGCTGTTGAAGGGGCTGCTGTTCGGTCCCGATGGCGCCGCGTTCTCGCCGACCCACACGCGCAAGGGCGGCAAGCTCTACCGTTACTATGTGAGCCAGACGGTGCTGAAGCACGGCGCCGGGTCGTGCCCCATCGGTCGCGTGCCTGCGGGGGAGATCGAGGCAGCAGTCATCGACCAGCTGCGCGCCGTGCTCCGCCAGCCCGAGATCATTGTGGGGACGTGGAAGGCGGCGCGGGCCCACGCCGACGACATCTCCGAGGCCGACGCCCGCGCGGCCCTGCAGCAGCTCGACGCGCTATGGGAGGAACTCTTCCCCGCCGAGCAGGCGCGCATTGTGGCGCTGCTGGTCGAGCGCGTGGACATCGGCACGGACGGGCTGAACCTCCGGCTGCGCATCGACGGCCTCGACAACCTTGCGTGCGAGATGATGGCCGGAAACATGGGAGCGGCTGCATGACCGGCGAGACTCTCATCCCCGACACGGTGATACTACACGTCCCGTTCCGCATCGTGAAGCGCGGCGGGCGGAAGGCAATCGCACTCCCCGACGGCGCATCCGCGCCCCGCCGCCCCGACGACGCCCTGGTCAAGGCACTGGCCCGCGCCTTCCGCTGGAAGCGGATGCTCGAGTCGGGCGAGTTCGCGACCATCGCGGAGCTCGCCGAGCGCGAGGGGATCGCGCCATCCTACATGACGCGCGTTCTGCGGCTGACCTTGCTCGCGCCGGACATCGTCGAGGCGATCCTGGAGGGAAGGCAGGGACCGGATGTGACCTTGGCCCGGCTGATGGACGGGTTCCCGAAGGAGTGGGAGGGGCAGCGGGAGTCTTTCTGACATTTTCGGCACTTCCAGTCCAATCCTCGACTTGATCCCGAATTCATCGCGTGATTGTTTGGGCTTGATCCAGTTCTTCTGGACATTGCCAGCGTTGCAGTCGGGAGGGCATTGTGCCGGGGCCTCAGGTTGATGGATTGGTTGAACGCATTCGCCAGGCGCTGCCTCGGCATGGCAATCTCGAAAGCGCGGTTGCTGCCGTTCGCGCAGAACTCGACCTCCTCTCCCCCGGGCTTGCGGCTCATCTGTCTGCTGAAATCGACGAGGCGACCGCGAATGTTGCCCGAGAGTTCGAACAGATCGAGGTTCTCCACAGCCACTCGGTGATCAGGAAGCGACCGCAATGGTACTTTGGTCCGAGACCGACGGACCTGCACTGGCCTGCCGTAAAGTCCTTCCTTCTCAACGAGAAGAAGTGGCACGAGGACGACGTGCGCGGCATCGATGACGCCTCGAACGAGGTGGTCTCGCTTCTCGAGAACCCGCGGGATCCGGCGAGGAGCCAGTTCTCCTGCCGCGGACTGGTCGTGGGCCACGTCCAGTCAGGAAAGACGGCCAACATGACGGCCGTGATCGCCAAGGCACTCGACGCCGGCTACGACACCGTGATTGTCCTCGCCGGTCTGACGAACAAGCTGCGCCATCAGACCCAGATCAGGTTGTATTCCGACCTGGTGCGGCGCAATCCGCTTAACTGGCAGGTGCTCACGTCGAACGAAGTGGACAGGGATTTCCGCGCACCGCCTCAGGGTGGTTTCCTCTCCCATTCCGACAAGGCGCAGCTGGCCGTCATCAAGAAGAACGTTTCGCCCCTCGGAGAATTGCGCAAGGCCATCCGGGAGACATTGCCGGCCGTGTTGCAGCAGCTCCGGGTCCTGGTCATCGACGACGAATGCGACCAGGCGACCGTGAACTCGGCACGGGGCGAGCTCGACATGACGGCCATCAACCATCGCATCCGGGAACTTCTCGGCCTTCTCCCGGCTGTTACCTATGTTGGCTACACTGCCACGCCCTTTGCGAATGTGCTGATCAACCCCTATCGTGTCGACGGCCAGGAGCTCGACGACCTCTATCCACGGGACTTCATCACGGCACTGCCGAAACCGGATAGGTACTTCGGCACCGAGCGTCTGTTCGGGAAGACACCGGTCGACCCGGAGGACGTGCGGCCCGACGAGGAAGGGCTCGACATGATCCGCGACGTGCCGGATGAGGACGAGGCGGGACTGCAGCCGCGCAGCAGGAAGGAGCGTGACGCCTTCCAGCCTGCCATGACGCCGAGTCTCGAGGCCGCCATCCTCTACTTCCTCGCGTGCTGCGCCGCACGGCGCGCCCGCGGACATGGGGACCAGCACATGACGATGCTGGTGCACACATCAGCCTACGTTCGCGCGCACGAGCGGGTTGCAGCGCTGATCGAGGGCTGGGTCGACGTGCACCGCAAGGATCTTGTCGATCCGGCATCGGACATCGGATCCCGGCTCGGTCGGGTCTGGGACGAGGAACAGGGACGACTGCCGGACGACCTGACTGATGCGAAGCCGGTCACACTGGAAGATGTCTTCCGGTATCTGCCGGAGGTGCTCGACGGCATCGAGTTCCCGGTCGAGAACGGCGCAAGCGACGACAGGATCGATTATTCCGGCGGGCCGAAGACCTACATCGTGGTCGGCGGCTCCATCCTTGCCCGGGGGCTGACCCTCGAAGGCCTCATGGTCAGTTACTTCCTGCGAACGGCAAACCAGTACGACACGCTCCTCCAGATGGGACGCTGGTTCGGCTATCGGCCCGGCTACGAGGATCTTCCACGGATCTGGATGCCGAGCGATCTCAAGCTGCGATTCAGGGCGCTTGCCTCCGTCGAACAGGAAATCAGGGAAGACATCGAGCAGTATCGGCTCCGCGACCTCACGCCGATGGACCTGGCGGTCCGGATCAGGGCAATTCCCGGCATGGCGATCACGGCGGCAAACAAGATGCGCGCTGCGAGGCGCTGTGCTGTCAGCTATTGGGGAACCCATCGCCAGACGTTCCGTTTTGCTCACACCGACGCCGGACTGCTCGAAAGGAACTGGGCTGCAGGCAGCGAACTTGTCAGCCGTATCGAGGCGCTTGGACTGCGCGATCGGGACGCAGGGGATCGCAAGCTCTGGCGCAACGTGCCGAGGTCGTCGGTCCGCAGATTCCTCGAGGCCTATTCGGTCGAGTCCTCCCAGGCGGACCTGCTGCCTGCCATGCTGGTGCCGTTCATCGACGGGCCGGATCCGCGCCTTTCATCATGGAACATCGGTATCGTCGAGTCCGGCCGCGGTCGCCATTCCGATGCTCCTCTCGGCACGATCGGTTCCGTCAGGACGGTCAACCGCGCGAGGTTGAAGGACACGAACGGGATCGCGGACATCAAGGCACTCATGTCGAGACGCGATGTGGTTTTCGACTGTGCTGACGCTGTCGGAGGCAACGGAAGCTGGGAGGAACTGAAGGCGGCGAGGTTGGACGCGTTGGGACAGGTTCCGCTGCTCCTGCTTTATCCCATCGCGCGGGACTCGCGCCCCGAGCGCGAGAGCCAGTTGAGAGTTCCGCTCGATGCCGTGCATGACGTGCTCGGTATCGGGATGGTCTTCCCTGGCTCGGTCACGGAGGGCGGGAACTTCGTCTCGGTGGAGCTGCAGCTGCTGTCGGCCGAGGAAGTTGCCGAGATCGAGGCAGAGGAGGCCGCGCAGACGGAGGCGGCAGGTGTCTAGACCCGAGCAGGAGAGCCCGCCGCAGGGACGCTGGAATGTCCTTCGGGCAGAGCACATCGACGGAGATGGTCTCGGCATCCCCTCGTTGCCTCTTGACGCAATGACGAAGACGGGGCCCGTCCGGCTTGCCGTTGGCCCCGGCGGGGAGGCGCGGCTGCTGGTGCCGCTTGCCGCGGGCGAGAAGATCGATGCTCTCGCGACGGGCAGTGCCTTGAAGATCAGCTTGACAACCCTCACGCATGGGCAACGCGCGATCCGGTTTCTCGATGTCATCTGCATGTCGCCGGATCTCGAAGCCGTGTTCGGCGAGGTCGTGGATGACATCGTCCGCCGGCTGGCCGACCGGAAGGACGGGGTCGCGGCAGTGGCTGGTGCGCTCGATGACTTCCGCGAACTTCTCGTCCCACCAGTGGGGAGAGAGCTGGACAGATCGCGGGTTGTCGGCCTCGTGGCGGAGCTGGTCGTGTTGAACCGGCTGCTCGACATTTCGCCCTCGGCCTGGCGCTGCTGGCGCGGACCGGCCGGAGATCGGCACGACTTCCGGGCCGGAGACACCTCGCTCGAGGTCAAGGCATCGCTCGGCGCAGGGGTTCGCGAGGTCACCATAAACGGGATCGATCAGCTGGAACCGCCTGCGGGCGGGTCTCTGTACCTTGCGCATCTGGTCCTCGAAGCGGTCGAGGGCGGGCTTCTCACAGTGGCTTCGCTTGGAGACAGGGCGTTGCTGCGGGCCGATGACCCCGCGGGACTGCGGGCGATGTTCGCGGCGGTCGGATGCTCGGACGTACACGACGCCGCATGGAACCGTTTTGCGTTCAGGGCGGAGGCAGAGCGCCTCTATCATGTCGGCCCGGGTTTTCCCCGGATAGCGCCTTCGAGCTTTGTCGGGGGAGCGATCCCAGCAGGCATCGTCGATGCGACCTACCGAATCGATCTCGGTCATGCCTCTGACGCAGAATGCCCGCCGGAGGAATTCGCCTCGCTCCTAAGGGAGCTGTCTGGATGACGTTGCGCCCGCTCGAACTCCATTCCGAGCCCTACGGTTCGACCGGAAACATCGGCGAGAACTTTCGCCGTCTGCTCGGTGCGCCAACCCTTGATCCGTTGCAGACGGTCATCCGGGAAGCGGTCCAGAATATTGCCGACGCCGCGCGACCGGGCGTCGGGCCCGAGATCCTGATCAGGCTGCGGACTCTCTCGGACACCCAGCGCGACGGCCTTCGCAGCTTCATCCTTGCCGAGATACCCGAGGAACCCGGGTCGTCCGCAACGATTTCAGCCTTCCTCGAGGCCGAGAGGGCTGTCGTTCTCGAGATCTGCGACTTCGGCACTGTCGGCCTTGGCGGCCCGACACGATCGGACCGAATCCCTGTAGGAACCCGACAGACCAACTTCATCGACTTCCTTCGCAATATCGGCACAGCTCGGGACACCGAACAGGGGGGCGGTACCTACGGCTTCGGCAAGGTCGCCCTGTATCGCGCCAGCGCGTGCAGCACGATCATCGTCGATACGCTGCCCGACGGAGCCGGTCCGGAGGGGCGGCGCCTGATGGCATGTCATGTCGGCCGCTCATTCGAGAAGCCGGAAAACGGGATGAGGAGGCGCTTCACGGGCCGTCACTGGTGGGGCGTCAGGGATCCGGCGGACGGGATCGCCGATCCGGCAACGGGTGCTGCCGCCTCGGCTCTTGCCGGTCATATCGGTCTGCCGGCACGCGGCCCCGGCCGATCGGGGACCACGATCATGATCCTCGGGTTCCAGACCGACGAGGGCGATCTGACGGCAACCGGAAACCGGATCATCGAGACACTGCTCTGGAACTTCTGGCCGCGGATCATGCGCAACGCTCCCGCCATGCACCGGTTTGCTTGCAGGGTGATGGTGGAGGATCGGGAAATACCCGTTCCGACGCCTGAAGACTTCGCCCCGTTCGATCTGTTGTGCAAGGCGATGAGCGCGGCGCGGGCCCGCAAGGGGAACGATGTTCGGCGGATCGAGTCCCAGAGGCCACAGAAGTTCCTCGGCACGCTCGCGATCGAGAAGGGCCCGCGGTCGCCGAGACGCTACCTGACTGCGGATGAGGACGTCCGGCTTGTCCCGGAGCAGATGCACCACATCGCACTGATGCGGCCTGTCGAGCTCGTCGTGAAGTATCTCGAGGGCAACCCACACCCCGACGCGCGGCTGGAATGGGCAGGCGTGTTCATCGCCAGCGACGAGGATGAGGTAGAGCAGGCCTTTGCGGATGCCGAGCCGCCGGCCCATGACGACTGGGTTCCCGACAACCTGCCGAAAGGCAACGAGAAGCGTTACGTCAACATCGCGCTGAAGCGCCTGAAGGAAATCGCTTCCGGAATGGGCATGGAGCCGATCTCGCGCAGGCCGGGGGACGGATCCGGCCCACCGCTTGCCCGCCTTGCCGGGCGCCTTGGGGCTGTGCTCGAGAACGTCGGGGGCGACGGCGCAGGGCGGCGTCGCAGTTCGGGAGGTTCGGGAGGCGGGCGACCCTCGAGGGCGCGGGCAAGTCGTCCCGTGTTTCAGCGCCTCGAGGCTGGCGATGCCGGACGGATTGCCGTCTTCCTCACCGAGGTGACGCAGGACGCGCTGCGAAGTGGTGCGAAGCTGATTGCTTCGGCCTCCGTGGCAGTGGAAGGCACGACGCTTGGATCAGTCGACGACACCGTCGGCAGGCCTGACGTCCTGTCGGTAAGGTGGCTGGACGGAAATGCGGAAGCCGTTGGCGACACCATCGACCTTGGCGGCCGGGAAGGACGGTTCGAGATCCGTGTCCGTGTGCCGGAAGATTGCGCGGTGACGGCCGATGCTGACGTCATTCCGGAGGCCGGAACATGAATCGTCGGGTTGCGTTTCCGTTCCTCACGCTTTCCGATTCGGCCGTGGAAGCCTCCGCATGGGAGATTTCTCTGGACGGTGCCGAATGGTCCGCCGCGGGCGAGTTCCTTCCTCACTGGGACAGCGCCAGCGACATCCGAGTTCGAAGGACGCTGCGACTGAATCTCGAACTGGCAGCGTCCGACCTCGGCATCCCGGCCGATCATCTCGCCGCGGCGGCCTCGGTGAGGATCGGGACGGGTCAGGGCAGGCTACCCCGCCAGGTCCTTTCCCGCACGCGTCGGGAACTTCGTTCGGGGGACACCTCCTGGGAGTTCGAGCAGACCATCGAGGGCCGCCGGCTTTCGATGGTCCTCGACCTGCAGACGGAGTTCCTTCTGGCGAATGCCCCCGCAGAGGCCTCGGCGCTGTCGCCCGTCCATCCCGGTGACCGGCTCTGGTCGGAGAATATTCGGGTCAGGCTCGAGGGCGAGGAGCCACGCTTCCCGATCGAGACGGTGGACCTCGCGCAGATGCTCGCTGGCGGAATAGCGGGTGCTGCGCCGTGGCACCTGCATTGGTCGCCGGGGGAGTGGACGCGCGATTTCCACGGAGCGGTTCGTCTTTACCTCAACGCGAAGTCCGCCGAGACCCTTCAGCGGATCGAGGACGAGGACCCGGTCACGATCCAGTTCCTTCTTGGCGATGTCATGTGTCAGATCTGCGAGCGGTTTCTTGCCGACCCCGAAGCCGAGACGATGATGGATGCGGCGGAGCCAGGGTCGCTCGGTGCTCAGGCCGCAACGTGGCTGCGCAAGGCGTGGCCAGGCAAGGACGCTTCCTTCATCCGTTCCGTACTCGAAAGCCGTCCGGGCGTCTTCCGCTCAACCATGCTTGCGCTCGCAGAGCCGGGAGTTCCGGAATGACGTTTCTGCTTCCAAGACTGCCCGGACCTGCCTGCGACGTCATCGTTCGCAGGTTTCTCGAGCATGGACCATCAGCTTGGGCCGGCTTTCGCTCCGATGACCTTCCTGATCAGGTACGCTTTGCAGCGACGGGCGGCGCACCCGTCCCTGCAGGATCCCTCGCATCCGTGCGGCAAGAGCTCGTCGCAATTGCCCGGAAACATGGGTTTGGACAGCAGGGCGCCCGGCAGTCCCATGCCGGCTTTGATGCCGAGGCCGCCGCCTGGCTTGCTCGATCCGACCTCTTCACTACCGGCGAGGCCCTCCGGGATGATGTCTGGGCGTTCGTTGCCGCTGTCATGGCCCCGGACATCACCTACTGGCGCTTCGGCAACTCGACAGAGCGCTATGCCGGAGGTGTGCGCAATACCTTCCAGAGGCTCTGGATGCGTGGCCGTGCACTCGACCGGGGGCCTGGGCATCCCGAGCGCTGGGGATTGCTCGATGCGCTGACCGAAGATGCCCTCGTGCAGATTACCGAGCGACCGAGCATCGGGGGCGATCACGTTCTTGCCCTTGCGGTCGCAGAGGCCTGGCTCCGCGCTGCGCGCCATCATGGCAAGGGGGCCATGGAGGACATCATGCGTCGCGCGATCCTCCGCATCCGGGTCCGCAACGAGATCAGGTCCCTTGCGGACCTGCCGCCGGGCGACCTCGCCAGTTTTCTCGACGGAGTCTTCGGCGTGCCCGATCAGTCCGCCACCACTCGAGGCGGAACATTGGGGGTCCTGGACGGCCCCGACGCTGCACCTAGCAGGCGATCAGAAGACGACAAGCAGGTTGAGGCACTCGAGGACAAGCGCTCGATGCCAGGTTCGAGCGTGGCGGATGCTGCCCGGAAAGTGAGGCAGGAAGCCGGGAAGCGCGGTTGGCTTTCACCGAAGTCGCAATCCGCGCTCGAAACCCTTCAGGAAGGCCACGCTCATCTTGACCGGGGCGAACGTAACGCACTCGACTATCTCCTCGGCAAACTCTCGGGCGCGGGCGTCTTGGCCGACGAAATCTCTTGCCTGCGAGCTGCCATGGCAGAGGCTTCGGTCCCCGGCGGTTCGCAAGACGGTGGCCCGGAAAGGCCGCGCAAGAGAAGCTGGGCGATCTGGCGGGCGAGGTAGGGCGGCACGGCGTTCCCGACCTGCACATACTGCTGCGTCCGGTTGCCGAGGAACAGGTAGTCATCCGGGAAGGTCTGCAGGCGCGCCGCCTCGCGCACGGTCAGGCTGCGGCACTGCATGGGATCGGGGTGGATGAAGTAGTGGCCGTCCTTCGAGATGTGGCTCGTGACCGTGGTCGATGGCTCGCCGGCGAGCTGGACCCGGAAGCGGTCGTTGAAGACGCCGCTGTGCCAGTTGCGGTGGTCGGGACTGAGCGACATCGGAAAATCGGAAGCCTTCGGGCTGTAACCGCGCACCGCACCGAAGACGGCAGCGAACAGATAGCGCCCGAGGTCCGAGGGCATGTGCCCGCGTGTCTCGTGCTGGGCTATGCCACGCAACGCAGGGCGCTCCAGCCAGGCGAGGAGTTCGTCGTTCGATGTGCCGTAGCCCTCTGGGAGACGTGCCGACTGGCGGGGTGCCGGCAGCCCGTTCTGCAGGCCCCTTGCAACGGCGGAGAAGACGTCGCGCAGCGGCCCGTCTTCCTTGCCCCGGTGGATGCCTGCCAGCAACCGGGCGGCCTCGACGACCTCTCGTTGCCAGCTCGCCGGGTCATCGCGACCGCGGCTCAGGCCGCTGCGCAGTTCCGGCATCATGCCGATGGCGTCATCGACAGTCCGTGTCACCCCGGAAACCGGTACACTCGTCCCGGTAGCCCTGTCCGCCAGATCTGAACGGATGCCAACGATGATCACCCGGTGACGCCGCTGCGGCACCCCCCATTCCTCGGCGCGGACGATGAAATCCGAAGGCTGCGCGGCTTCCTGCAGGCTGGCGCTGCCGTCCGCCACCCGGATCGCCCGCATCTCGTAGTGATGCCGCCGCCCGGTGCCGAGCGAGGCGAGGTCCTCCATCAGCATCTCGAAGACAAGGCGGCTCTCGACCGTCGAGGACAGCATGCCCTTGACGTTCTCCATGACGAAGGCGGCGGGGCGCAGGCGGTCGAGCACGCGGATGTACTCGCGGAAGAGGTAATGCCGCTCGTCCTCCTCGGGGACGTATCCGACCTTCCCCTTTGCCCGCGCGCGCCCGACAAGCGAATAGGCCTGGCAGGGAGGGCCGCCGATCAGGATGGTGTCGTCGAACTCCCGGCGCAGCATACCGATGGCATGATCGATGGCGGCGGCAGCCGGTTCCGTCCCGAGTTCGAGGCATTGCGCCTCCGCCGTCGCATGCCGCCAGGCCGCCGCATCCACCGCGCTCCAGTCGGGCTCGGGGATCAGCCCGGCGTGGAAGTCGATGAAGGCCTGCGGCAACACCCCGTGACGCGCCTGATATGCCCGCAGGAAGGCGCGCAAGGTCAGCGTGCGATGCGCCGAGGCCTCCTTCTCGACCGAGATGCCGATCCGGAACGGCGCGTGGCCGCCGAAATCGAAGGACGCAAATCCCTCGCCCAGCCCGCCCGGGCCGGCAAACAGATCGACGATGCCGAAAGTGGCTGGCAAATCAGGGGCCTCTCGAATTCGGGTTTCAGGCTGTATACCAGGTCCGGACGCAGAGGCCAGGAGGCAAATGGCAGATATCGTCGACAGGCAGACCCGCTCGCGGATGATGTCCGGGATACGGGGCAAGGACACGAAGCCGGAAATGGTGCTGAGGCGCGCCTTGCACGCGCGCGGCTTCCGGTATCGGCTGCATGGAAAGGGTGTGCCCGGTCGGCCGGATATGATCCTCGCGAAGCACCGGGCCGTCATCTTCGTGCATGGCTGCTTCTGGCACCGTCACGAAGGCTGCCGCTATGCGACCACGCCCGCGACCCGCCCCGAGTTCTGGGCAGAGAAGTTCGCCGCGAATGTCAGGCGTGATCGTGCGACATGCGATGCGCTGGTGGCAGATGGGTGGCGCGTGGCAACGATATGGGAATGCGCGTTGCGAAAGCCGAACCAGGTCACGGCGACCTGCGCTGCGCTGGTCTCATGGCTGGCAACTGGCGCGCCCAGTATCGAGATCGGCGAAGGCGACATTCGCGACACGGAATGACTGGAGGAGTGCTGAAAGCAACCCTGCCTGATCCTCCGATCGCATCGCTTCATCGGCGAAGGTTCGATCTCCGTTCCATCTCGACGGGCAGCCCCCGTCGTCGAA
>Ga0079224_100010254_pt1 | contig 12846 bp, 7 predicted proteins | sample Stecom2015_FD_80414 | JGI IMG/M metagenome (GOLD analysis project Ga0079224, IMG submission 80414) | Agricultural soil microbial communities from Utah to study Nitrogen management - Steer compost 2015 | ecosystem: Environmental > Terrestrial > Soil > Agricultural land | place: USA: Utah...
CGGGCGACCCGCGCGACGAGGCGACCCGCATCGGCCCGGTCGTGTCCGAGGCGCAGTGGAACCGGGTGCAAAGCTACATCCGCAAGGGCATCGAGGAAGGTGCGACCCTGGTCGCCGGCGGCCCCGGGCGTCCCGAGGGCCTGACCCGTGGCTGGTTCGTGCGCCCGACGGTGTTCTCGAACGTGCGCAACGACATGACCATCGCGCGCGAGGAGATCTTCGGCCCCGTGCTGTCCATCATCCCCTACGAGGACGAGGAAGACGCGATCCGCATCGCGAACGACACGCCCTACGGCCTGTCCGGCTACGTCTCCTCGTCCGACCCCGAGCGGGCACGCCGCGTGGCCTCCCGCCTGCGCACGGGCATGGTGCACCTGAACTACGCGCCGCTCGATTCGCTCGCGCCTTTCGGGGGTTACAAGCAGTCCGGGAACGGGCGCGAATGGGGAGCGTACGGGCTGGAGGAGTTCCTGGAAGTGAAGTCGATCTACGGCTACCGCAAGGCCGGCTGAGGAGCGCCGGCGGAATCCACCGACCCACCGGGGGCGCGGCGCCGGGCCGCGCGGGCGAAACTCGCGGCCGCACGCGCGGTCTGCTGCAACGGCTGAACGACGAATGAAGAGAACGACGATGACGACGACCTCGCGCCGCCTGATCGCGGCGGTGCTCTGCACCGCCTTGCTGGCCGCCTGCACGGAATCCGACCGGCCCACCGCTTCCGGCAAGGGCACCATCCGCGGGGTGCACGCGATCGCGGACGCACCGGACGTCATGTTCCTGATCGAGGAGCGCTCACTCGGCACGCTCGCCTTCCGCGCGACGACGCCGGCGCAGCCGTTCGACGACCTCACGTACAACTTCAACTTCGACGTGCGCCTGCCCGGCAGCGGGAGCGTCGAGCGCCTTGTCACCGAGACGCTGACGGTCGTGCCGCAGACCGATTACGTATTCGCGCTCACCGGCAGTCTCGACGCGCCGTCGCTCGTCCTGTGGGAAACGCCGGAGCGCAGCTGGCAGGGAAACGAGACCGTGCTCGAAGTCTCCGCCGGTCACCTGGCCGCCGGCAGCGGCCCGCTCGACGTCTACTTCGCGCCCCCCGGCACGGCGCCCGCGGCGGGCCAGCCGCGCGGCACGCTCAACTTCGGCGACAAGCTCGAGCCGTTCGAGGTCGAGAACGGCGACTGGGTGCTGACGCTCACGCCCGCGGGCGACCCCTCGGACGTGCTCTTCCGTTCCGGCGCCCAGGACCTGTCCGCGCGCAGCAGCCTGCTCTACACGATCCAGGACGCCGACCCGTCGCTGACGAGCAGGATCGCCGTGCAGCGCGTCAGCCGCGAAGGGACGGTCAGCAATCTCCCGGATCCCCGGTTCAGGCCGACGCGCCGCTTCTTTCACGCGGCGCAGGGCACGGCGACGGCGGACGTCGCCATCGACGGCGATCTCGCGAACCCGATCGTGACGGGGCTCGAGTACGGCACGGTCTCGACCGACGTGACGGTGCCGTCCGGGACCTCGGAGTTCGCGTTCACCCAGGCCGGCAACCCCGGCGCGGTCCTGCACGAGGAAGAGGACACCGTTCCGGGCAACTCGCGCTCGACGGCCTTCCTCGTGGGCGAGCCGGGCGACCTCGAGATGATCTCGTTCGCCGACAACCGGCGGCCGCTGGCCGATTTCGCGCGCCTCAGGATGACGCTCCTGTCGGCCGGGATCGAGCGGGCGAACCTCTGGCTCCTCGATGCCGGCACCGATCGCGCGGACGCGAGCCCCAATTTCCCGCGGCTGAACACGCTGTCCACGACCGGGTACGTGACGCTCGTCCCGGGCGATTACGAGCTCTGGGTGACGTTCGGCGACGACGATACGCTGGCGGCCGGGCCGGTCGCCGTGGATCTCGCCGCGGGTGACGTCGTCGAGCTCGCGATCGTCGATACCGCCGACCCGAACCGGCTCGAGGTCGTCATCTACGACCCGTAGCCGGGCTGCCTACAGGTTGGCGGCGGTGGGCTCGGACCGCGACGGCTTGGTGCCGTACATGGCCCGGTCCGCGACGCCGACGAGCTGCCACAGCTCGTCGCCGTGGTGCGGCCGCAGCGCGATGCCGACGCTCGCGGTGCATTCGATTTCCTGGCCCTGGATGATGTAAGGCTCGCCGGCGGTCTCCACCAGGCGCTGCGCGACGTGCTTCGCGTCTTCCACCGAGACGTCGGGCAGGACGATCGCGAACTCGTCGCCGCCCAGGCGTGCCAGGACGTCCTCCGGGCGCAGGCAGAACTCGAGGCGGTGGCCGAAGGCCTTGAGCAGCGCGTCGCCGACCTGGTGCCCGAAGCGGTCGTTGATCGCCTTGAACTGGTCGAGGTCGAGGTACAGGACCGCCCCGATCGTGCTCTCGGCGAGACGCGCCTTCGCCTCGGCTTCGAACCCGCGCCGGTTGAGCACGCCCGTCAGCGGATCGCGCAGGGCATCGGCGAGGATACGGTCCTCCGCCTGCTTGCGCTGCGTGATGTCGAGCAGCGTCACGGAGAAGTCCGCGCCCACGGGCTCGCCGATGATGCGCAGCCAGCGCTCGCCTTCGGCCGTCTCCACCGCCGTCTCGTAGGTCACGGGCAGTGCATCACCCTCCTGCCGGTCGAACCGCTCGAGCAGCTTTTCCGGTTCCAGGAGCGGCAGCTTCTCGACCGGCATGCCGACCAGCGTGCCGGTATCGAGGAAACGCTCGGCGGCGAGGTTCGCGAAGACGCAGCGGAACCGGCGCGCCGGGTCGGACTTGTCGCGGGAAAAGCGCAGGATGCCGTTCGACGAGTGCTCGATCAGCGAGCGGATCAGGTGCTCGCTGTCGGACAGCGCGCGCAGCGCTTCCTTGCGCTCGGTCACGTCGCGGCATACGACCACCGTGCCCTGGTCGCGGCCGGAAGGGCCGTACATCGGCGTGCAGTAGACCTCGAACCACCGGCCCGGTGCGAGCCGCACCGTGTTGCCCGTGTCGGCCGCGCCGCGGCAGTCGAGCAGGAGCTCCTGGATCTCGGGCCGGTCCTCCCACAGGCGCGCGCCGGTCAGCTCGCGCTCGGACGCGCCGAGGAGCTGTTCTCCCTGGCGGTTCACGCTCACGATGCGCCCGGTGCGGTCGAGCAGGATGATGGCGTCCTTGAGGTGATTGAACACGCTCTGGTAGGCGAGCGGGGTCAGCTCGTGCACGCGCACGGCGGAGGTCGCCCACCAGAAAAACGGCACCATGACCGCGAGCGAGAGTGACGTCACCGGGAACCCGGGCGGCCCGAGCGAAAGGACGCGGTCGGCGACGCTGATCGCGTACGGCAAGGCGGCGGCGAGCAGCAGCACCAGCACCTGGCGGCGCTGCGCGCGCGCGATCGTCTGCACGCGCGCTGCCAGTGCGACGAACGCGTACCCGAACAGCAGGTAGGCGAACGGCAGGAACACGTGCGTGAGCCAGCGCGGCTCCCGGCCGGGCCAGACCTCGATTCGCCCGTCCGCGGCGACCGCGGTCCAGAGAAGGTCGTGCAACGGGTTCGTGAGCACCAGCACCGTCGTCACGGCCGGGATGACGCACAGGGCGTAGAGCCACGCGGGCCGCGGCCTTCCCACCACGTAATCGCGGTAGATCAGGTAGAAGACGACGGGGAGGAAACCGCCCCCGAAGAAAGTGAGGACGCGCCCGAGATCGAACAGGAGCGGCTCGGCGGCGCCGTACCACAGCGTCGAGCCCCCGACGATGGTGCCGTTCAGGAACAGGAAATAGCTGATCGATTTCGATTCGCCACGAGGCGCGAGGTGCAGCACGCGGACCGCCAGCGCCACGTAAAGCAGCGCCGCGAAGCCGAAAGCCATGCGCAGGAGCACGTCGAAGCTGGCGATCAATTGGCCCTCCGCGGCCGGCACTCGTCCCGAACGGGCGGGATGGTAGGCCGCGGCTGCCCCGGGTGCTGCGACCTGTGCCGCATTCCCGGGGAAGGGACCCCGGGCGGGTCTTCCCTAGAGGCCGGCGGCCGTATCGGCGATCAGCCGGTCCACGACCGCCCGCAGGCAGTCCTCGCGCGCGGCTCCGCGTGCCTCGGCTTCCGCGTACGCCTCGAGCTGGCGATGCGCGCTCGTGCCCCGTTCCAGGATGGTGCGGGTGGTGGCCACCTCGTCCGCGCAGCCGAGCGCCGCCGCGTCCTGCGCCGTGAGCTCGAGCAGCTCGTCCAGGAGGACCGCGAAGGGCACGACCTGCCCTTTCGCGAGGTCGATCAGCCCCTCGTCGAAGCTGTAGCGCATCGCGCGCCAGCGATTCTCGCGGATCAGCATCGAGGTGTAGATGCGCCAGCGCTGGTTGGCGATCCTGAGCCGGTAGAGCATGCGGAGGATGCACACGAGCAGGGCGACGAGCGCGATCGCGTCGTCGAGCCGCGTGCAGACGTCCATGATGCGGGTTTCCAGCGTCGGGAAGCGGCCGCTCGGGCGCAGGTCCCACCAGATGCGCGTGGTGTCCTCGATCAGGCCGGCGTTGATCAGTACCTGGACGTGGCGCTGGTACTCGGCAAAGCTCTGGAAGCGTTCCGGGATCCCCGTACGCGGCAACGCATCGAAGATGGTCAGCCGGTAACTCTTGAGGCCGGTGTCGCGGCCGTCCCAGAACGGCGACGAGCACGACAGCGCGAGGAGGTGCGGCAGGAAATAGCTGAGCTGGTTCATGAGATCGATGCGCAGCTCCTCGTCGCTGATACCGACGTGAACGTGCATGCCGCAGATGACCAGTCGTCGCGCCGCCGCCTGCATTTCGGCACTCAGCAGGTCGTAACGCTCCTTCTCGGTCTGCTTCTGCTCCGACCAGTGGCTGAAAGGGTGCGTGGAGGCGGCGATCGGCGCCAGGCCGTGACGCGACGCGACGTCGATGATTCCCTTCCGCAGGCGCGCGAGGTCGGCGCGCACTTCCTGCACCGTGTGGCAGACGCGCGTGCCGACCTCGATCTGCGAGCGCAGGAACTCGGAGGTCACGTTGCCCCCGATGCGCTCCTCGCATTCCCCGATCAGGGATTTCGGGGGATCGACGATCAGCGCCCGCGTCTTCTTGTCGACGAGCAGGTACTCCTCCTCCACGCCGATGGTGAAATCGGGCTCGGCCGGCTGCATCAGGCGTTCCTCGGGCCGTCGTGCCAGCCCGCACGGTAGCTGAAGAGCGACGGCGGAAACCCGCGCACGATGCGCGCCAAAAGCTCCGCCATCCGCGCCACCCCGTCCTCGCCGGAGAGCAGGTCCTGGCGGACCTCGATCCCGGCATGCGGCAGCCCGGCGGCCTCGGCGTGATGATCGATCGTGAAGTCCTGCGGCGACCTCCCGGAATACGGCTCGTTGTCGCCGACGTGGTAGCCCGCCTCCTCGAGCGCGGGGATGAGGATGTCCGGCACGCGCCGGTCCACGTCCCACAGGATGCCGACCTCCCACGGCCGCGAGACGCCGTCCAGCACCGGCGTGAAGCTGTGGATCGCGAGCACCGCCGGCACGCGGCCGGCCGCGACGAGGCGCCGGATCTGCTCGTGGATCGCGCGGTGGTACGGCCGGTAGACGGCCTCCGCGCGCGCGGCGCGCTCCGCGGGACCGAGGTTACGATTGCCGGGAATCGCGACGCCGTCGCCCCAGGCCAGGAAGGCCTCGGCATCGAGCAGGTCGCGGTTGGTATCGACGACGAGGCGCGAATACTCCGCGAGCACCGCGGTGGCCCCGAGCGACGCGGCGAGCCGGCGCGTGAGCTCGCCGGCGCCGATGTCCCAGGCGAGGTGGCTCTGCCGGGCCACGGGATCGAGCCCGAGATCGCCGAGCGCACGCGGCAGGCGGCGGCTCGCATGATCGCAGACCAGCAGGACGGGGTACGTGGAGGCCCCGTTCAGCACGCTGCAGGGTGCGGGCTCGTCGTCGTCGAGCAGCCGGGCAACGGCTGCCGGCGCGGCATCGTCCTTCGGCATCCGGACCTCGTGTGAAAAGGGCATTGTAGGAGCGCACCCCGCGCGCGACCAGCCGGTCGTCGCCACGGCACTAGCCGGTGGTCGCGACCAATGCGCGTCCCTGCGCGCCCACACAGAACCCGCCCCCGAGCATCGTTCATGCCCGGCCCCGAACCGCCGCGCGGAGCCGTGGCCGGGGGGTGTCCCTGGGGGAAATAAAGCGGACCGAGGACACGGCGGAGCAGCGCGGCGCGGGACGTAGCCTCCGCGCCGATGCCCGCGCTGCTCCGCCGTGTCCGCATGGGAGCCATTCCCCCAGGGACACCGCCCGGTCGCGGCGGAGCTTAAGCTTCAATCGCCAACGGGCATGAACGATGCGGTGGCAGGCGTCGGTGCCACCGAGGCAAGAACAAAGATCGCAGGGTCGCGCGCGGTCCGCGCGGCTACAGGTGGCGCAGGGTCAGGCCATTCGCGGTTGCGCGCGCCGCTCGCCCCAGGGCTCGAAACTCTGCACCGACGTCGGCCGCGCGATGAAATAGCCCTGCGCGAACGCGACCCCGAGCTCCCCGAGCTTGTCCAGCACCTGCCGGGTCTCGACGCGCTCGGCGATGGTCTCGATGCCCATGGCGCGCCCGACCTCGTTGATCGCGCGCACCATGCTTTCGTCGACGCTGTCGTCCGCCACGTTGCGGATGAACTGGCCGTCGATCTTGAGGTAATCGACCGGCAGGTTCTTGAGGTAGGTGAACGACGACAGGCCGCTGCCGAAGTCGTCCAGCGAGAACTTGCAGCCGAGCTTCTTCAGCGACTGCATGAAGTGGATGACGCGCGACAGATTGGAGATCGCCGCCGTCTCCGTGATCTCGAAGCAGATCGCGCCCTGCGGCAGTTTCTGCTTGCCGAGCTCGTCCACCACGAACTCGAGGAAACGGTCCTCGCTCAGCGACGTGCCGGACAGGTTGATGGCGAGCGTGAAGCGCGCCTGCGCGCCCGGGGGCCGGCGGTCGGCGAGATGCGTGAGCGCCTCGCGGATCACCCAGCGATCGAGCATCGACATGAGGTTGTAGCGTTCGGCGGCCGGGATGAACTGGTCGGGGTTGACGAGCTCGCCGTCCTCGTCGCGCATGCGCAAGAGGAGCTCGTAATGCGCGGGGCCGTGGCGCGGCTGGCCACCGATCGCGATGATCGGCTGGTAGAACAGCTCCAGGCGCCCCTCCTCGACCGCGCTCGTGATCCGCGACACCCACTTCATTTCCTCGTGGCGCATGGACACGTCGCTCTGCTGGTAGACGTGGACCTGGTTGCGGCCCATGTCCTTCGCGGAGTAACAGGCGACGTCCGCGGAGCTCATCAGGCTCGCGACGCTCGGGCTCTCGTCGTCGATCATGACGACGCCGATCGAGCAACGCACGCTGGTGAAGGCCTCCTGCCACGTGAAACGATGCGCCTCGACCGCGCTGCGGATCGCCTCCGCGACTTCGATAGCCCGCTCCTCGCTGCAGCGTTCGAGCAGGATGCCGAACTCGTCGCCGCCGAGGCGCGCGACCACGTCGTTCGAGCGCAGCCGCGCCTGCACGAGCTCCGAGATCTGGCGCAGCAGCTCGTCGCCGGCGGTGTGGCCGAACGTGTCGTTGACGACCTTGAACTGGTCGAGGTCGAGGTACAGGAGCGCGTGGCGCAGCCCTTTCTTGTGGGCGCCGTCGAGGGCCGCGACGAGCCGGTTCTCGAACTCGCGACGATTGATGAGGCCGGTCAGCGAGTCGTGCGAAGCCTGGTAGGAAAGCTGCCGGAACAGGCGCGACTCGCGGCTGACGTCGTGGAACACCATCACCGCGCCGATGATGTTGCCGATACGGTCGCGGATCGGGGCGGCGGAATCCTGGATCGGCACCTCGTGCCCGGCCTGGTTGATGAGCACGGAGTTCTCGGCCAGCGCGATCACGCGGCCCTCCCGCAGGCAGCGGAGCACGGGGTTCTCCACCGGCGCGCGCGTGTGCTCGTTGACGATCATCATGATCTCGTTGATCGGCTTGCCGCGCGCATTGCGGATTTCGAGGCCCGTGAGGTCCTGGGCGACCGGGTTGATGTAATCGACACGGCCTTCCGCATCGGTGGTGATGACGCCGTCACCGATGGACTGAAGCGTTACCTGCGCCCGCTCCTTCTCCTCGAAGATGCGGGTCTCGGCCATCTTGCGTTCCGTGATGTCCGTGATCGTGCCTTCGTGCGCGACGATGTTTCCGTCGTCGTCGTAGATCGCGCGCGAGTTCTCGAGGACGACGATCTCGGAGCCGTCCTTGCGACGCAGGCGGTACTCGAAGTTGCGCACGTACCCCTGCGCCTCGAGGCGTGCGAACACGCGCTCGCGGTCGATCGGGTTGACGTACAGCATCGTCGTGCGGCCGATGCTGGCGAGGTCCTCCGCACTGTCGTAACCCAGCATCTTCACGAGCGCCGGGTTGACCGCGATGATCTCGCCCTCCCGCGAGGTGATGTAAACGCCGTCCACCACGTTCTCGAACAGGCCGCGGTAGCGCGCTTCGCTGGTCACGAGGCGCTCCTCGTCGATCCGCCGCTTGATGGCGATACCCGCGAGCCGCGCGAGCCGTCCCAGCCGGTCGAGCTCGTCCGTGGTCGGCCGGCGCGCTGCCTCGACGTAGACGTCCAGCGTGCCGATCACCCGATCCGCCTGGCCGGAAAGCGGGAACGACCAGACGGCCGCGAGCCCCTGCTCGGCGGCGGCCTGGCGGATCGGCGCCGAGCCGCGGTCCTCGGCGATGCTCACCACGATCTTCTCGCGGCCGGCGTGCGCCGCCGCGCCGCAGGCGAGCGAGGTGCTCGCGATCGGGACGCGCACCAGGAGCTCTTGCAAGCCTTCCTTGAGCGCCGGGCCCTGCAGCAGGCTCAGCGTCTCCTCCGACGAATCGCGGCCCATGACGGCGGCACGCAGGCCGTCGCCGATCTTCTCGACGCAGCGGCAAATCGACCTCAGCGTGCGATCGAACGGCGCGCTCGAGGCGATCATCTCCAGGATCTTGTTCTGCGCGAACGCGAGCTCGTCGTTGCGCTTGCGCTCGGTGATGTCGGTGATGCTGACGCGAATGAGGCGGCGGCCGCGCGCGGGCAGCCGGCTGAAGCGCACCTCGCACGGGAACTCGCGGCCGTTCGCGTCCATGTGCAGCCATTCGAACGTGGGGTGCTCGCCGTTCAGCGCCCGGTCGATCAGGCCGCGCTTGATGCCGAAGGACGGCTGCCCGTCGGGCTGCATCTTCGGGCTCAGCGCCTGCGGCCCCACCGACAGCAGCCGGGCGCGGGACAGGTTGAAGAGCTGGCAGGCAATGCTGTTCGCATCGCAAAAGCGATTCGTGTCGACGTCGAGCACGACGATCGCTTCCGGCGCGTTCTCCACCAGCGCACGGTAGCGTTCCTCGTTCTCCTTCAGCGCCTTTTCCGCTTCCTTGCGCCCGGTGACGTCGCGCAGGCTGATCACGTAGACCTTGCCGGCGGCGGTCTCGAGGCTGCTCGCGTGGATCTCCGCGATGAACGACTCGCCGCTCGCCCGCGCCGCATCGACCTCGCCCCCGCTCAGGTCGGGCTGGGTGTCGTCGAGGTCGCTCATGAACGGCTGCAGGAACTCCTCCATCGTGCGGCCGCGGGCGGCGGGTAGGATGCTTTCGAGCGGCGCCCCGATGAGCAGGTCCTTCGGCATCCCGAAGTACCGCGAGCACACCTTGTTGCAGTTGCGGATGACGCCCTTGTCGCTCACCGAGAGCAACGCCTCGGTGACGCTGTCGAAGATCGCCTCGATGGGAGCGGAGGTGGTGGCCGCGGGGTTCAGCGTCGCGTGGGTGGCGGTCGCCTCCGTTTTGTCATAATGCTCCTCGACGGACCTGAGCAGGGCGAGGAGCTCACGGTGGTGCACACCGGAACGCTCGATTACGTCCTTGATCTTCTGTCGGAGCTCACGATCCATCAGCACCCCTGCCCTGGCATCGCCGGAACACTCCTGTTCCGGTGGGCCGCGCGATCCGCTGCCGCGCGTCCCGGCACGCGCCACCGGGCGCGCGCAACCGCCCGGCGACGAACGCCGTCGCCCCGGCGGCCGGTTCGGCCGGTGCCCTCCCCGACAGGGCCCGGCGAAGCGTGCGCCACTCTAGGTTTTCCGGGGGCTCGCGGTCTGTGACGCGCCTCTAGAATCCGCAAAAAGTTGGGAATTAATTCCCGGAGCGTGTAACCACCTTATGGTAAATCGCCCGTAGCACGGGGGGATGGACCACATCGCCGCGTGCGCGGTGAAGGTTCGCGGGCGGGCTCGTGCACCGTCACGGGGCATCCCGCGGGGCGCAGTCCGCGGGAAAGGACGAGCGGGCGGGTTGCGTGCGCGTCAGCCTTCGTCGGCCGGCAGCGAGATTACCGTTTCGCCGCCGGGCTCCTGCTTCAGGATGCCCCCGGGCTCCTGCCGCGCCGGGCCCGCGCTCCCGACCTGGACGGGAATCGCGATCGAGCGCAGCAACGTGCCGTCGGCGGTGTCGACCTCGGCGGTGACGTTGAGGTAGAGCCGGCCCTCGCGCTGCGGCACGACGGTGACCTGGCGCACCGCCGGCTCGCGCTGGGTCACGCGCAGCGCGAGCTCGCGTGCCTGGGTATCGGGGAAGGTCATGCTTTGCGGGTCGAGGACGCGGTAGCTGAGCCTGACGGGCGCATCGCCCGAGGTGGCGCGCACGCGCACGTCGATCCCGACCGGCTGGCCCACGACCGGTGTGCCGATCACGTCGTAGTCGATGGCGATCGGTGCCGCCGGCTTGCCCGCGCTCGTCGCCGCGGCGGGCGCGGCCTCCTCGTCCGCGGATCCCGATCCCGCCGCCGGATCGTTCGTGGCGAGCGGATCGTCGTTGCAGCCGGCCAAAGCGAGGCAGGCCAGGACGGGCAGGATGGAAAATCGCATGCGCGTCATCTCCAGTCAGGAAGCCTCGGTGACCGTGACGTCGAAGCAGGTCCGGTCCGGGTAATCCGGGTGCGTGTCCGGGTCCGAGTAGCGGAACTCGGTCAGCGCCATCGCGTACTCGCCGGCCTGCAGCACGTTGGACGTTGTGAACACCTCCTGGTTCGCGTCGGGGCTGAACCCCTGCGGGTTCTCCCCGGGAACGGACGCATTCTGCACCTGCCCGTTCCGCAGGATCAGGATGTCGGGATCGCTCTGGTCACGGTCGTCGCCCGGGTCGTCCGGCGGCAGGCTCGCCACGTCCCGGGTACGGATGTCGAAATGGAGCTGCGCCGGCCGCGTGAGGCTCATGCGCAGGAACCGGTGCGCCCCGAGCTTGTTGCCGTCGCCGCCGGCGTCCGTGTTGCGGCTCGAGCAGAGCACGTGCGTGGTGCCGTCGGGCGCGATCTCGGTGTACACCGGCAAGGCGTCGTCGCGCTGGCCCCCGTTCGATTCGTTCTCGCCGAAGGCCGAGGACAGCGAAATGTCCGCTTCCTCGAGCAGCGCGTCGAGCAACGGCACGGCGGCCGGCTCGATCGTGCGCAGCGCCTCCGCGAACGAGAAGATGCTGGTGAAAGCGGGTGTCGTCGCCTGCGGCCCGGTCATCGCCGCGTGGATCGGCCCGAAACCGATGCTACCCGTGTCGGCGCCGTCGTCCTCGGTGTCCCACAGGTCGTACACGATCCTGAGCACCGAGATCTCGTTGAACCAGCCGGGCGTGCCGCCGCCGCCGCCTTCGATGTTGATGGGAAAGCCGCTCGTCAGCGTCGTGTCGCAATAGAGCGGATCGGCGAGCGCCATCCCCGACAGCGCGGTCGCCCAGCCCTCGCCGAAGGCGACCCGCATGTCGAGGGCATCGCCGAGCATGTGCGGACCGCCGATGCTGTCGGAGCGCGAGAACGTGTCCTCGTAGTAATGGCCCCATTCGTGCGCGACGACGTGCTCGTCGAACTCGTCGGGGTCGTCCAGGGCGCCGAGCAGGAAGAGCTGGCGCTGGCCGGGCCGGTAGTGCGAGGTGGCGATGTCGCCGTCGGCCACGTCGCCCTCGGCGGGCCGGTTGTCGGGGCTCCAGAAAATGTCGAGCGGCGCGAACGTGGCCTCCGGCTCGGCCGAGAGCACGAGGCGGATGGCCGAGTACGCCGTGTCGAGGATCGCAAAAGGCGCCGCGGCGCGCGGCCCGACGTAGCTCGTGCCGCCCCACCCCGTGGCGGCGGTGACGTCCCGGGTCATGTCGCTCGTGCCGGAGTCGAAAGGCTCCGTGTCGAGAACGTACAACGGACGCTGTGCCAAGGGTGCCGTGGTATTGCTCGTGTTGTCGCGGACCTCGACGTCCCACGCAGGCACGCCGGTGCGCTTCAGCTCGGCGCGGACCCGGAGATAGACGCGCGTATCGCGGTCCGCGGTCACGGCGAACGCGCCCGTCTCGTCGGTCACGACGCTGTCGAGCACGGCATCGTCGGCCTCGGCGAGGAGCTGGACCGTGGCCTGGCGGATCGGCCGGAGCTCCACCGCGGCGAAATCGCGGCCGCCGCAGGCGACGCGGGGCGGCGGGAACTGGTAGCGCGCCACCCCCGAGATCGTGACCGGGGCCGAGGGGTTGCCGCCGCCGCCCGGACCGCCGCCCCCGCCCGGTGCGGGATCGGCGGTCCCGCCGCCGCCTCCCCCGCCCCCGCACGCGGGCAGCAGCACGCCGGCGGCAAAAAGCAGGAAGACCCGCCGGGCGGCACGCGGGAACGCGGATCTGGCGCACATGAGAGTTCCCCGGGGAGTGACGGCCGCCGGCGCGGCGACCCGATGTCTTGTGGATATTAGCGTCGGGCGACCGCAAAAGGGAATCGCCGACCGCGCCTTTCCCCCGGCCCCGCCGGGGACGACGCTGACTGCCGCATCCCGCCCGGTGGTATTGCTAGAATCGGCGCCCGTTTGAAGAAG
>Ga0079224_100010255_pt1 | contig 12845 bp, 11 predicted proteins | sample Stecom2015_FD_80414 | JGI IMG/M metagenome (GOLD analysis project Ga0079224, IMG submission 80414) | Agricultural soil microbial communities from Utah to study Nitrogen management - Steer compost 2015 | ecosystem: Environmental > Terrestrial > Soil > Agricultural land | place: USA: Utah...
GCGAAATCGCGGTCTTCGCTCGCGGCGAAGAGGACCCGCTGGTCCCGACCCGCGACGGCGTGCGCGAGCCGCAGAACCGCCGCGTCGAGATCGTCTTCGAATAAGCCGATCTCCAGCGGTTACCTTTCAGGGCCGGCGGGAAACCGCCGGCCCTTCTCTTTTGAGGATCTCGGAAGCGGTGGATCAAGCGTCGCGCCTGAAGTGGTCGCGCTGGCCGTCCACGTGCCTGCGGCCGGCACGGCAAACCGCGAGCGCCCCCGCCGGAAAACGGTGGGGGCGCTCACATAGTCGGTTCTAGGGAAGTACTGAACGCTGGATCAGTCGATCGCTCTTGGCGATCCGCGCATCATGATCGGCCTTGGGAAGCGACGCATTGGTCGATCCGATACCGACCCCGACTGTCAGAGATCAGGGTGCCTGGCTCAGCGATTGGTCTGGTCGAGCACATAGCCGGCGCCCGCGCCGACTGCGCCGCCGATGGCCGCGCCGCACGCCACACAGCCGCCGGTGATCGCCGTCCCGGCGGCGCCGACGGTCGCGCCAATTGCGCCGCCACTCAGCACCTTCTGCTCGGTGGAACTCATGCCCGAACAGCCTGTGAGAAGAAGGCCGCAAGCGACCACAGCAACCGCAATCCTACTCATCGAAAACTCCACCTCTGTCCCAACTGCGGCAGAAACGCCTTACCTTGTTCATCGTTCCGCAGCACCGTTCCCGGCCATGCCGAGTGCCGACGGCCGATCCGAATGCATTTCCCAATTACCACAGACGCTTGGCGAAGTCTGTTTCTTCCCGACTGGCGGAACAGGGTCAGGTCCGAAACCGCGACGGCTGGATCTTCCGGTCCATGTATTCGTTGAGGAACACCGTGTAGGCGGCTCGCCACGATCCGTGCACGGCGCGTAGTGACGCCGCCCTGGAGCCGGCATTCACGCGCAGCAGCTTCTCGGCTCTGTCTTCGGCCAGTGAACCGAGGATGAAATCCCGCGCGCCTGCCGGTCCTTCATGGTGGGCGAGGTAAGCGATGCGGGCTTTCTCGTCGTGGCTCGCGTTGGCGGGAATGCACCCGGCCACCGCAAGGAACTCAAGATTGCGTTTGGCGAAGTCCGCCGCGGTGAGGATGCTGATGCTCGCATCGAGGCGGAGATCGAGAAGCTCGTTCCGCCGAGCAGGCAACACCTTGCCGCGGGAATCGAGACATCCTCTGGAACGGGCGAGTTCGTTCAGAAACGTTCCGTTCCGCTCCGCCATGTCGATCCACGTAGCGCTCAGAAACGGCGTGAGGCCGCGTGCGCTCGACCGTGGATTGGCCGACTTCGGGTCCCAGCTCCCGTCCGGGCGCTTCGCCGCTTCCGCGTCGATGAGTGCGGCCAGGGCCGAAGGGGCGAGGCCGCAGCGGCGAGATGCTTCCAGAATGGCCTCTCGGAAAGCCTCATTGCCCGGCGACAACTTGAGGACCGTCGCGGTCCGCGGCACTGCCGGCCGAGAGGTGAGCGGCGGCGGCTCGTCCACCGGCGGAGTAGAAGGCGCGATTCCCACCTCGGCTTCCGGTGCGACAACGGGAGGTGGTGAAAGCGCTAGCGAGAGGGAAGGCGTCGGATCGGTGGCTGGTATAGGACCGGCATCGGCCGGAGCCGTCCTCCTGGATGTGACTGCAGGGTTGGCTTCGGCTCCGTGCCGCTCCTGGATATCGTCGAGCAACAACTGCCCCTCGGACAGCGCTTCTCGGAAATGCTGCAGCGCATCGCCGACCGGGTGCCTCTTGAGCCCGTCGGTGATCGCCTGCAGGCTGGATACGAGCTCCAGGATGGTGGCGTTACGGCTCTCGAGGCTCGCCAGCGCCTGGTCCAATGCAGCCAGCCGCAGGGTTTCCCGTGTCCGGGCCGCCTGTTCGGCCTGCTCTTGCGTGCCGAACCTGACGAGGTTGCGCAGGTCGGCATCGATCGAGTGTTCGATGCCGGCGATCTTCGCACGGATGTCGCTCATGGCTTGGACTCCCGCTCATCGGGCGCGGAGGGCGCCCACGATCCGCTGGACCTGATCCGCCTGGTGGCGCAACTCGATACCGGAATCGACGATCCTCATCAGAACGGCATTGGCGTCCGGCGGGGCAGCCACCGCGGCCTTCAGGTCGTGCATGGCCTGGCGTGCCCGCCTGAGGAGCAGCACGTATTCTCCCATCGCGTTATGCGCGAGGCGGATCGCCTGAACACCTTTCAGGTAGCGCGCAGCCGCGGCTTCGAGTCTGTCGGCATGGCTCCCGAGCTCCTGAATGGCGGCGGCGTCGAGCGGGGCGCCGCCCTGGGATGCGGGCGTGAGGGTCAGGACCGGAAGGCTGCCGAGCTGGGAAGGCGGCGTCGTAGATGCGAAGGTGCTCCGCGCGCGATGTTCGATTTCGACGATCTGCCTTATCTGGGTCGGACCGGAAGCGGCCCGATGGGCGCTCGCCAGTCTCGTCATCGACCGCCAGATATCGCCCATCTCCCGATCGATGGCGTCGAGCTCCAGCTCGCGGCGTGTGCGCAGCAGCGCATAGAGATCGGGAGTATCGGCGATCAGCGCTGCGATGATCCCATCGACATCCGCATGCGCGGCGAGGATGGCGCGTTCCACCGCCGCGCGCTCGCGTGCCGTCTCCGCAGCCGCGATCGCCGACTGCAGACCACCGATAGCCAGCCCCGGTAAAGGACCGCCGGCAATGCCGACGAGCGGAAGCAGGGCCTCGACCGTTTGTCCCAAGGTCGCGACCTGGCCCTGGACCTGCTCGAGCGGGCGTCCCTCGGCGAGCGCAAGCAGCGCCTCGTTGTAATCGGCGACCGTCTGCAGAGCGAGATACCTGACGCGGATCACGTCCGGAACCGCCGTCTCCGCATCGAGGCTGGCGACCTCCGGATCGAAGGATTCAGGATAGAGGCCCCCGCCTTCGCCGAAATCCGCCCTCTCCGCCTGTTCTTTGACCGCCACCGCGGACGCGGCTTCGTCGAGGACGGCTTGGCCCGCCGATCGCGCGCGATCGAAAGCGGCATCGTAGACACGAATCTCGCGAACCGGAGGCGGGCCCGCACAGGCCGTAAGCAGTGTCAGGATCGCTGCAAGAAAACCGGGAACACATGACAGGCGTGTCATCTGGGCCCCCTCGGCCAGCGATCGGATTTAAGGAATGTTAAAAGAAAATTGCTTAAACGATGTGAGGAATCGCACTGCTGCGACGATAGACCGGCGACTCCGGTCGTCGGCGGCGCTCGGGCTCGGCTATACTCTCAGCCTTTCGCGCAAGGCGGGTCTGATGAGGGCTGCGAAGACCATAGCCGTCACTGGTGCAAACCGCGGGATCGGCGCGGCCATCGCGGTCGAGTTGGCCGCGCGGGGATACAGGGTCGGTTGCCTGACTCGTAGCGGCGCACTTCCACCGACCGAAGCGCTGAACGATGAAGCGGCGTCACGGCTCATCGCCTACCCTTGCGACGTCACGGACGAGTCGGCCGCGGCCGCTGCACTGGCGGAGTTGGCGGCCGCCCCTGGCGGGTTGGCAGGCCTCGTGAACAATGCCGGGATCCTCCTGCACGGCCGGAGCGAGAGCTTCGCCACCGCGGATTTCCAGCGAGTGCTGACCGTCAATGCCACCGCGGTCTTCGGCCTCTGCAAGGCGGCATTCCCGCACCTCGTCGCGAATGGCGGCGGCGACATCGTCAATATCGGTTCCTTCTTCGACCGTCTGGGGGCGCGCCAGCACACCGCCTATGCAGCGTCCAAGGCGGCAGTAGGCGCGATCACTCGCTCGCTGGCGGTCGAATGGGCATCGCGCGGCATTCGTCTCTACAACGTCGCTCCCGGATATGTTGCGACCGACATGAACCGGGACGCGCTGGGGGAGCCGAGATTTCGGCAATGGTTGGAAGGCCGCATACCGCTGCGTCGGCCGGGTCGCCCGCAAGAAGTTGCGCGACTGGTTGCAGCGCTGTTCACCGAGGATCTGCCCTTTCTCACCGGGGAGACGATCTATCTCGATGGCGGCCAGTCGATAAACCAATAGGCGTTCCGACCCCAAAGCAGCTGCAGGGAGGCGAGGGAAGAGTGAGAATCTTCGAGCGTATGGACGCAAGTGTCGACCTGCCGGAGGAGGAGCGGCTGCTGCTCGAAAGCGTCCGCGCGCTGGCACGGGAGGAAATCGCGCCTCGCGCGGCCGCGCTGGACGCGTCCGGCGAGTTCCCTTGGGACAACATCGCCGCGCTCAACCGTCTCGAGCTGAACCGGATGTTCATACCGGAAGCTTATGGCGGCGCCGGCATGTCGTTCGCCGCCTACATCGAGTGTCTGCGCGAGATCGCTATGGCCTGCGCCTCCACCGGCATCATCTGGGCCACGAACTTCCACGCGACCAAGCCCATCGTTCAATTCGCGACGGAAGAGCAGAAGCGTCGCCTGCTGCCGGTCGTGGCGGACGGCGGTCTGGGAGCATTGGCGATCACGGAGCCCGAGGCGGGCTCCGATGCGACCGGGATGCGGACGTCCTTTCGCCCGGATGGGGACGAGATCGTCATCGAGGGCGGGAAGACCTTCATCACCAACGGCGACGTGGCCGATCTGTATCTGCTCTTCGGCAAATGGTCGGAGATCGAAAATTCCAAAGCGGCGCTCTCGGTCCTCGTCCTGCCGCGGGGCACGCCCGGGCTCCGCGTGCTCCGCAAGGAGGACAAGATGGGACACCGTGCCTCCAGCACGGCAGCAATCGCGTTCGAGGGATGTCGGGTACCGCGCGCGAACCTGATCGGGCAGCCGGGTGACGGTCTGCGCATCCTGTTCGGCGCCCTCAACAAGTCCCGGCCCAGCGTGGCCGCCCATGCTCTCGCCATCGCGCGAGCCGCTTTCGGAGACTCGGTGGCGTACATCAACGAGCGGCGGCAATCGGGGCGCCGCATCATCGATTTCCAGGGGATACAGTTCATGGTCGCCGACATGGCGGCCGATCTCGTGCTGGCAGAATCCTGGTTGCGGCACGTCGTCCGCCTGATCGACGCCGGGGAAGACGATGTGGGAATGGAGGCGTCGTTGCTGAAGATGCGGGCTTCGGACGTGGCCATGCGGATCACGACCGATGCCGTCCAGCTGCATGGGGGTTATGGCTATATCCGCGACAGCCGGGTGGAACGCCTGATGCGGGATGCGAAGATCACCCAGATCTGGGAAGGGACCAACCAGGTGCACCGACAGCTTATCGGACGCAGCTTCATCCGACGAAACTGATCAGAGATCGACATTGCCGATGCCGTGGAACAAATGTCGCACAGAGCAGTTAGAGCAATCGAACCAACGGTGCCGGCACATTGAAATGACTGCAGTTCAGCTTGAAACTCGTGCCCCCTTCAGCCGACCACGGGCGCGCATTCTCGTCTGCGAGGACGAGATCTTCATCGCGCTCGCGGAGGTGGATCTGCTCGAGCGACATGGATACGAGGTCGTCGGCACCGTCGATACATTGGAAGATGCCCTCGACACCTGCGAGCGGCAGCGACCCGACCTCGTGCTCCTGGACATCAGGCTGCGCGGCAGGGGCGACGGTGTCGAAGCGGCGAAGGAGATTCGCCGACGCTTCCGGATACCGTTCATCTTCGTCACGGCGCATTGCAACGACGTGACGTCGCAACGAGCCGCTGCCGCCGAGCCCGCGGGGTATGTGGCCAAGCCCTACAATGAAGGAGAATTGCTGACGGCCGTCGACAGAGCTTTGGCCGCCTGACGCCACTCGCTCCTTCCTACCTACTCTGCTGCTTCGGGAAGTCGCCCGCCTTGTACCGTTCGCCCCGAAGTTGGCGGCACCGGGCGCGCGGCGGGCGGCACAGGCGCCGGAACGACTCCGTTTCTCGACCGCCCCATGATCCAGGCAGGCAGGAGTGCCGCGAAGGCGATGGCCGCAGCCGCGACGAACGTGTCCTGAAAGCCCATCGCGTTCGCCTGCGCCTGTACCACCTGGCCGAGATAATGGATGGCGCCCGCGGCCTGATGAGCGCCGCCGACGCCGGATTCGGAGAGTAGGCGCTCGACCGAATCCAGCAATGCCCGGCTGGTCTGGTTGCTCCAGGTCTGTGTGGCGGTGAGGGCGTCGGTGTACACCCGCGTCCGCATCTCGAGATAGACGACGAGAAGGTTGACGCCGCAGGCGCCGCCGAGCATTCGCGTGAAGTTGATGATGCCGGCCCCCTGGCCAACCTGATCCGCGCGCAACGAGCGGAGGGCACCGGTATTGAGGGACGGCACGATCAGCGACAGGCCGAGCCGGTTCACCAGCAGGAACATGACGAACGTCCAGAACGAAGTGTTCGCGTCGGCGCCTGCCATCATCAGGAAGCCGGCGCCGAACAGAACAAGGCCGCTCATGATCGGCAGATGCGCCGGCACCGAGTCGATGAGGCGCCCCACGACCGGAAAGGCCGCCGCCATGAGCAGCCCGGCCGGGATCAGCAGAACGCCCGCCTTCGTCGGCGTGTAGCCCTGGACGAGCTGTACGAAGATCGCGACGACGAAGATCGACCCGAACATGCCGAACCCGAAGATGAAGCCGACGATGGCGGCAGACGAGAACTGCGGGTTGGCGAAGAGGGTGAGATCGAGCAGTGGGGAGCGGGTATTCAGTTCCCAAACGATAAAGGCCAACGTCGCGAGCGCGCCGGTGGTCAGCTGAATGACGATAATGTCCGAACTCCAGCCTTCCCTCTGTCCGCTGGCGAAGCCGTTGAGTGTGCAGGCGAGCGCGATCGCGAGAAGCGTGACGCCGATCATGTCGAACGCTGCCGGCGAGGCGTCTGCCCGGCGGACCGGCATGAAGATCGAGCCGATGAGCAGGGCGATACCGCAGAGGGGCAGCGGCAGGAAGAACACGGCGCGCCAGCTGAAAGTATCGATCACGAGCCCGCCCAGCGCCGGGCCGAATGCCGGCGCCAGCACGACACCCAGTCCAAACAGGCCCATCGCGGTGCCCCGGCGCTCCGGCGGGAAGACTGTGAAGATGATCGCCATCGAGAGCGGTTGCACTACGCCCGCTGCGGCACCTTGCAGAACCCGCGAGAGGATCACCGTCTCCATGTTCGGGGCGAGCCCGCCTGCGATTGCGGCGACGGCGAATACGAATAGTGTCGCGACGAAGGTGGTGCGGTGGCCGAATCGCGTGATCAGCCAGGCATTGAGCAGCATGGTCGCTGTCGTCGATGCGAAGAACGCGGTCGCCAGCCATTGCGCCTTATCCTGGCCGACCCCGAAGGCCCCCATAACCTGCGGGACCGCGACGCTGACGCTCGTCGACGACAGCACCATCGCGATCATGCCGACGAGCCCAGCGCTGGTGACGAGCCATCGATAAGCGGCACCGTAGCGGGCGGTGAGGACCTCGACCGTTTCGCGCTCTTCGCCTCCGATTGCTGCCGGCCGCTGCGCGCTTCTCATTCCGCAGCCTGTCGGGGCCGGACGGCGCTCGTCGCCGGCATAGCTACCCGCGGCGGCGATGCCGACCTTTCATTGCGATGCGACCGGCTCATTGCCCACGCGGGGATCAGCGCCAGCAGAGCCACGATCCCGATCACCATGAACGTGTCCTGGAAGGCGAGAGTTCGTGCCTGCGCATAGACTACCTGTCCGAGGTAGGAGAGCGCCATCTGGTCCTGTTCCGCAGCCGGAAGACCGATTTCGCCGAACATCCGGCCGACGATGGCGATCAGATCCATGCTGGGGCCATGCCCGACGCTCTGGGTCGCGGTGAAGGCTTCGCTGTGGAAATGGGTCCGTTGTTCCAGGAAGGCGACCAGCAGACTGACGCCGAAGGCTCCGCCCAACTGTCGGATGAACGTTACCGCGCCGGCTCCCTGCCGCACCTTGTCGGGAGGCACGGCTTTGAGTGCGGACGCGTTGAGCACGGGATTGACGAACCCCAGGCCAAGGCGCGTCAGCATGGTGAAGAATGCGAACGTCCAGAAGCCCGTGTTCACATCGGCCGCACCCATCAGGAAGAAGGCCGCCGCGAACACGATCAGGCCGCCGGTGATGAGGATGTGGCTCGGCATCGTGTCCGAGACTCGGCCCGCCAACGGAAAGATGAAGGCGAGCAGTAGCCCGGCCGGCATCAGCAGCAGACCGCTGCGGAGCGGCGTGTAGCCCTGGATCGTTTGGACGAAGACCGGGATTACATAGGTGGAGCCGAGGAGACCGGCGCCGAAGATGAATCCGATCATCGCGGCGGAGGCGAAGGCCGGGTTTGCGAAGATCGTGAGATCGAGAAGCGGCGCCTTGGCGAACAGTTCACGCAGGATGAAGCCGGCCGCCGCGACAGCGCCGATGGTGAGGAGCAACGCGATATAGTCGGACGACCATCCTTCGCGCTGGCCGTCGGCGAGTGCGGTGAGGAGGCACATGAGGGCGACGCAGAGGAAACCGAAGCCGGCCCAGTCGAAACCGGGGATCCGATCGGGCGGGCGCCGGCTCGGCATGAACAGGGCGCCGAGGACCATCGCCACCGCACAGAGCGGCAGGGAGATGAAGAAGACGTAGCGCCAGCTGAACAGGTCGATTGCGATGCCGCCGAGCGTCGGGCCGATCGCCGGAGCGAAGACGATGCCGAGGCCGAGGACGCCCATCGCGCTTCCGCGCCGCTCCGGCGGAAAGACGTTGAACAGGGTCGCCATGACCAGCGGTTGGGTGATGCCGGCGGCGAGCCCTTGCATAACGCGCGCGAAGATCACGAAGTCGATCGTGGGGGCGAGCCCACCGACCACGGCGCCGATCGAAAACAGGCTCAGCGTCGCGAGGAAGATGACCCGCTCACCGAGGATCGAAATCAGCCACGAGCTCAGCAACATGCCCGTGGTCATGGTGGCGAGGTAGGCGGTCGACATCCATTGCGCCTTGTCCTGGCCGATGCCGAAGGCGCCCATGACATCCGGGACGGCGACGTTGATGCTCGTCATCGAGAGCACCATCGACACCATTCCGGTCATTGCCGTGACGGTCACCAGCCATCGATAGGCGGGCCCGTACCTCTCGAACAGGACCTCAACGGTCTCGGATGTCAATGTTGACTTCCACCATCATGCCCGGCGAGAGCGCCTTGCCCTGGCCGTCGATGGAGATGCGGACCGGGACACGCTGAGTGATCTTGGTGAAGTTGCCGCTGGGATTCGGGGTCGGCAGAAGCGCGAAATTGCTGGTCGTGCTGCTGCCGATATGCTCGACGCGACCGCTGAAGCTCTGACCGCCATAGGCGTCGACGGTGATCACCACCGGCTGCCCGATCTTCAGGCTGTCGATCGAGGTTTCCTTGATGTTCGCTTCGACCCAGACATTCTCGGGATCGTGGATCAGCAGCATGCGCTGGCCGACACTCATGTATTCGCCCGCTTCGACGAAGATCCGGTCGATGATCCCGTCGATCGGGCTGCGGATCGTCCTGTCCTCCAGATCGACCCGCTGCCGGCTCAGCTCCGCCTCCAATTCCGCGACACGATGATCGAGCGCCTGGATCTGTGTGTCGATCACGGCGAGCTTGGTCAACTCCGCTTCCGCGCCGCGCATCTCCTGCCGGGCTTCCTGGGTCTGCGCCAGGATTCGCCGGCGCTCGCCCTCGAGCCGCCGGAGATTGGATTGCGCCTGATCGAGCGCGCGCCGCGACGTGATGCGTCGCTCGAACAATGTGCGTGCGCGATCCAGCTCGGCTCTGGCGAGCTCCATCTCGGCGTCGATGGCGGCGAGGCTGGCCTGGCTCGCAGCGATTCCGGATTCCCGCGACCCGATGCGGCTCGTGACCTGCTCTTCGAGCATTCGCCGCTCTGCCTGGAGTTGCGCGCGCTCGGCGGCAATTCCGGCAACCTGCGCCTCGAGTCCCTGCATGCGGAACAGGGACGCCCGGGAGTCGATCTGCGCGAGCACTCCTTCGCGCTCGATCCGGTCCCCCTCCCGGATAGGAAGCTCGGTGATCACCCCGTCGGAGCGGCTGCTGATCGTGATGAGGTCGGTGGTAATACGGGCGTCATATTCGTAGACGTGCGTCAACCGTTGGTGAACTTCGTGGGCGCCGAACGCGAGTGCAGCCAGCGCGAGCGCCCCAATGAGAAAATACCGCGGACGCAGGAGGCCCGGTCGACGCGGCTTCGGTGCCGGCGTCTCCGGACGCTCCCCCTCATGCTCCGACGAAATCTGTTTCGCTACTGTTGGTCCCGCCATCTTCGTGGGCGTCCTTGCCTCTTTCTTTTCGATTTCGCTCTTCAGTTCGCTTCGCTTTTCCGCCGTCGGCAGCCGTCGGCGAGCAGTCTGTCCTTGATCCGCTCGAGCACCGACAGGCTCGAGCGCAGCTCCGCCTCGGTGATGCCCGAGAGCATTTCGCTGCGGAGCTGCTGGGCGATTCGTTCCACCGCGTGAACGAGAGGCTCGGCCTTGGGCGTGAGCTGAACCGTCTTAACGCGGCGGTCATGGGGCGTCTCCTGCCGCACGACCAGCCCCTGGCGCTCGAGCAGATCGAGCTGGCGCACCAGGGTGGAGCCGCGGATCCCGACCCGATCCGCCAGCTCGTTCTGAGTCATGCCCTCTGCACGTTGAGACAGCAGCAGCAATGCAAAGCCGCGCGCCTGACTGAGGCCCAGAGGCTTCACCCGCTGGTCGAACTCGTTTCGCCACATCCGTGCGACTTCGCCCAGCCGAACCGGGAAGAGCTGGATCGGTCCCTTCATCGCATCCGCTGCATGCCTCCAGAACGGCGAACAAGATAGGCCCCTAATAATTGGCACGCCAACGGAATTGGGCTCTCGCAGCCGAGACCCTCTCATGCGAAATCGCGATGGCTCGACCCATGTCGATCGCTTCCCGAGTTGACTCGCCGGCATTCGTATCCCGAACATCGGGGGGCACAGCGAAGGGGTCGGAAATGGAATTCAACCCGATCATTCCGGAAACCCGCCTGCGGAGCATGCGAGAAGCGGGCCACTGGCCCGACCGCCTCATCATCGACTGGCACGACGAGGCCGCAGCCCGATCGCCGGACAAGGTGGCGCTGGTCGACCACAACAGCACGACCGGCGTTTCCACCACCATCTCCTTCCGACAGCTCAACCGCCTGTCGAAGCGTATCGCTCTCGGGCTCACGGCGCTCGGCGTCGGACGCTCTGACGTTGTCTCCATGCAACTGCCGAACTGGTGGGAGTTCGTCGCGGTGCATCTCGCGTGCGTCCGCATCGGCGCGGTGACAAATCCGCTGATGCCCATCTTTCGGGCGCGCGAGCTCCGCTTCATGCTCGATTTGGCCGAGACCAAGGTCGCAATCGTGCCGCAGACGTTCAGAGGGTTCGACTACCCGGCCATGTATGCGGAGTTGCGGGCGGACCTGCCGAAGCTGGGAACCGTGCTCGTAGTGAAGGGAGACGGTGACGGCTCTTTCGAGAAAGCACTGATCGACCGACGCTGGGAGGACGAGCTCGACGCCGAAGCCGTGTTCGCGGCCAACCGTCCCGGGCCGAACGACGTGATCGAGCTCTGCTACACCTCGGGCACGACGGGCGAACCCAAGGGGGCGATGCACACGTCAAACACGCTGATTTCGACGCTCGGGAGCTTCATTCGGCGAGCGGGGCTCGGGCCGGACACGGTAGCCTTCATGGCCTCGCCGCTCGCCCACCAGTCGGCGTTCCTCTACGGCATGCTGGTTTCGCAGATTCTCGGGACGAAGCTGGTGCTCCAGGACGTCTGGAACCCCGAGTCGGCCGCGAGGATCATCCAGGACGAGGGCGCGACGTTCACCATGGGCGCGACGCCGTTTCTGGCGGACCTCGCCGCTACGCCGGCGGTAGAGAAGTACGATGTCTCGACGTTGCGCACCTTCGTCTCGGCAGGGGCGCCGATCCCGCGTGTGCTCGTCGAGCGGGCGACGCAGCGGCTCGGCTGTTTCGTCCATTCCGGATGGGGAATGACCGAGAACGGATATGTGACCGGCACCGGAATCGGCGATCCGCCCGAAAAGGTGTTCGGCACCGACGGATATCCGCTGGAAGGCATGGAGGTCCGTGTCGTCGGCGAGGGCGGCCAACCGTTGCCGGCAGGGGAGGAGGGGCGATTGCAGGCGAAGGGCGCCAGCAACTTCGTTGGCTACTTGAAGCGCCCGGAACGGTTCGATACCGATGAGGAGGGCTGGTTCGAGACCGGCGATCTCGCCCGCATGGACGAGGATGGTTACATCCGCATCACCGGCCGCGCCAAGGACCTGATCATCCGCGGTGGCGAAAACATCCCCATCGTCGAGGTGGAGGAGCTGCTCTACCGGCATCCGGCGGTTCAGGATGCCGCGATCGTCGCGATGCCCGACCCGCGCCTGGGCGAGCGGGCTTGCGCCTTCGTCACCCTCAAGCCCGGCGAGCGACTGTCGTTCGAGCAGATGATCGGCTATCTCGAACGCCATCGCATGGCGCGCCAGTATCTGCCCGAGCGTCTGGAGATCGTCGAGGAGATGCCGCGTACGCCGAGCGGCAAGATCCAGAAGTTCCGGCTCCGCGAGCGGGCGGCCGAACTGCAGAGTTGAACGATCAGCCGGTCTGACGCGCTGCGGCGATCTCCTCGTCGCGCTTCCACGCCCGCTGGAAGGCCGGACGCTCGGCGATCCGCGACGCGTAAGCCGTGAGGGCGGGGTGCTGCGAAAGAGCGCCCGTGGAGGAGCCCCAGTGAATCGTCGCCCCCAGAACCACGTCGGCAGCGGTGAACTGCGGGCCGAGGAGATATGGACCCGGCTCGACCGCCTGCGCGAGCACATCGACGACCATGTCGAGGCTGCCGTAGCCGAGTGCCGGGACGGGACCGGCCTCCCGCTTCAGCATGACGTCGAC
>Ga0079224_100010256_pt1 | contig 12845 bp, 5 predicted proteins | sample Stecom2015_FD_80414 | JGI IMG/M metagenome (GOLD analysis project Ga0079224, IMG submission 80414) | Agricultural soil microbial communities from Utah to study Nitrogen management - Steer compost 2015 | ecosystem: Environmental > Terrestrial > Soil > Agricultural land | place: USA: Utah...
AATTCTATAAAACCGGCATACTGAATAAGATTCCGTTTTTTATCTGGTTCACTCTTACTGTTGTTACACCTTTATCAATTGTGAGTTTAAAATCAATTAAAAAGTATGTCTCTAAAAAGAATCGTTTAAAAAAGTATATTGATTTACATCTCGATATTTATCATTTTAACGAGTATCCCATTTATATTGATCATCTTAAGTTTATAAATTCTAAAAAAAAGACAGAAACTCTCGTGAGGGTGCCCTATGAAAGTATATTTTACAATAAAGATGTGCTTTCAAAGATAGAAGTTGCAGAGAGAGTAAGAAGTTATGACATCAGGGCATTTAATAAAACAGTAAGTATTCCTGTGGGAACTGATTTCTTTGAGTTGTCTTACTATTCTTTTGTTGAAAATATTTATTACATGGATACATTTCCTTTTTCTTTTGAAAAATTTAGTTGGATTAATAAATATTCGGGCAAAAAATTACTTAAGAATATAGATATGATTATTAAACCTGAGGGCAATGTAGATATTTTAATAGCACCAAATGATTTACTATTTCCTTTTTTCAATGTAGAGTCCAAAAATATTGATGAAGAGAAAATAAATAAATTTAAAGCGAGGTTTTTACAATATAATCCCTCTGTTTCTATCGAAAATTTTCCAAAGATATTGGATGAAATTAAAGCTTCTGGCAGACTTCAAAAAAGCCTACGTATCCAGGAAAAAGCTTTTTCCTGGAGTGTGGGGATTGAGGCCTCGGGTAAAATTGATGATATACGTATTCAGGATTTTCGTTTTATGTGGTACGATAGGAAATACGAGGTGTTGAAAAAAGCAAGCAAAATGCCACTTCCTTCTAAAATAACCATAGAAATTGAAAACTCAGGGAAAGAGAATTTTATGCGATTGTACTTTGGTTTTGATAAAATAAGGTTATATGATATGGTAGATGATTTAACATCAGAAGATGAAGATGTACCTGTTAAAATTTCTTTTTTAATTAAGGGGAGCGATAAGGATAAGATGCAAATTTTTATTAAAACTGATAAACAGTTATTAGAATTTAAAGAGTGGGATGTGAATATAGTTAGTTAGAAATAATATTTTGATACCTGTAGTTTTATTGATAAAACATTCCTAAGTTTTCAATTGACCCTCACTGCTCAGCCTCTTAAGTTGTGGTAATGATAATTACATCATTTTTTCCTCTTTAATGTATTCTTTTTTAATGCCTTCTATAATATGTTCGAGTTTTATGTTATACTCTTTTTTATCAAAGCCTTCTGAAATACTTTTCAGGCACACATATTGAATAATATTTACAATATTAGAACCGGTTATTTCATATTTTTTAGCAATGCTTTCCAGTTCCACATCTTTAGCCAGTAAAATATTTTTAGGGAGATTATTTTCCCATAGTACTAATCTTTCTTTAGGAGACGGGGTTTCAAACTCTATAATGGACTGAAAACGTCTTGTAAAGGCCGAATCAATATTATTTTTAAAGTTTGATGCCAAAATAACCAATCCCGGGTGCGATTCAATTCGTTGCAGTAGATATGCTACCTGTTGGTTTGCATTTACATCGTGAGCATCCCTGACATTAGTACGTTTACTATAAATAGCATCTGCCTCGTCAAAAAACAGGATCCAGTCTTTATTTTCTGACTTATCAAATAATTTAGACAAGTTTTTTTCTGTTTCACCAATATATTTAGACATTATCATGGAGAGGTCAACCCGGTAAACATCTTTATTGGTGTATTTCCCTAAAAGAGTAGCCGTTAGTGTTTTACCTGTCCCTGGTGGTCCATAAAACATAATTCTGTACCCCGGTTTTATTTTATCCTTCATATTCCATTGATCCATGACAATATGATTATATTTTAACCAATCCTCAAGTTCTTTAATTTGACCTAATGTTTTTTGATTTAAAACAAGATCATTCCACTCTAATGTAGTTTGAATTTTTTGTGACGGAAATTCATTACTTAGTTTTGGTTTTAAAATATTACCCGTTGTAAACAGCTCAAGGTATTCTTCATCAATAATTAAGCGTCCACTCATTTTAGGTTCAGTACCAGGTAACTGTTCAAGATGTAGTACACCTTCTTTGGCGAATAAATGGTTTTCTTCAAATAAACTTTTTGTATGGATTCGTTTTTCAATATCATTCCCGGCGAGTATAAACTGTACAGTTTCTCCGGTGGGAATGATGCCTCTATGATTTTTTCCTTTTACACCTCCGAATTCCGGCAAGTCCCCGCCATTCGGAAAAAAGTCAGAAATAATAGTATTTAAATAATTAGGGAGTATATGAGGAACGACAGCTAGCAACAGTGTGAGAACTTCATTGATGGTAAGTTCATTTTTTAAAATAAAGTTTGATAATGGTGATGTCTCTAAAATAATATTGTCATAAGGAGGAAATTGCACCTTAGGATCAATAAATTCTTTTTTTAGCCGGTACTCTATAACTTCTCGTAAAAACGAAAACAGGATGTTATAGGAACTTACTGTTTGTGATAATACTTCAGACATTATTTTGTGTTTAATTCAGCATACAAGTTATAAAGCTAATCCTTATTAAAACAGGGTATTTTTCCTGATGTTTTAGATTTTTAAAGATGAATTTAGTCTTTATTGTATTCTTTCATACTATCGGCATCATTGGAAGGTTCCAAAATTCTGTGAATGGAAATCTGTTTGCCTAAAGAATCTTTATTTAAAAGATATTCACCATTTATTTTTTGCATGTATTGTTCTTCACCTCCACTAAAGAACCATTTTTTATCTCCTCCCATACCCCTGTCGGAATAATTAAACTTTGAAAATATTTTGAATTCATTATTTATTTTGCCAATAATAAAGCAGTTAAAATAGCTTTTCCAACCATCAGGATTGTAATTAGATGTATAGCAGATGTATAGCTTCTTTTTATCAGATGTCTCATATTCATCTATTCTAAATAAAAAACGCTTATCAGGAGCAGGAAAATCTTTAACACTTTCATAGTATTCAGGAGAATCCAATTTCTCCATAGGAATCATACCAAAACGATTTTTTAAAGGATCACTTAGAAATTGGTTCATTTCTTCAAGCTTTCTATTAAAATCATTTAAATCAGGAATGTCACTTGCTTTAATAGCATCAACTTCTTTTTTGAAGAAATCCTCAAGAAATTTAATTATTCTTTCCATAATATTTTATTTTTTGGATAATTTAGTGTCTGGTCCAATTTTTTGCATTCTAATAGAATGATTAATATTCACCCCACCTGCTCTAACTGCAAGAACAGTATAAGATACGCTTTCACATCTTCTGGCATCTTGATCTCCGGCTAAGGCTTTATGCATTTCAGCTAAAGAATCAGCGTTCATATCCGGTTTCAGCCCTTTTAATATATTAACGATTTTATCATCATTGGTCACCTCATAAACAGCAGCTACCTGTAAATCAAAAGTAACTAATAAATTTCCATGTTTTTGTTGAATTTTATTTATCTGTTGATGAATATTGTCTTCTGCTCCTGCCATAGTGTTTTGATTAAAATCATCACTGGTTAGTACTAAATTTAACCCTTGTCTATAGCCACTGCCTTGAAACCAATCAGCTATTAAATGAGCCGAATTTAATTGTGGTAATTCTGAAGTATCTACTGTATCAATCAATAATTTTCCAGCACTATCTGTTTTTCCTCTAGAGCCTGATTTTTTAATGCCAAGATTAGTTCCTGTTACTTGATGATTTATCTTATCCTGGGACACATCATCAATTTTCATTTCCACTTTCACATGTAATAGTTCTGAGATATCTAATCCTTCGGGGCCATAATCATAGTCTAAAACAAAAGAGTTTCCATTTACGGAGGGCACAATATTTTGCGGTCTATAATCACTGTGTTCGGAAGTAGATGTTGCAGGTTCAATTTCTTTAGTTTCCCATTTAGCATTAAAATCAGGAAAGGTGTTCGTCTGGTTTCTTTCTTTTAATTTTTCCCAGTTGAATTGATGTTCAACTGCATTTTCATCTGCATTTTCACTTTCATCTTTAACATCTTTAACTACTGCATGGAATTTTTTATTGCTTTTATATTTTGCTTTAACTTTATCATTTTTCTTAACCTCTACGGTCATTTTTTCTCCAAAAATGTCGAACAATTGCTTAATAGTATTTGAAAGACTTTTTTCAGCGGCTTCGGTTTCATTGTCTGATTGTTCTACTTTTTTGGATGCTTCAGGTGTTGGAGAACTTTTTGCTTTTGTTATATCATCTTTTGTTTCTTTAGCTTCCTTATCAGTAGTGGTTAGCTGTTGACTAGCCGTAGCAAGTAATGCACCGGCTTTTGTTTTATTCTCATCACTTAAACCATTCACCTTACCTTGCCACTCTGAAATTTTAGATTGTAGATTGGTTGGTGAACTGGCAACCATAACCACCGGTGGATTGCCGTCTTTAATCCATAATTTATGACCTTCTTTACCGGCATTAAATGATATTGTTTCCCCAATCTCTCCATCTCCATCGGGGTCAACTCCTTCTGCTCCTTCTGCTTCCTCTTTATTACCATCTTTCTTGCCCAATAGATTTTTTATGAATGCCTTGCCTTTAGCTACCACCCATTCAACCAATTTATCTAATGCTACATCAACCTTGCTTTGAAGTTTTTTAATGATCTTAACAATGGTTTCAGATATTTTGTCCAGTCCGGCAAATTTAGCCAGGAAGTTTACTGCTAAAGTTAACATTCCGGCAAGGGTTTTCTCTACTTTATTTACAGCAGCTGTAATAACACCGCTGGCAATGGCTGCAATAGAATCTATAATAGCGGCTCCTACACTGGCGATTTGTTTTATTTTTTCAATAAGGAAAGTAATGGTGTCATAAATAGCAATAATAGCTTGAATTACGGCTCCGGCTGGGTTAAGACTTGTTACCAGTTTAGTAATAGCCTTTTGGACTACTTTTACAATTACAAACTGGCTTATTTCCTGAATGACCATTTGCTGGAAATTACTAAGGTGTTCCATGATTTTTTCCCAGGCTGCTGCCGGGCCTTCAGTAACTAAAATTTGTATCAGTTCAAACCCGGCTTCTAATGCAATAACTGTTGGCTCACCCAGGTGTTTTACAAGTTTTTCCCTTAGTTTAGCCCAACTCAATCCAAGAACAGAAGCAGCAAATTTGAAAATTTCTTTAAATTCGAGAGCTTGAGGAATGTATACAACTGCATCGCCTAGTGAGCCCGTTAACCAATTAAGTAAACTGTTCTTTAAGTGTTTTCCAAAATTGGCTGCAAATTGTTGAAAGCCAAGTTTTCCGACATTTACAAGATTACCTACAACTCCAATAGGATTTTCCAGTATACTATTAAATGCACCTTTAGCTTTTTGAATATAAGGGAGCACTCCCGGAGCAACAACACTAAATAATATTTCCAATAAGCTTATAACTGTACCGGCAGCCCAGCTTATAAAGTCAGATGCAATGTTTATGAAGGGGGTGCTTACTTTTACAAAAGCTCCTGGTAAATCAAATAAGTCATCCCATGTTAAAGATGTGATTGTATTTATAATTGTTGATGGGATTGAAGTAACAATAGACATTATACCCGACATGGCCGTTTGAAACCATTCCCAGGCCCTGGCAATAGCATTGCCTTCCTGAATATTTTTCCATACTTCTTCCTGGCCGGCGAGTTTCATGAAACCTCCTATAACATTTTCGGCAGTAGGCGGGTAGGGGTCTCCCGTAATTGGATCTTCCCCTAACACCAATCTTAACAGGTCATAAGCATCGGTACCTTCTGCTAATGCGGCCAAAGGTTTTAAAACAGCTTTCTTAACCATCTCGATAATGGTAGAAACGACCGAACTTCCTAATACTATGAGTTGATCAATAGGGGCTGTGAAAATACGTTTTGCTCTACGCCAAACATCGCCTAAATCAAAAATATCTGACCAGCCCAGGGTGTCTAAAAACTCATCAATGGCATTTTTTATTGAAGTACCTGTAATGCTAAGGGAGTCTAGCGTTGTTTTCATGAACTCGGCAGCTTCATCAAATACATTGTATTTATCAAGAACTTTGGTTATAATATTTCCCCCTGGTAAAAATTCAACAATGGCCCGCATAATATTGGCTGCACTCCTGTCAACCCTACTCATATTTATGGGATTAAGTCCCAAAATAATTGTAAACATTCTGAACCCCGGGATGTTATGTGCTTTGTCTGCAAAATAATCGAGCGCATCACTTATACCCAATCTTTGTATTTGAGGAGTTGTTTGTTGTTGAGATATTTCTGTTTTTGTTTGGACTGCCTCTCCTTGTTGTACTACATGTGTAAGTTCGTGTGCAATTAAATGTTTCCCACTATTTGTTTCCGGTTGATATTGACCTTTGCCGAAGAATACATTGTTTTTGTATGTAAAGGCTTTGGAACTTAATTGCCCGTTTAAGCCGGCAGCTTCACTGTTAGTATGAATTTTTACATTTGAAAAATCAGTATTAAATCCTGATTCCATTTGTGCTTTTACTCCTTTTTCCAAAGGTTTGCCCCCGGTAGAGGCTTTGCTAATACGACTTTCTACATTGTTAGATACTTGAGGAACACCTTTTTCTTTGCGCTGCAGGAACATACTTTTTTCCTGAACTGGGATTGCCTCCTCTTGTTCTTGGTCCTCTTCTTTCTGTTGTATTTGTTCGTCTTTGGGTTTGCTAAAAATCGGACTTATATCTCTTTTAAGTTGAATATTATCTAATGCTTCTTTCTTTTGGGTGTTTATTTCAGAATGGATTTCCGTTTGTTCTTTTTTCTGAACTGTTTCTGAATTTTCGTCTTCACTTTCCTGTTTTTGAACAGCAGCAGTAGATTTAAAGAAAATGGAATCAAGGGATGGATTATTTGTACCGTTATTTTTTTGTTTTGTAAGTATTTCGGTTCCCGAAGGTTGATTTTCCTGTTTGTTTTCAGGTTTTTGAATGGTAAATTTTTGAACTGTATTTTTGGATACTGCTTCTTGTTGAATGGTATGTGTTAACTCATGAGCGAGTAGTGTTTGTCCGTTTTTTGTTGATGGATTGTATTTTCCTTCATTAAAGAAAATGTCGTTCTTATTGGTGAACGCGTGAGCCCCCAGGTCCTTACTCATTTGTATGGCACTGCTGCCGGTGTGGATCCTAACTTTGCTAAAATCGGCACCAAAGCCGGTTTCCATTTGAGCCCTAACAGAATTTGATAACGGACTTCCTTTGCCCCTGGCATTTTGAATACTGCTTCCTATGTTCGTAACAGACTGTTTTGGTGTAGTTGCTTTTGTTTGCACCTCTTCTTCCTGTTCACTTTGCTTCTGTAAAGCTTCCTCTTCAGCCTGTTTTTGTAGTGTTTCTTTATCTTCAGTTTCTTCACCCTCTTTTTTTTGCAACATTGAAGCAGGAACTTCGGCATCTTCTTCTTCAGTACCTCCTTCAACTTCTCGCTGCACCTCCTCTTCATTTTCCTGTTTTTGAAGAGGGAAGAGTTCTTTAAGCTGTACAACCGGAGTAATGGAAGCTGCAAGAGGTTTTTCCTGAACAGTGTCTTCTTCTGTTTGTCGTTGAAGCGGAATAGGACCAGGATTTACAACCTGAGGTGTAGTTTGATTGGTTTTATTAACAACTTTATCTGCAATGGCATCAGCTTCTACTTCGTATTTATCACCCGGCTTCCCTACTTTTAATTTAGCCTGTACTCCCAAAAAATTCTCCTTCCCTCTATCCTTAAAAAAGGCAGGGTTCACCGATGAGGATGATTTTTTGGTAAAAGCTTTCATTTGATACTTTGCTTTATATTTTAAGGGGTACTGGTTTTGAGTTTTAAGTCCTTTATGACTTTTTCAATAAATTTATTTTTGTGTTGTGGCCAATAATCATTTACCCAGTATTCATTTATGACTTGAGCAACTTCAACTGGATGAACTGGTGCAGCTTCTGCTAAATTCATATCTTTATATTGCTTGTTTCTATTAGCTTCCGCATAGGCATCATAGAAATGGTCTCTTAAATTTTTATGAAACCAAGCCGGATAATTTGCTTCCACAGGATCAGTTACATACCCTTGTTTACTCAAGTCCTTAACAATTTCATCTTTTATAAGAAAAACTTCATAAGGAGTAAAAACATATTCGCTTACATAAGAAGACCCTATATTGCTTTTATCGCCACTGTTAAAAGATCTTAAAGCAAAGTTCCTTGAAGTATGGCCTACTGTGGTATGGCCCCATACTTTTGCTTTTTTTAGATTGTTTTCATTAAGTGTATCACTAAATTTGTCTGCTAATGAATCTTTCCCCCCTGAATCTAAAGTGCCTTTCTTCCAATTTTCATCTTCTGCAGGCCCTCTGGCAACACTACAGGCATATAATATAACATTGATATCTTCTGAAAGATGTGGAGCAATTTTTTTAACAAGTGTTTTAGCTTTTTTCCCCGTAATACCAGCATTTCCTATACCGCACCAATCTTCTGTTCCATGTGCAAAAATTGCCAGGTTTTTCACTTTTACAGGAGATTTATCTTCATTACAGGATAAACCGACTTTTTTACTTATATCCATGATGGTTTTAGATACATCATTTTTATCACTTATGGCTGTATTTGCTACAACGTCTCCTTTATTGGATAGCCCTACTGCATTAAAGTTTTTAGCCCAGTCTTTTGCCCTACGTGCTGTTTCATCAGTATCGGCGTCATAAAATGCGATGTTAAATCCACCTGTAGTCTGGTTACAATAATTCGGCTTTACATCAGGCTCTTCTTTTTTCCGAATAGCTCCTTTTTGTTGTACAGTATGTGTAAGTTCATGGGCTAACAAATGTTTTCCTTCTTTTGAAGACGGATTGAATTTCCCTTTATTAAAATAAATGTCATTTCCATGTGTAAATGCCTGAGCACCTAATTCTTTGCTCATTTGCACCGCATTGCTGTTGGTGTGTATTTTTACATTGCTAAAATCAGTGCCAAAACCCGATTCCATTTCGTTTTTTACTTTTCCATTCAACATCGATCCACCGCTTTTGCTGCTGTTTAAACGTTTTTCAATTGAAGCAGTTGGATTTGGATTGTTTGATTTTGTTTGTACAGGCTCTTCTTCCTCATCCTGTTTTTGAACGGGCTCTTCTTCCTCAGCCTGTTTTTGCACAGGTTCTTCCTCTTCAGCCTGTTTTTGCACAGGTTTTTCCTCTTCACAACCGGCACATTTTTTTGTACATTTTCTTCCTCGGGCATTTCTTGCCGCTGTATTTTAGTAATGGAGCTTGCTAAAGGTTTTTGTTGCACTTCTTCTTCGGGAGCTTCCATTTTTTGAATTAAGCTCTTAGGTTTTTTTGCCGGATTATTCACAACCTTGTCTGCAACACGATCGGCTTCAACTTCATATTTATCACCAACCTGGCCTACTTTTAATTTTGGTTGAATGAATGGTGTATTTGGTTGCACAATGTTCCCTTGTTTTTTCTTTTTTTGTAATCTCATGACTTGCTACTTTTTACCATTCAACAAATACGATTTTATCTATCCATGGAATCTTAACAATGCTTATATTCCACGGTAATTTCTCCATTAAGATGTCCTGGGTTTTTCGCTCAATAATTATTTTAGGATTATCTTCTGAGAGTATGAGTTTACCTCTTCTTTGTAAAAACTCATTCTGCAAGGTTTCAATGGATGTGTTTTTTAATGCAGGCCAGTTTTTAATTGTTGAGGATAATAGATCTTGCGTTTTAAGCTTTAATTTTTTTGATAATTTAATATCCTTTTTGATAGGATGATGTAATGGGATATTGCATAAAAATTTTTCAAACAACATGTTGTTTTCCGAATCGTTTTCTTTAAATGTTGCGACATAATGTAGTAGATGAACTGCTTTTTCTTTATCTACAAATATGTTATTTGCGTCTAATAATTCACAATCTTTTAAAAAGACTTTAAGATAGGGGTGTAGTAAAACAAGTCCTATATTGTTGGTTATAACATCTTTGCTATTGCTTGCTGAAATATGTTCAGTTTCTAATTGTGGAACAGATAAATCATATAATTCTTCCTCCTTTTTCTTATTTCTTGCCTTTTCAACAATTTCTTTAATATTATTGGGGCCTGAGGAAATTGCAAGTAGTTTATCTGTGAAATTTATTGCATCCTGACAGGTGTTTTCTGTATTAATTTCAGAGGTTTCAATTAACTTAAAAACAGAAAAGTACAATTCATCTTTGTCTTTTGTTTTATAAAATCCAGCAATTATTTTCCAAAAATGTGGTTGTAATTTTAGGGAAAATATCCGATTAAAATCTTTAATAAATTGAGAAGATTGAGTTGCTAGCTCTTTACCAAAGAAAAGGATTAAATTTTCATTTGAAAATTGTAAAATAAGTCTTTTGAACGCATCATGGTGGTTTAGTATTTTATCAAACTCAATTCTGAATTTATCAGATTTCCGAATTTCTTTTAAAACCTGGGCATCAAATATTTTGTTGAAAGAATCCTCATCTATATACCACGGTCTTTCGCCTGTTTTTAAAAATGAAAAAAATGCCTCACTTATTTTATCCTGAACTGACATCAACCTTGAATTTTCAGTTTCAGTTATGGGAGTTAATTGATCTTTGACATGTTTATTAATTTCATTTTTAAAACTTTCAGTAAACAGATCAATTTTTTCTAACAGGTAAATTGATTTTAAATCAATATTTAGTATTAAATTATCTATTTGAAGTATTTTGTTTTTATCTATATGAATAGTATTTAAATAGTTTTCTATAGAAGATAAAAAATTATGTTTTAGAAATACCTCTATATTATTTTTGATTTTAGTTGCATTTTCAACGGAATTTACGTTCACGTCAACGAAAATTTTACTTATAATATGTTTTTTTTCTTCTATCATTTTTCTCCAATTAAAAATATTTATATATTTGGGTTAATAAGATTTATACTTTATTGCTGCGGCCGAGTCGACATACAGCAATTTGAGCAGATAGATTTCTTCGGCAGGAGTAACCTCCGGAGTATTTAACAGCGAGAAGAGCGAATTTTTAAGGACGTAGTTTACATAAAACAAATAGAACCCGGAGATATTTCGGGTTCTTTTGTTTTCTATCCTATTTAAATTATATAAGTTCATCTGTAAAATGAGTTATGTTCATTGTGTCTTGACTCTTTGAATCCCCAACAATTACGTTGACATTAAAGTTCATCTCTCTCTTAATTTTTTCTATATCTATAACGAGGTTTTTATCTTCTGCCTCAATAAGTAAACTTATATCTGATGCTCCGGTTTTATGATGTAATTTTTCTCTTAAACTTACAAACTCTTTCACAGTAGGATTAGAACTTCTTAGCATTTCAGGGCTTACCCAAGTACCATTTACCCAATCACCTATAAAATATATATTGGCACTCCTATCTATATTATTTATAATGTAATCATGAATTTTAGTTAGATTATTAACAACTATATTGCTTTTTATATCAAATACGCTTTCAAAATACCTGTTATCGAATTCAGTATTAAGCTTGCGAACAAGACCATTCCATCTCTCCCATTCTTTATAATAATCGCCAAAGTTGTCATCATCTTTGCCTACAGGATCATACTTTTTATGTAATTCCATATACTCAGAACTGTCATAGAACTTACAAATAACCTTGCCATAGCTATAGGGTTTATTATCTCTTAAAACTGTTTTTTCAGTATAGGTATATTTTGGTGTTTTGGTGTTTTGAGTGATGTCCTGAATAGTAAAAAAGAACTGATGCTTTTTAAAATGGGTGATATTCATTCTTTTATTCTGTTCATCATAATCGAATACAATTCCACCAGGAAATGCCTTATTGAGTTCACTGGCTACTATATGCATTCTGCTTATCAGAACTTTTTCTAAAGGGATGTAAATGTCTCTTGCAGCTTTTACCAGTTGATGATCCATGATTGTGTACTCACTTATTCTAAGTTTGTAATAAGAGTATTTTTTAGCATGGTCTGTATTCACCACCCTCGTAAGATTATTAATATATTTTAAAGTGCTTATCCATGGATAAGAACAGGTTTTAACTTCACAACAATCACTGGTAGTGCTTTGACTTTCATAATAGGGAAGGCAAAAATCTGCAACCACTTTGTTTGCTGAATCTGTTACTAAAATAAATGTTCCGCCTTCAGAACAACCGGCTTTATGTTCCGGATAATTGAGCCTCAGGTAATTTAAGAGTGAACTATCACCTATTCTAAAAGTTTTAACTCTGAAATTAATCCCATTTTGTACAATAAGCGTATCTAATTCACCGGATACGGTTGATAATGCTTTTTGTTGATGTCCCTCTACTCTAAAAAAGCTATAGTCATAATTATGATATCCTAAAGGGGTTTTGAAAGGAGGGTTGTTTAATAATTTCGAGGTATTGTAGCTTAGATTAGTATTTTGTTTATAATTGGAAGTTCTCGTGAAGCTCCAATTATCTAAAAATGCGTCAGATACACTATAATAAAAGGGAATGGATTTATTTTCTAACATCCCATTAATATTAGAGGGAGTTATTTTTGTGTTGTTCTGACTGGTAGAATATTGATTTAAAATATGAGTTAATCTCTCTACAAGGCTTTCAAAAAGTTTAGACTCATCAGGATAGCCTGTTACGGGTGATTTATAAAATTTATGCCTGTAGGTTTTAAACGTTTTAGGCTCATTTACTTTACCAATTAATAAATGTTTTGGAAAAGCATTTATGTCCGGGCAACATTCTACATTTAATTTTAAGAATAAAGATTTTAGTTCATTGTACGTATCAATAATATCCTTCATTAAGTCGTATCGGTACTGA
>Ga0079224_100010257_pt1 | contig 12845 bp, 10 predicted proteins | sample Stecom2015_FD_80414 | JGI IMG/M metagenome (GOLD analysis project Ga0079224, IMG submission 80414) | Agricultural soil microbial communities from Utah to study Nitrogen management - Steer compost 2015 | ecosystem: Environmental > Terrestrial > Soil > Agricultural land | place: USA: Utah...
AAGAAATATTGGCCAAATATGGCGTAAGAGTTCAAAGTGGTATCGTAGCTGATACTGTTGAAGGTGCTGTGAAAGCAGCTGAAGAGATAGCTGCTCGTACAGGTTCAAGCTGGTGTGTGGTTAAGTCACAAATTCATGCTGGTGGCCGTGGTAAAGGTAAAATCGAAGGCTCAGAACAACGTGGTGTTCAAGTAGCTAAAAATGCTCAAGAAGCGGGCGTTATTGCTGGAAATATCTTAGGTAAAAAATTAATTACCCTGCAAACTGGTGCTGAAGGTAAAATAGTAAATAAAGTTTTCGTTGCTGAAGATGCTTACTATCCTGGTGCTGAAGAACCTAAAGAATTCTATATGAGTATTCTTTTAGATCGTGGTACTGGTCGTAACATTATTATGTATTCTACTGAAGGTGGTATGAACATTGAAGAAGTAGCTGAGCAAACACCTCACTTAATCTTCAAAGAAGAAATCGATCCTGCAGTTGGTCTTCAAGCTTTCCAAGCTCGTAAAGTAGCTTTCAACCTTGGTTGTTCTGGAGAAGCTTTTAAAGAAATGGTGAAATTCGTTACTGCTCTTTACAAAGCATACGAAGAAACCGATTCTAGCATGTTCGAAATTAACCCAGTTCTTAAAACTTCTGATAATAAAATTTTAGCTGTTGATGCTAAAGTAACTCTTGACGAAAATGCACTTTATCGTCACCCTGATTTAGCAGCACTTCGCGATGAGTCTGAAGAAGATCCTGCTGAAGTAGAAGCTGGTAAATTTAACCTTAACTATGTTAAATTAGATGGTAACGTAGGTTGTATGGTTAACGGTGCTGGTCTTGCTATGGCTACTATGGACATGATTAAACTTAGTGGCGGCGAGCCTGCAAACTTCCTTGATGTAGGTGGTACTGCCGACGCTAAACGTGTTGAAGAAGCTTTCCGTATCATCCTTAAAGATCCTAATGTTAAAGCTATCCTTGTAAATATTTTCGGTGGTATCGTTCGTTGCGACCGCGTTGCTCAAGGTGTAGTTGACGCTTATAAATCTATTGGTGAAATTAATGTCCCTATCATCGTACGTCTTCAAGGTACTAACGCCGAAGAAGCAAAGAAAATTATCGATGAATCTGGGCTTAAAGTTGCTTCTGCTATCGCTCTTTCTGAAGCTGCTGAAAGAGTTAAAGAAGCTTTACAAGCTTAATTTTACACAAATTATTTTTTTTAAAGGGCCTACTTTTAGGCCCTTTTTTTATTTTTACACTATGCGTAATTGCCTAATCCTTTTCTTTTCTATTTCCTTGCTGCTCTCATGCGGTAATGGAGAAAATTCCCCTAGAATTAATCTCTTCTCTATTCAAGATGATGTTAATCTTGGAAGTCAAATGCGCGACCAAATTCTTGCAAATTCTCATGAATACAAAGTGTGGGATAGAAATAAACACCCTGAGGCTTATAGTGTATTAGATTCTATTCTTGCGGCTATCATTCAGTCTAATACCCTCCATAATCAAGAAGCTTTCAACTGGGAACTCTATATTATCGAAGACCCTAATGTCCAAAATGCATTTGCTCTTCCTGGTGGATTTATCTTTGTTTATACCGGACTAGTTAAGGAAATGAAATCGCTCGATGAACTTGCAGGTGTCATCGCGCATGAAATTGCACACGTCGATATGCGCCACTCAACTCAAGCCCTTACCCGCGATTATGGAGTCTCTTTCCTCTTAAACCTAATTTTTGGTGAAGATAATGAACTCATTTCTCGCGTTGTTTGGTCTATGCTAAGCCTCGATTATAGTCGTGATAACGAACTTGAAGCCGACCGTAAAGCAGTAGATTATCTCTGTAATTCGAATTACAATCCCCAAGGTATTGCCGAATTCTTCTCTAGAAATATTGAAGATGATACCGAACTCGATATTCCTGAATTTATTTCAACACACCCTAATTCTGCCCATAGAGTTGAACAAGTTCAAAATATTTTAAAAGGAAAAGATTGCAGTGCTGGTGCCGAATCAAACATATCTTTTAAAACCATTAAGTCTTATTTCAAGTAATTCTTCTGCTTTTCTACTACCTTTGCACCCGCAATTAATGTTATTATGGAAAGTTTAAATCTGGAATCTTTTTCACCTAAAGAATATATCCTCATCAAAGGCGCTCGTGTACACAATTTGCGCAATATCGATGTGGTGATTCCTAAAAATAAACTTACCGTAATTACAGGACTTTCAGGTTCAGGTAAATCATCTTTAGCTTTTGAAACACTTTATGCCGAAGGACAAAGACGCTACGTGGAAAGTCTGAGCGCTTATGCCCGTCAGTTTCTTGGTAAACTAGATAAACCCGAAGTTGATTGGATACAAGGTATAGCTCCTGCTATAGCTATTCAACAAAAAGTAAATACTCGTAACCCTAGAAGTACTGTGGGTATTAGTACCGAGATTTACGATTATCTTAAATTATTTTTTGCCCGTGTGGGTACTACCTATTCACCTATCTCAGGTGTAGAAGTTCGAAAAAATAATCCAGAAGATGTTTGGAATGCCATTGCTGCTTTTCCTGAAGGAACTAAATTAGCCATTGCTGCTCCACTTATTTTAAAGGCTGAACGTTCTCTTCAAAAACAATTAGAAATTCTTACGCAACAAGGGTATAGTCGACTTATTGTAAATAACGAAATACTGCGTATCGAAGATATAGACCCGAAAAAATTATCTGTCAATAAAGATTCTATTGATATACTCATTGATCGAATTTCGGCTTCGGCTGAAGATTCTCTTCGTGCACGTGTGGCTGATGGAATTGAAACTGCTTTTTACGAAGGTCAAGGAACTTGCTATTTGTACGATTATTCATCTAACCCACCAAAGAAAATTGAATTTAATAATAGGTTCGAAGCTGATGGAATGCAGTTTGAGGTTCCAACTATCAATCTATTTTCTTTTAATAATCCTTACGGTGCTTGTAAAACTTGTGAAGGATTTGGATGGGTACTGGGCATAGATGAAGATCTTGTTGTTCCTGATAAATCACTTTCAGTTTATGAGGGAGCAATTGCATGTTGGAAAGGCGATAAATTGAGTGAATGGAAAGATGGATTTATTAAATCTGCCACAGAATTCGATTTCCCAATTCATAGATCCTATGCGGAATTATCTGACGAGCAAAAAGATTTATTATGGAATGGAAATAAGAAAGTTAAGGGTATAAATGAATTCTTCAACTTTGTAGAATCTCAGTCTTTCAAAATTCAATATAGAGTACTTTATTCTCGTTTCCGAGGAAGAACGGTGTGTCCAGATTGTAGAGGAACCCGTTTACGTAAAGATGCCTCTTATGTAAAAGTAGCAGGCAAATCTATTTCAGACATTGTATTGATGCAGGTTGAAGATGCTTTGGAATTCATCAAATCAATTGAACTTACACCTACACAAGCTGAAATAGCTAAACGTTTATTAGTCGAAATTCAAAACCGCCTACAATATCTATGCGATGTTGGTTTGGGGTATTTGACTTTAAATCGTAGAAGTAACTCCTTAAGTGGTGGAGAAAGTCAACGTATACATCTTGCTACATCATTAGGAAGTGCATTGGTGGGAAGTATGTATATACTTGATGAACCTAGTATTGGTCTTCACTCAAAGGATACAGAACGACTAATTGAAGTAGTTAAAAAATTGCGCGATTTAGGAAATACGGTAATTATAGTTGAACACGACGAAGATGTAATGAAGGCCGCTGATCATATTATTGATATTGGTCCGCTTGCAGGTCGTTTAGGTGGTGAAGTTGTGTTTTCAGGAACGAGAGATGAATTACTAAAATCGGACGAAAGTTATACGGGAAAATATTTAAGTGGTAAGCTTAAAATTGATGTGCCAGAAACACGTCGTAAATGGAAAGACGCTATTATAGTGAAAGGTGCACGCGAAAACAACTTGAAAAATGTGGATGTGAAAATTCCATTAGGTTGTTTAGTAGCAGTGACGGGGGTGAGTGGATCTGGAAAAACCACCTTAATTAAACAAGTTTTTTACCCAGCCTTAATGAAGCATTTGGGTGGTTATAGTGATAAATCTGGTAGTTTTGAAAATTTATCTGGAAGCTTAAAAGCGGTACAAGCTGTTGAATTAGTGGACCAAAATCCGATAGGAAAATCGTCTCGTTCTAACCCAGTTACCTATTTAAAAGCTTTTGATGATATTCGTAACTTGTATGCATCATTACCAATGGCAAAGCATGGCGGATTAAAACCGGCTTCATTCTCGTTTAATGTGGCTGGCGGACGATGCGACGCATGTGAAGGAGAAGGCTTTATTACCGTTGAAATGCAGTTTATGGCCGATGTAATTCTACCGTGCGAAAACTGTAAAGGAAAACGATTTAAAGAAGAGGTTTTAGAAGTTCAGTATAGAGAAAAATCAATTTCGGATATACTGGATATGACTATAGATGAGGCAATAGATTTCTTTGAACAAGACGAAAAACATGGTAAGAAAATTGCCGAAAAAATCCGTCCATTGCAGAATGTTGGATTAGGATATATTAAACTAGGGCAATCGAGTTCAACTTTGTCTGGTGGAGAAGCACAACGTGTGAAATTGGCTTATTTCTTAAGTAAAGGAAATACATCTGGAAATACCTTATTCATCTTCGATGAACCTACTACTGGTTTGCATTTCCACGATATTCATAACTTAATGAAAGCATTCCATTCATTAATAGAACAAGGACATAGCATAATTGTAATAGAACACAATTTAGATGTAGTAAAATGTGCCGACTGGATTATTGATATGGGACCAGAAGGAGGTAATGCTGGAGGAACAGTTGTATTTGAAGGAACTCCAGAAGAAATGATTGCTTCAAAATCAAAATCTTATACTGCAAAATTCTTAGCAGAAAAACTTTAATTTTCGAATAAAAATGCTAATTTCATAGCATGCAAATTCGAAATGAAAGTTATTGGAAAAGGGAAGGAGCAATGCTTATTCCGCTTATAGTTTCTTTCTTTTTTCTAATATATAAGAATTTAATGCTACGCATTGGAATGTATAAATCTGATGTGTATTCATTTTATCAAGAAGCTAATGATTGGCTAATTGATAAGCCTTTGTATTTCGAAAATACTTTTGGTTTTGTATTCCAACATCATACCTATTACTTAATTCCTGCTTTAGCCCCATTTACGCAAATATTTGGAATTAATGGACTTTTTGTAGCTCAATGGATATTATTACTATTGGCTTGTAGAGAGTGGATTTTAAGTGTAGATTTAGATTTTAGATTTACTCGTGGAATAGGTTTAACTATTTTAATTTTTGGTCCACTTGGCTTCTATTTATGGGATAATATTACTTATGGATGGCATTTAGAATCTTTAGCCTTCCCGCTTTCTATTTGGGCCGCGGCTTTACTGTATAATAAGAAAAATAAATCGGCTTTTGGGGTTTTATTCTTACTCTGTTTAGTGCGAGAAGAATGTGCTTTGCAAGCGGCTGCTATTTATTCTATGTTCCAAGTTTTAAGGTATTTTACTTTTAAAATTAAACGTAGAGAATTAGTCCGAAATGTATTACTTGCGTATGGAGTTGGTATATTGATTTTCCTTGTAAATTTAGCTGTATTGCATTGGGGTAAAGGCGATTTGCGCTTTTCTCAATCAGCAAATGGGTGGGATTCATTACTGAACGATAAACAATATGGTGTCACTTATATTTGGACTATAGTAAAATATAGCATAGCTATTTTAGGTTCTGTACCTTTCTTTTTGCTAGTTTTTAGAAATATTCCAAAGAAATTTTTTACTCTTTATTTGTTTGTACTTCCAGCATTTGTATTGGGCTTTATTGCAGGCTTATATTATTATCCACAGGGATCATTCTCAGTAGTTTGGGCTCCGCGTTTATATTTTACCTCTTCATTAATTATTATAGCTACCCTTTTTATTTTAGGTGAATATAGATTGAGAATGAAACATGCAAAAGTCCGCTTGGCTTTGCTTTTAATCTTCCAATTTATGATTCTTTATATGCCAACTTTTAATAGGTATTATAATCCTGTATTCTTTACAAGAATAGCTTTTGGAAAAGAAGTTAGTCCTGAACATACACAGATGCTAAAAGACTTAAAATTAGTTTCTGATTGTATGAACGAAAGGCAAACCGTAGTTGTGGATGAATTCTTAGCTTTTGCATTTGAAAAGCACGACTTTATACTCACCGATAAATTTGTTACTTCCTATATACATCAGCCAGAAGTTGCGGTTTTAAGAACTAGAGAGGTTTTCGATAAATTTAAGTATTTCGAAGCAGTCGATTCTATTTCATTCCCTCAATTAAAGGTGTATTTCGCTCAAGAAAATCATCCGCTTAAACAAAAAATTAGCGAGTGTGCCCTAATGCGCCCAAACAACTAGTATTCATGATGTAGTTTTACATCGTGATTAAGTTGTTTCATAAAATTCCGCTTTTACGATTATTGTTATTTTTTGTACTAGGAATTTTAGGACATGATTATTTTGTTGGGTTGTCAATTGGTCTGTTAGGACCGATCGTTTTGGGCGCAATAGGTGGAGTTGCACTCGAAATGTACAATCGGAACTCGAGATTCTTCAGAATCTTGGTTCCGATTCTTTTTATAAGTCTGGGTTATACCTATTCTCTGTTTTTCTATTCGAAGTTTCAATGGATTAATTCTTTTCAATCTAATCCTAAATTATTCGCCGTTCAACTTATTGAAAGTCCTGTTGTTAAAGAAAAAAGCGTTAAAGTATTCGCTAAAATTATTCAAGCTCACTCCTATTTTCATTGTGGAACTGGCATACTTTATTTCGAAAAAGATTCGCTAAGTATGAGCTTAAAGCCAGGACATATATTAGTAGTACGCTCCGAAATAACTCCATTCTCGAAGCCTAAAAATGAATATGAATTTAATATACGCGACTATCGATTTAAAAAAGGTGTTTTACTAACAGGTTTTGTGCCAGCACGCGATTGGAAATGCATTGGTAAAATTGAAACACCTTTTCTAGATTGGCGTAATGCCCTATTAATGCGTATTAGTAGAATATTTAAAAATCAAGAATATGCAGATGTTGCTCATGCCTTAGTTTTTGGATACGAAGAAGCTATAGATGAAGAAATAAAATCGGCCTTTCAACAATCTGGAATTATACATGTTTTGGCCGTTTCTGGTATGCATGTAAGTTTAATTTGGTTAATACTATCCAAAGTGTTTTTCTTCTTGAAAAAAGATTTCAAACAAAAGCTAATTAAAATGATTCTCATTTTAATCTTACTTTGGCTTTATGCTGCCATAACAGGCTTTTCGCCATCTATACTTCGCTCTACCGTTATGTTCTCTTTCCTTTCATGGGCAAAGCTTAGAAACAAAGGAAAAAACACCTGGAATTTACTCTGTGCTTCTGCCTTTTTTATGCTTCTGCTTTCACCGTCTTTTGTTTACGATGCAGGGTTTTGGTTGTCGTTCTTAGCTGTTGTCGGAATTATGTTGTACGGCCCATTGCTTCATATCAAACTTGAAAATTATTCAAGGTTTAAACGATCTATATACGAACTTTTGTTAATTACGATTATCGCCCAAGTTTTTACCATGTTTTATTCCGTAACTATGTTTGGATCTTTTCCCAATTGGTTTCTGCTGAATAATTTAGTCGCCGTTCCTTTAAGCAGTTTAACCTTGATTGAAGGTCTTATATATTTAGCCCTAGCCGATATTCCAATCCTTGGTCCAAGCTTGGGGTGGGCCTTCGAGCATCTGGTAATGGCAATGGTTGTTTCTGCTACTTATTTTCAAAAATTGCCTTACTCGTATTCTTATGGTATTTCTTTTACTACTCTTCAAATGTTCCTTTCATACATAGTTCTAGCCATTATTAGTTATTCTATTTTGTCTACTAAAAAGGGGCCTTTGCTATTTATACCGGCTCTGTTATTACTGATTATTGCGGTACATTTTCATTATTTAAATAAGAGAAATGACTTGCAAGAAATTGTATTTTATTCAATCAAAAAATCCACTTATGTAGAATACATAGAAAATGCCATAGCATTCGAATTAAAGTCAATTAATGTAAGCGATTATTCTAAGACTTTTTCTGTTTTACCATTTAAAAGAGCGCAGTTCCTAAGTCCTAAGTCTTATGCAATTCCTCCTTCAAATTTTATGGACACTAAGCATGGCTCTATGGTTTTTATTGAAGACTTTCGATTGTTTAGAAGTATAGAAAATAAGCGTATAGATATATGGAATATTTGTGGCAAAGTTAAGCCTCCCGAATCTGTATTTAATCCTCCCAAAATGATTGTTTTGCACGGAAATGTCCCTGTTTATTTACGAAATAATTGGCGAGATTTTGCCCGTGAGAATGAAATATACTTATATGATTTAGAGGAAAGAGGCATGCTTCGACTTAAGATCTAAACTTGCAACTTAGGTTTAAAATTTTCACCTTTGAATTATGATTAAACCTCTATTCCTTAGTATTTGTTTTATACTTCTCAATCTTATTAGCCATGCGCAATTTAATGGTTGGGGTGTGTATGATAGTACCAATTCACCCTTGCCATCGTCGTTGGTGACTTCTGTTTCGGTTGGAGCAAATAATAAGGTTTGGATTGGTACAAATATGGGTTTAGCATCGTTCGAGGATTTAATCGATTGGAAAGTATACACTACTTCAAATTCAAATATTGCTTCAAATTGGATTAGTAGAGTAAAAGTAGCGCCTAATAATACTGCTTGGTACACCACGCAGTCTGGTAGTGTTGGTTATTTCAATAATAATACTTTTACCAATTTTACAGCTGCAAATTCTCCTTTAGGAGCCTTTCCGGTTACCGATCTGGCTTTTGATGGAAATATAGTTTGGTTCACTACCCAAGGTGCTGGAGTTTTTAAATACGATAATGGAATCTGGACGCAATATTCTGAATCTTCATTAGGCCTGCCTTTAGATGCAGCGCAATGTATACACGTTGATGAAGATGGAATTAAATATATTGGAACCTATAACGAAGGAGTTTTCATTTTTGATAATACGAATTGGACTCGCGTTTACAACTTAAACGCAAATATGCCTTTGAATAATATTGCAACAATCTATAAAGAAGATGCAAATTTGGTTTGGTTGGGAATAGGGGTTCAACGCAACGATAGTAGTCTTTTAAAATATAATTTTACTAGTGTACAGATCTTAGATGAAAGCATGATGAATGGAATCCAAACTAGTAATATTCGTCATGTAAACGTTGACCACAACGGAGTAAAATGGATTGCTAGTAATGATGACGACAAAGGTGGATTAATAAGATATAACGATACAACTTATTCTGTATTTCGTCAGTTTAGTAGTGGTTTACCAAGTAATAGAGTGTATGAAACTGCTATGGATGATAGTTCGAACCTATGGATTGCCACATTTAAAGGCCTAGCTGCATATAACGAAGCAAATGCCTATTTGAGTACGGAAAGCGAATTAAGTCCAATGTGGATTAGCGCTTGGCCAAACCCGGCAAGGGATATTTTAAATTTTGAATTAGCTGAAACTGCTGATTTTAGCTATAGAGTTTTTAATGTGATTGGTGTTGAGGTTATGGCACAAAAGCAGTCTCAAAGTAATAAGGCCTTGGTAGATGTTTCTCATTTAAGCCAAGGCGTATATTTTGTGTCTATATCTCAATCAAATTCCTCATATTTGTTGCGGTTTATTAAGCAATAGATATGTTCGAATTTACTACACAACGTCGCGTACTTTACGGTGAAACCGATAAAATGGGCTATTTATATTATGGTCACTATGCCTCTTACTACGAGTTTGGTAGAGTCGAGAGTATGCGTTCTATCGGTTTAGTGTATAAAGAATTGGAAGATCGTGGAATTATTATGCCAGTTTTAGATATGAGTGTAAAATATCATAAACCTGCATTTTACGACGATTTATTATCTATTACAATCAAGATTCCTGAATATCCAGATGGTGTAAAAATGTATTTCCAATACGAAATCCATAATCAGGATGGATTACTTTTAAATACGGGCGATTCTACATTAATCTTCTTCGATACTGCTATCCGTAAACCCGTAATGGCAAGTACTATTTTAGAAGGAAAATTAGATAAATTTTACGGTCGCTAGTTATTGCGCTCCACCAAATACGTATTGAATAATATTAGCTCCCATTTGTAAAGCTTCTTTACGTTTTTCGGGTGGATTGTTGTGTACATCTTGGTCTTCCCAACCGTCGCCTAAATCGGTTTCATAGGTATAAAATACCATCATTCGTCCTTTATAAAAAATGCCGAAAGCTTTCGGGGCTTTATTATCGTGTTCGTGAATTTTGGGTAATCCGTTTTTAAAGCTAAATTTTTGATGAAAGATAGGGTGGTTGCTTGGAATTTCTACCAAGTCTAAATCGGGGAATAGGCGTTTTAGTTCCGGACGAATAAATTTGTCCATACCATAATTATCATCAATATGTAAAAACCCGCCAGCCATAAGATAGGTGCGCAGATTTTTAAGGTCATTGGCCGAGAATACGACATTTCCGTGGCCCGTCATATGGATAAAAGGGTAGTTGAAGATATCAGCGCTAGAGGCCTCAACCACATCTGGTTCTGGGTGTATATTGGTTCTAAGATTGGAGTTGCAGAAAGAAATTAAATTGGGTAATGAAGTAGGATTGGCGTACCAGTCGCCACCACCATTGTATTTTAATAGACCAATTTTGATAGATTGCGCATAGCTTAAGCTAAAGCTTAAAAGGAATGCACAAAAAATATGTAGAGCTTTTATATTCATGTTTGGCATAAGGATAACGAGTTATCGCTCAAATTTAGTACAATTTTTATAAAATTTGGGCGTGGGCGAGTGGTGCGTTTCAATTAGGCGCTTTAACCGGCTACCCTTAGGATGTACGGCCTTTTAGACTCCAGATAAATCTGTCGCCAAAGGCCTAGCACCATGGCGGGTATCCGGCACGCAGATATTTGAAGCCATTTTTCAATAAGAGGTTTGAAATCGGATTCGTATTAGCAATGGTTGGCAATTTTATTCAATCGTAATTTTAAGTTGGTTATACGAGTGAAAATTTAAATTTTAATCGTAATGATATCGACATTTTGCAATTAAAATAGCGTCGTCTTCAATTTTGTAAATTAAACGGTGCTCATCATCTATTCGTCGAGACCAGTAACCTGAGTACTTATATTTTAACGGTTCTGAATGTCCAATACCTTGAAATGGATTACGTGCAATATCTTTCAGTAGTTCGTTAATTCTTTTCAATTTCTTTTTATCTGTTTTTTGCCAATACAGATAATCTTCCCACGATTCTTCAACTAATTTATAGGTCATTTTAATCTTCGATTAGTTTACGGGGTTTACCTTTTCCTTGGTTTAGTTTATCAATTGCAGAGTCTAATCTTTGCTCGTTTATTTTAGATCTTAATTCGTGATTAGTTGCCATTAAAGAATTATATTCATCTAAAGACATTACAACTATATCGGCTCCTTTACCACGATGTATAATTAAGGTCTCGAAATTCTGTACAACTCTATCTAAATAGCTTTTGATGTTTTTTCTGAAATCGGATATACTTGTAACAAACATGAGTAAATTATTTTTAAATAAATATTGTACTAAAATGCGTACAAAAATTGATGTTATTCATATTTTTTAGAAATATTAAGTTGGCTTTAAGAGTAAGCAATAATTGAAAATAGCCTTTAGATGTGCGTGCTGGATTGCAGCGATACCCCACAGCCCCCCCCAAGTTTCTTGGGGGGAGCGAGGAGTAAAGCGGAAAGCCAGTCTTAGCCTTTTACTTGGAAATAGCCACCTGCCCACGCCCAACTAAAATCATCTTATTTGTATTTAATTCTTTTATAAATATGAAAGGCATTTACTTACTTTGCAGCCTCAATTATTTGTATGCCGGAAAACAACGTTCCAAAATCTACTCAAGCTAAAATTTGGCAATTATTTATATTACTGGTACTAGGAATTACTTGGGGAAGTTCTTTTATACTTATGAAACAAGGAATGAAAGGCTTTGAACCTATTGAGGTGGCCGTTATCAGACTTGTATTTGCTTTTATTGTAATTTTTCCTTTTCTAATTCCTGAAATAAAGAAAATTCCGCGCGATAAGTACATTTGGTTAGCCCTCGCCGGTTGGGTGGGGAACGGCATACCCGCTTTTCTTTTTGCCTTAGGTATTAGCAAAATTGACTCTAGTCTGGGAGGAATTATTAATAGTACAACTCCTATTTTTACCTTAATTGTGGGCGTTTCGTTTTTTGGCTTAACCTTTAAACGATCAGCATTAATAGGTGTTTTAATAGGGCTTTGTGGAGCAATATATCTAATAGCATCGGGTTATAATGGGGGCGGACAAAGCAATTTTGTATATGCATTATTCCCGTTATTGGGTTCTATTTTATATGGCTTTTCGAACAATATCATCAAATTTAAACTGAAAGATTTAAAGCCAGCTGTAATTACTTCTGGGGCTTTTACAGCCTTAATGCCCGTGCTTTTACCCACATTCTTTATGCTTCAAATTCCACAAAAGGCAGCATTAGATGATGTGCATTTTACGGCATTTATGTTTTGTGCGTTATTAGGAATGTTTGGAACAAGTTTAGCTGTTTTAGTATACAACTACCTTATAAAAACTTCCAGTATCATCTTTGCCGCATCGGTAACTTATATAATTCCGGTATTTGCTATGGCGTGGGGATTTTTATTAGGCGAACAAATAACCATACACTATTTTATCGGTTTAGCGATTATAGTGTGCGGATTGTGGATAGTAAATAGAGCTAAATAA